>Ga0209267_1000164_pt1 | contig 47516 bp, 29 predicted proteins | sample GraSoiAngelo_137_FD_185894 | JGI IMG/M metagenome (GOLD analysis project Ga0209267, IMG submission 185894) | Grasslands soil microbial communities from the Angelo Coastal Reserve, California, USA - 14_0929_09_30cm (SPAdes) (version 2) | ecosystem: Environmental > Terrestrial > Soil > Grasslands ... | reverse complement strand
CGCGTTTCGGTAAAAGTCGAGTTTTCCATAGAAAATATTGTCACCCAGGATGAGTGACGCACCGCAGCCCTCGATGAATTTTGCCGCGATCAGGAAAGCTTGTGCGATTCCCTCGGGCTTCGGTTGCTCGGCGTATTCAATCCGAATTCCAAGGTGCTCGCCGTCGTTCAAGTAATCGCGCAGCATCGGCAAGTCCTTCGGGGTGGAAATGATCAGCACCTCGCGCAAGCCGCCAAGCATGAGCGTAGCCAGGGGATAGCAGATCATTGGCTTGTCGTAGATCGGGAGAAGTTGCTTGCAGACGATCTTCGTCAACGGAAAAAGACGTGTCCCGGCACCGCCTGCGAGAAGGATGGCTTTCTTCATTTTCGATTTTCGATTTTCGATTCTCGTTCGCGGCTCCAGCGCACAAGTAATTCCGCCCATTCCTGCCAGAAACGCGCCCCGGCAGTCAAATCGATCCCGCTCTTTTGGCTGAGTTGTGCAAGCGCCTGCTGTGGAACCGAATGGAATGTTGTCTTATCAACGATAAACGAACTGTCACGGGCTAATTTCCGATCTCTTAAACGACCGCCTATACACTCTGATAATGCGTTCTGGATCCACTCTCGCGGTAAGGCCGATCGCGCCTCGATCGTGGCGCTCACGGTAACATTGAGAAGTTTCCTTAAGATGAGCGCGCAGACGAGGGCACGGGAACTCGTCGCGTGGACATGCGACACTTTTTTTTCTCGAAGCAGATCGATCAAAACGAGAGCAAAACGCGCCTGCCGCAAAAAGATGGCACTTGGGGCCCTGACTCTCTGCTGCGCGCGATCTTCTTCCAATTTTTGCACAAGTGCGTGGTTTGCCCTCCATTCGGCCTCGATGACCATCGGGTCTGGCAGAAATTCGAGTGACGGCGCCATTTTTTCCATCGCTCGCGTGTACCGCGCACGAGAATTCAATTCGGATACGATTGGGACGATCGGCACATGACGTCGCTTCATCTCTTCAAGCTCGCGTTCAAGAAGCGGCAAATCTCTGTCCGGCCAGTGTTCGATGATGTACGCGATCTGACTCTCTTCTTTAGTGGCGCCTCTGCTTGCCTCGCCGTAGCTCGCCGTGACGACCGAAGTTGGGTGGGCCGCTTTTTCCCGGTATGCACCCGGTGTCTTGTGCAGAAGCTCGATAAGCGGCTCCACCGTGTGCTCGATTCGAAAATGTTGCTCGATTCGCGCGCGTCCGGCGCGACCATAGTGCAATCGCAATTTGGCGTCTTCCATGAGTCGTCCCAGCGCTTCGGACAACGCCATTGTATCCTCAGGCGAAACGAGCAACCCCGTTTCCCCGTCCACGACTGACTCAGGAATTCCAGCCAATCGGGTGGAGACGACCGGACGCGCAGCGGCCATCGCCTCGATGATCACGGTTGGAAAAACATCGCTGGCCGCTTGGTTATCTATCACCGAAGCGAGCGCGAAAATATCAGCGGACCTGAGTTTCTCCAGAACTGCTCCCTGCGAAAGCGAGCCAAGCAGGTGAACCCGGTCCGACAGGTTCAGCTTTCGAATTCTTTCTTCCAGATCACCGCCCAGCGGGCCGTCGCCAATGATTTCGCAAGTGAACTCAAGGCCTCGGCGCGCGAGATCGGCGCACGCGTCGATCAGGTACTCAAATCCTTTGAAGGCGACTAGTCGGCCGATGCTGATGATGCGCGGCACTTGATTGATCGATACTTCTTCGTTCGGCGGGGAAAAACGCGTCAGATCCATCCCGTTATAAACACGGTGAATTTTGCCAGCGGAATTGGGGCAGCGTTGGCGCAGCAGGTCACGGCTGTAATCCGTTTCGGCCGCAACGAACTCCGCGGCGGCGCAGATTTCCCGCAACAGATCGTCATTGCCAAGGTCCTTCATGAAATCCTGTCCATGCGCTGTCACGCTGAATGGAATCCCTGAAATCTCTTTCAGGAACATCGCGGTGTGCGCCGCTCGATTCGCGAAGTGAACATGAACATGGTCGACACCGCGACGTTTAAAATGGTCGGCAAAGTAAAGGGCGTTGCGCGCGCGCTGCTCTGCCTTGACGCCGGGACCATATTTTCGCTCGTGCCGGTCGACCAGGTCGCACGGCCATTTGCCATCGGTTTTCGCGTTCTTTTCTGAAATCTTTAAGATTTCCTGCGGCGGTGCGTACTGAATGGGCGCGCGCAAACAATCGATATGCTCGTGCCGGAGGCTCGTGAGCGGGGGGTACACCGAGCCGATCTCAAGCTCGAAACCGAGCTGTTCCAGCGCCAGCATCTCCGCGTCGCAAAACGTCTGCGAAAGCACTGGATACCGGGAGTAAAGATAGCCGAGACGCATCGAACCGGATGATTACCCGCTCCGCGCAAAAATAGCAATGGTAGGGCGTGCTCGCCGAGCGCGCCGCAGGTGGCCACCCACCCCTACGAAAAGCGAACGTCCTTGCCCGGATCCATCTCGAAGTCGAGATCCAGGGAATCCTCTATGTTAGGCTTGATCACTTCCTCCATGAATTTCACGAAAATGGAGTCTTCGCGAAAGATTGCGTACTTGTCCATCGACTCAAAATCGATGGCAATAAAGAACGGCCACGGCAATTCGGGATCGATCCGTTTTCCACATTTAATGTTCAAGACCTCGGGAATTTTCAGAAGCTGCATGCGCGTGTTCATCATCATCGCCTCCACGCGAGCAGGCGTGACCTCGGGTTTGAGTTTATAGAGGACGACATGATGAATCATGAGGGTAAAGCTAATAGGCGTTTCCGATAAGACGCGCAAGTCCGAATCCGTTGCCCGAGAGAGGGAACACAGGCGTGGTTTCATTGCCACCGCTTTGTTGCATACGGGCGAAATGGTACATCGGCGCTGCGGCCGTTGCACAAAATGCAGACTCGCCGCACCCGTCTAGTGTGAATACTTTTGAAGAGCAGATGACTTTGAAAGAACCAGCCGCAGAGATCTCTGCGAATCTGGAATATCCTGCGTGTCCACTATGCGGGAATGATCGGCGCAATTTTCTGTTTCGTTTGCATGAACCTTACAGGGTGGCCCGCTGCCTCGAGTGCGGATTCCACTTTCTTTATCCGCGCCTGATGGAGAGCGCGATGCAGGAGGTCTATCGCGAATCATCATACTATGAAGGCGGCGCGTGCGGATACGCGGACACCAGCTACACTGCCCAGGAATTCGCGTTGCGAGCAACGTTCAAACTCCTGCTGCATAACCTCGCCGAACGCGGATTGACAATCTTTCGACCGCTCCGTATCGATTTGTCACGTTGGATGCTTAATTAGCAGTAAAATGCACGCGCTCGACCAAAACGGCTGGCATTGCAGGCTCTGCGGCCAACCTCTGGCACAGGGTTCTCCTAATTGTCGCGATGGCAAAGTAATACTTTCGGTCCTAATCCCCGTACACAATGAGAGCGAGCAGATAGTTCAGAATCTGTCGTTAATACATGCACAAGCGTCAACGACAGCACTGCCAATGGAGATGATCGTCATCGATGACGGCTCGATAGACAACACCTGGCAAGCCTTGGAAAAGATGGCTGAGCAAATGCCGGAACTGAAAGCGCTTCGGTTTAGCCGCAATTTTGGAAAGGAAGCGGCCATTTGTGCAGGCCTTGCCTATTCGTGCGGGAAAGCATGCATCGTAATAGACTCCGATCTGCAACATCCCCCCGAGCTAATTCCAGAAATGGCTCATCTCTGGAGAGAGGAGCATTGGGACATTGTCGAAGGGATAAAAAGAACACGAGGGACAGAGCCGCTGATCAACAAGATCGGTGCGCGTTTTTTTTATCGCACTCTAAGCCGCCTTTCAGGTTACGACCTATATGGGTCTTCGGATTTCAAGCTTCTAGATCGCAAGGTCATTGACGCGTGGCTGGATATGCGTGAGCGCAACACCTTCTTCCGAGGTATGATCACCTGGCTCGGCTATCGTCGAAAGCAGATAAGCTTTTCAGTGCCGACGCGGCGATTGACGCAGTCACGCTGGTCATTTTTTGGTCTCTTTCGTTTAGCTGTCATTGCGATTACAGCTTTTTCGTCCCTACCGCTCCAAGCAGTAACCTTGCTCGGTGGGGTCTTTCTGTTTTGTGCGGCCGTATTTTCAGGCTACGCGCTCCTTCTGTATTTCACCGGGCTAGCTCTTCCGGGCTTTACCACGGTTATTATTCTCGAGTTGGTTATAGGCGGCGTTTTAATGATTAGCTTGGGCATAATCGGTACTTATATCGCTCAGATCTACCAGGAGGTTAAATATCGTCCACGCTACGTCGTTGCAGAGACTCTCGCCATTCGCGGGGATGACAAACTCTCGGTTGCTCCGGAAAACACTCGGACAGAAGGGATGTCCAAATTGCGTAGCAAATCGTGAGTTGAGAGCTGGTCCGTGCAAGGCGGGTAACCTAGCTGTGAGTGAGATGGAGCTACCAAACGGACACCCGCTTAGACGGCGAGAGGGCGACGCGATCCACATTCGCGGAGATTATCAGGCCCGGGCTTTGAAGTCCGATCGAGCCGCTCAGCGCTTCTGGCACGAAGCAAAGTTTAGGTTAATCGAACGGGTCGCAATGCCTGCAAAGCATGAACGCGTCCTCGATGCAGGATGTGGATCGGGAACCATTAGTCATTTTTTGTCTGACTATGCAGGCGAGGTCATTGGCATCGACAGCAATTCATCGGCGATAAGCTACGCCAGAGAGGCGTTCAGAGCGCCCAATCTCGAGTTTCGCCTGGGTCAATTTGGCGACCTCGAAGGTGAGAAGCCATTCGACAGAATCTACTGTATCGAAGTCATCGAGCATCTCTATGAACATCAGGTGGCGGATGTTCTCCGCCTGTTCTATAAACTGACAAATCCAGGTGGTCAGCTTTTTATTACGACGCCGAACTATCGAAGTGCCTGGCCACTTATTGAATGGCTTCTGGATAGATTCGCATTGGTCGCAAAGCTGGATGAAGCACAGCATGTAACGCATTTCAACAAACGAACGGTATCTGCGCTGTGCGAACGCGCCGGATGGAGACTGCGTCACACCGGAACTTTCAACGGACTTGCCCCGTTCCTCGCTCCGATCTCTCGCCACTTCGCACTACGCATGGAAAGCATCGAGTTTTCGGTTAATACGCTGCTTCCGCAAAATCTTCTGTTTTGCTTGTGTATTAGAGAAGTTTGATCTCGGAGCATTGAGTGCGGACTCTGATTTCAACGGGACACGTGCTGTCATCATGAAATGGGCTGACCTACCGAGCGGTCAGGTCTTTGCCAGCGTTATCCTCTTGGAGTTCATCATCGGAAGCCTCTAATGATTCCTCCGCAACTCTCCTCAGAGGATAGCTCTTGGCAAGTGCTTGCCTCTTGATCTCTCTTAAGTCTGCGCCGTCGTTGAGGCTACCAGGAACCCGATAAATAGTCAAAGCACCGAAGCGATTTTCCTTATCTTCAAACACTCTCTCAAAGTTGCGCTTGAAGACCGATTCATTCAGCTTCCCTTTGAGGAAGCCGAAACGGATGCCGTTATCAATAGCGACATATCGGATCCCGTTTTGATGAAGCAGATGAACAAGCTTGCTCGGATCTTTCTCTGTGAGCATTTGCTCGTAAAGGACGTCGCGTGGACCTGTCGGATACCCCGAGCCCCACGCAAAGTATGGCCAGCCATAGAAGATGCGGCGGCCATTGAGTAGAATTGGGTGAAGGATGAATCTATCGCTAAGAAAGACATCTTTAGGCGTGGTGTTAGCTTGGAGCCAGTCCGACAGGCGATTTTGCCTAAATGGCACGTCAACAATCGTGTCGTTGTGGATACGAAACCATTCAATGAAACCTCCTAAGGTAACACTGACAGTTAGAACTACGGCGGCGGCCTTCCCTATGACTCGTGCTCTCCAGAGCTGACACAAGCCATAGGCGGCGAACAGATTTATGAGAGTTACCCAGGTGTTTAGGAACTTATGATTGATCAGAAGCTCAATACTGAACTGGAAAGAAAAAGCTACGAGAATGAGGCTCGAAAGAGCCAGAAACATTCGTCGTTGTAAACCAGTGGCGAAAACCAGCGCCAGGGCTATTAACAACCACTTATATCCGAAAGTAAAGGCAAGGTACTTTGTGACGTTCCACATTGTTGGATCTGGAAGTGTGAAGCCCCAGTGAAGCAGCTTGGGAGTATGAACGCCGTCGATGCTTAAATAAATCAGTTGTGGCAGCGCGATCATTCCAGCGGCAACGCCCAGCGCCAGCATTTGGAGCCGCAGCGGAAACAGGATTAACAACACTGCCAACACCGCGGCGGCCCCAACAAACACCGCGCTGTTCCACATCGGTAGGAGACCAAGCAGCACACCTGAGAAGACGAAGCCCGGCAGGGTACCGCCCAACGTTTGCTTCGTAAAAGCAGGTTCCTGCTTTGCTCGTGTTGGCGCTGACAGGGAACCCATCTCAGTTGTTGATTCTGCAAGGCTTTCGGACCGAGTGGCATCATCTGGCAGCGTATCCGGCGCGGTTTTGGGTAAGGCGTTTGGCTTCGGCTTTACCACACGAGTGGAAGGAGATCGTTTGGTTTCGTTATCGGAGAAATCCCGATAGCGACGCACGACAAAGATCAGAACCATAAGCAACGCCCCCGTCGCTACCGTGAGATGCCGTTGCACATAGTAGATGCCGAGCGACCAGATTCCCCAGTCCTCTCCTCTGTAGGAATAACCTGACCACAACCAATGATTAAGATGTTTCACCGCATCGACCGCCCGGCTGAATGATCCCTGTGAACGCAGAAACGGGGCATACGAGAGCGTGGTCGGAAAGAAGAATAGGGAAGCTCCGATTCGTCCGACAGCTCGCGAGTTGAATAGCGCCTCGCCCAGCGTCATCAGTAAAATCAGCATCGCGAGCAGTGAGAGAACGCTGATGAGATTGAGAGCCCAAGCCATGTTAAGACCCAGGAACTCAAGATTTCCCGCCTGAAACCAAAACAGGAAGTGGTAGCGAATTGGAGGACCGATGAAGTGTGGATATTCTGTCGGGAAATTGTGACCAACTGCGAAGCTTTGAACCAAGGACAGGTTGGGGCCGAAATCATTCCAGACTACAAACGCCATCTTCACGTTTCCGTCTTTAAGCCAAAGCGTTCCAAACATCAGGTAGCAAGCAGCCACTAAGAAAGCGCCAATGAAAACCGCGTCCCAAACTGTGGAACCCGCAGGGCGAAAGCGTGACAGCGTCGGATCGAACATGGACCGCGGTCGAAGGTTGTAGATCGCAAGAACTGCAAGCAAGAAGAACAAGACATTCGCTCCAACCAACGGTTTACTGGACCAGGCAAAGGCAAGCGCTAATAGGTATGTCGCCCATGTGCTCAACACGAGTCCGACTAGAAAAGACGCCGCCAGGTAATGGAGCCAGGAGTTGAAGCAGTAGAAGCGCCGGCAAACGCAGGCACCAAGGACAATCGTCGTTGCCAGGTAAATCAGCGCCAACATTGCGGATCAGCGGAGTGAGACGCGAAGTCTAAATACAGATCGTGGACAGTTATGGGTGAATTCGGTTCGTCCACAGAAATTGATAAGTCGCAATCGCATTGATTGCCACCGAAACGATAAAGAGGAAAAACTCGTTTGCCGAGAACTTCGCCGGGCCGTTGCCGGTCAGCACAAGAAACATCCAGGGAAGCAGAATGGTCGCGTAGCGGTAAGAGAATTGCCAGCCACCGGGATTTCCGTGACACCAGAGCGCTGCCGTCAATAGCCCAATCGCGATCCAGGCTACAATCTTGTATTTTCCTCCTTCGCGAAAGAGAAGGAAAAGAAACGGACTGGCGAGAAAGATTGAGCAGCCAAAGCCGTATGGCTGAATATAGGGAAACGCAGAGAGGACATCGCCGTATCCCTTAAAAAGCATGTGATGCATATTTCCGGGGATTGCATGAAGAGAGAATAGTCCGTGCTGATACCACGGCTCTTGGAGAACGCGGGGGATTCGGGCATATCCAAAATCAAAGATAGAATGAAAGCGCGCGAAGTTGTACTCCGCTGTTAGAATCCCGAGGGTTACTGGCAGGACCATAAAGGAGATCAAGTTTGGCGCCTTTTTGCGAAGCCGTTGCCCAATGGTGCTTAACCGGATCGGCTCGTTGCCATCGGGAATTGTGAACCACAAATAAAGAAAAATGGGCAGAACAAGAATGAGTTCGGTACGATTACCAAAAGCCAGGGCGAAAAAGGCTCCGGCGACGAAAGGACATGGTTGAATCAGGGTAAAATATAACGCTCCTACCTCTCCCAGTAATGCAAAGCCGAGCGCTAGTTGCCAGGACCCGCCGAATCCGAGGTTACACCATGTCCAGGTCCCGAAGATGGGAAACAGCGCGAGAACAATACGCCGGGCAATTGACTTAGTTCCGACGCTCGACAAGCCAAAGAAGAAAAACACGCACAGTCCCGCGATCAATGCCGTCAAGACTTGCGCAGGGAAACTGTGAATCCATCCCGCTTGCTGCAAAAGAGCGACTGGAAGGACGCTTAGAACTGCGCCAAGGGGAAAGACAGAGTAATATTTGCCTTCGAATGGAACCAGCTCGTTCAGCCACGAGCCGGGGCGCTTGTCGAGGCCAAGATGTCCGTGCAACAACGCCGATGCAATTCGACCCGTGTAATCAAAGTCGTGCATCGTTGCCTTGGCTGTAAAAAAGAAGATGAACGCTGCAAGAATGGACAGCCCGATCGCTAACCAAAAATCCTTCCACTTGCGCGACATGCTAATCACAATATGCCAAGGACCCGATTTCATCGAATCGTCTTATTGTGTGCTGACCTAGCGCGGTGGAATCGGGCGTGGTCGCGGCGTTGGGCGATGTCGTGGTATTGGGCTAGGTCTCGGTGTAGGCGTAGGTGCTGGCAGGGTAAAGGCATACACTTTATTGTCTCCAGCAATGTAGATGTGTCCCCGAACTGCAATACCGGTGGTGCTATATGAATGCGTGCCTGGGATGAGTTCGTTCGGACCGCCACCAGCGTAAACAACCGCTCCGGTCTCTCCATCATAGCCGTGTAACTGCTGGTCCCCTTCAACTCCCCACCCAGCAGTGCCCACCACCCACACAATAACATCATTGATGCCATCAGTCGAGGTAACGAAAGGCGAGCCGCAACCGGCATCGGTTCTTGTAGCGCTCCAACCGGTGGCGATGGTGGGCGGGCTAGTGGCTGTGATGCGGAAAGTAGTGAGGGTGCTCCTAGTGGCGCGGAAAGCCACGTAGGTGCCCTGGTTGGTTCGATATGCGGCGGCTGCCTGGATGATGCTGTTGCCGGGAGATACGTTAGCCTGAGCCACAGGCACACTGATGCCCCCGAGGTTATCCCGATTAAGTAAATATCCGTTGGTATTTTTGCCAAGCGCGACCACCAGATGAGACGGCGTTGCGCCCGGCACGTCCACCAGCAAAGGTCCGCAACCGCCCAGATCGAAGTCCCAAGTGTCAAGATCGAGCCAGTTGAGTGGCGCCCAATAATCGCTGGGCGAGCCGCTGAAGATCGGGCCCGGCTGGAAGCGGATTACTGCTTCCCCGCCACCCCAGTTACCGTTGGTGTTGTAGGTATTACCCGTGGTGACGAAGGGATTGTTTCCATCACTGGCAACGCCGCCAACTCCCCATATGGCGCCGCCAAGCGCATCTGTCGCCCATGCCATTACACCGCCCGGGTTATTGATGGGCACCCCTACTAGCCAGCCATGCCAGAGACCGCAATCCAAGAGACTGCCATACGGCACGTAAAGAATGTTGTCTACAATCCCAAGTGCGGGCCGTTGCGCTTGTATGGATGGTGTAAACGTCGTGCCGTTATAAACTGCGACCTCGCCCACGTCCACAGGCCAGCCGGGATTGATGTCGCCTGTGTCCACATTAAGAGAGAAGATGAGATGCTTCTTGGTGTTGCCGCCGTCAGGTGTGATCATTGCGTTAAAAAAAAGCCCGCGCGAGGCAAGATCGATAATGGGTGTGCCGGTAATACCGAAGGGATCAATATTGCCGTGGCATGTGAGATCTTCTTCCGGCACCGGATCGCCCATGTTGCGCTCCCAGATGACCGAACCGTCCATAGCATCGAGTGCATACACGTTATTGGATTCGGTTACCGCGATGATCGTCGGCCTGCCGTCCGGCCCGTCGTCAATGTAAAGCGGCTGCGCATAAACATCGCCGACGATTGTGCCGTCAAAGTTCAGGTCGCGCATAAGATTGGCCGCAGCGGCCGGCGTGAATGCGGAATCAACGTAAAGGCCGTCGCGCGAATCGTGATTGTGAAATTGCGTAACGTTCACCTGCGCGTTCGCCGCGGAAATTGCACTGAGTACAGCAATGCACGATCCGGCAATGACAGGCGAGGAAATTGAAATTGGAGATTTCATAGGCAGCATTCTGAGAGTGGAGTCGCCCTTTCTACCACAATGCGCTGCTTCCTTGTCAAGCCCCGTGACGACTGCGACGAGACAATCTTGTCAGAACTTGGTAATCGCGCCCTCCAATCACTAATCACGGATCACCAATCACTGTGTCGTCATCGCGGCGGTGTCGGGCGAGTTCGCGGGGCTGGGCGAGTCCTTGGTGTTGGACTAGGTCTTGTTGTTGGAGTTGGAGTTGGGGTTAATGTCGGCGTTGCTGTAGGCGTCGGAGTGCCAGTGGGTGTCACTGTTGGTGTCGGAGTAGCGGTGGCTGTCGGAGTAGGCGTAGGCGATGATGTCGGCACTTCAAAAGCATACACTTTGTTATCTCCGGCGACATAGATGCGGCCGCGGGCTGCAATGCCAGTGGTGCTATAGTAATGCGTTCCTGCCATCAGTTCGTTCGGGCCGCCTCCAGCGTAAACAACTGCACCAGTGTCTCCATCAAAGCCGTGTAATCGCTGGTCACCCTGCGTGGCATGATCCTCGGTGCCAACTACCCAGACAATCATGTTATTATTGCCATCAGTAGAGGTGACAAAAGGCGAGCCGCAACCGCCACCGGCCCGGGTCACACTCCAACCGCCAGGGATGTCGATAGCAGGCGGATTGGTCGCAGTAATGCGGAAAGCGGACAGGACGGTGTTGCCGTCATTGTTGGCGCGCAACGCGACATAGGTGCCCTGTTCGGTTCGATAAGTTACGGCTGCTTGGAGAATAGTGCTGCTGGCAACCTGAGCTGATGCTACCGGCGCGCTGATCCCACCAAGATTGTCGCGATTGACCAAATACGCATTGCGGTCCTTCCCCATCGCAACAATAAGATGGGAAGGCGTTGCACCGGGCACGTCCACCAACAATGGACCGGAGGCGCCTAGATCCGAGTCGCTTTGATCGAGTGATTGCCAATTGGTAGGGGCCCAGTAATCGCTTGGCAACCCGCTAAAGATAGGACCTGGCTGGAAGCGAATCACTGCTTCGCCGCCACTCCAGTTGCCACCAGTGCCAGACGTATTGCCCGTAGTAACGAATGGGTTGACGCCATCGCTGGCGACGCCACCGACTCCCCATATGGCCCCGCCTGTGGCACTGGTGGCCGCGGCCCATGCTGTTACGGTGGATGGATTATCGATTGGAACTCCCACCAGCCAGCCATGCCAGAGACTGCAATCCGTCATGCTCCCATACCCAACATAAAGAATGTTGCCTACGATTCCGAGTGCCGGCCGTTGCTGTTGGATCTCCGCAGTGAAAGTCAGGCCGTTGTATGAAGCTGTTGCCTCTACGTCGACTGGCCAGCCTGGGTTGATGTCGCCTGTATCCAGGTTAAGAGACAAGATGAGATGTTTCTTGGTTTCACCGCCATCAGGTGTGGTCATTGCGTCGAGAAAGAGCGCTCGCGAAGCGAGATCAACAATGGGCGTACCCGTGATGCCCATGGGATCAAATTTAGTGCAGTTGAGATCAATCGCTGACACAGGAGAACCAACGTTTCGCTCCCAGATAACGCTCCCATCGACAGCATCGAGCGCGTACACATTATTCGATTCGGTTACCGCAATGATCGTAGGCCTGCCGCCTGGGCCGTCGTCGATGTAAAGCGGCTGAGCATACACGTTGCCGACGATCGTTCCGTCAAAGTTCATGTCGCGCGTAAGATTGGCCGCCGCACTCGGGGTGAACGCGGAGTCAACGTAAAGGCCGTCCCGCGAATCGTGGTTGTGAAACTGGGTCACGTTTACTTGTGCGTTTGTTGAAAGGGTTGCGCCCCAGAAACAAACGATGACAACTGAGAAAGTGGAAGACAGAGGTTTCATGCGTCAGTGTTTAAGGATTTCCGGCGCTCTTTTAGCATGCCGTGGCGCTTTCGTGTCAAGCCAACGATCAATCGCTGATTTGTCGCCCGTAGGTTTGGGAGGCCGATCACTGAATTAGCGATCACTACTTCAATCAGAGCAGAGTCGGGCGGAGCCGCGGCGTCGGTCGAGCCCTCGGTGTTGGAGTAGGTCTGGGACTGGGTATCGGAGTAGGAGTTGTAGTTGGCGTTACCGTAGGCGTCGGAGTCGCACTTGGTGTAGGCGTCACCGCCGGTCCTTCCTGTAATTCAAAGGAGCCGATGTCGATGCGATCGTTCCTTAAGCGATAAAAGTCGGGGCCGCGTTGGTCGTACCAAGGGGGCGGAGTGAAGATGGGGTCACCGGCGTCAATGGCCGGGCTGCCCGGCAGCAGGGCGTACGTCGATGTTGGTCCGCCATTGTTCTGCAAAGGACTTAGCAGCGGGTCTGTATTGATCTGATCGCCCGGGCCGTTTAGGTAACCGCCGCCATCATCGTTACTAATATTATAGCCCGCTGAGGTAATTGTGCCTGCGTTGTTGAAGATATTCTGCCCATAAGCACCGTCCGCGTTCAGAATTGTATTCCCAATCTCGAGAGTCCCTCCATTGCAGATGCCAGCGCCGTTTCCGTAGAAAAGGATGTAGTTATCGCTGAAAGTGCTATTACTGATAGTCACTGTCCCAGCGGCGTAGATACCACCGCCCAGACCAGGCCCTTTGGCGGGGCTCCCAAACACCGAGTTGTCACTGATCGTACAGTTGCCGATTATACCCCCACCGTTTATACCACCTCCTGCGCCAGGAAAGTTATTCTCGCCCCCGCCAGCCCCGTTGTCACTGATCGTACAGTTGCTGATTATCCCGCCACCTGAAATACCGCCGCCGTCGGTGCCGGCATAGTTATCAGCGATCGTGCTGTTAGTAATCGTCCCGCCACCTGAGATACCGCCGCCGCTTCCGAAGGTGAATGGAAACGGCCCCACGGCAGAGTTGCCGCTGATAGTGCTGTCGATGATGGTCAGCGACCCACCTGCAATGCCGCCGCCGCTTCCAGATGCTACATTATTAACTACCGAACAATTGGTGAGGGTCAACGTGGCCTGATCATTCAATATCCCACCTCCAATATCAGCATCGCCGCCGCTAATCGTGACACCTTCTATGTTCACCATCTGATCGGGCATGACATGGAAGATTCGGAAGGGCATATTTGAAGATCGTGAGACCGCGAGCATAGCCGGTCCCGGACCGCTGATCGTAATGCTCTTATCGACTACAAGCTCGCCGCTGGTCAGCCCAATAGTACCAGTGACTGCGAAAGTGATCGTGTCTCCATCGTTCCCATCAACCAGCGCCTGACGCAGTGAGCCCGAACCGCTGTCATTTCTGTTGGTCACTGTTATGGTGGTTGCGCGCGTTGAAATTGTCATTGTGCAAAGCAGCAACAGGAAAATTGGCACACCCAGATTAAAGTGGAATCGAGAAGGAAATTTCTTCTTCACTTGTTGAGTCCGAGCGAGGAAAGCCTTTTAGTCGAAGCGCGTCAAAGGCGTCAAGACTTTTGTGACTCCGTTCGGCGCGCCTTGGCGGTGACGCCTCACCAATCACCGATCACAAATCACCCTCCTTCGCCAAGGCTACGGCGTGCCAGGCTGATCACTATGTCTTTCAGCGCGGAGTCGGACGAGGATGTGGACTTGGGCGAAGCCGTGGCGTCTGGCCCGCCTGCACTTCAAGCGATCCTATGTCAATGCGCCGGTTGCGGACGCGCCAAAAACTGGGTCCGCGCTGATCGTAGATAGGTGGCGGAGTAAATCTAGGATTGCCCGCATCGATAGCCGGGCTGCCGGGCAGTAGTTCATGTGTAAAAGTCGGTCCGCCATTGTTCTGCAACGGACCTAGTAGCGGATCAGTATTGTTAAGATCGCCCGGTCCGTTCAAACCGCAGTCATCGCTGCAGACATTGTAACCAAGCGAAATGACTCCACCATAAATGTTGTCGCCCTCGGTAGCCGAGTTGTAGCTTAGGATGCTATTGGTGATCGTGACTCCGAAGGAGTAGATACCACCGCCCAGGCCAGGTCCCTTGAAGCCGTTGTCCCCCCACGCCGTGTTCCAGCTAACGGTACAGTTGCTAATCGTCCCCGCGCCAAAAATACCGCCGCCCTGGCCCGGTATGTGGTTGTCGCCGCCGCCAGCTGCGTTGCCACTGATGGTGCTATCGCTGATCTCGATTGTTGTTCCGCTGGCGGAAATGCCGCCGCCCGCGAAGAGGGCGAAATTATCAGCGATTGTGCTGCCGGTAATTGTGAGTGTTCCGTCAAAGCTAGAAATGCCGCCGCCGCCCCCATCGGCAGAGTTACCGCGCACAGTGCTGTTGATGATGATCAGCGTCCCAGAAGCGTTATTGATTCCGCCGCCATCGCCTCCGTTGGCACTGTTGTAGGTCACGGCACAATTGTCCACGGTCAACGTTGCCTGATCGTTGTACATGCCCCCTCCACCGTAGCTAATAGTTAAACCTTCTATTGTCACGGTATGGTTTGGCGTTACATGGAAGACGCGGATGCCCGCGTTTAAAGTTACATAACCCCACACCGCCAGCAGAGTCGGGCCCGGTCCGCTGATCGTGACGCTCTTGTCGACTGCCAGCTCATCACTGGTCAGCGCGATGGTGCCGGTTACGGTGAAATTGATCGTGTCACCATTATTCGCGTCGGCGAGGGCTTGCCGCAGCGAGCCGAGACCACTGTCGGAAGTGGTGGTGACGGTTATGGTGTCTGCCTGAACTGAAATGGCGGCGGCACAGACGACGACGGAACAAATTGCAGCGCGCAGATTGGACACGGTGGATCCCAAAGTGGATTTGTCTCTCATGGTGGAGAATCGACGAGGAAAAACCTTACTGGAAGCGCGTCAAAGATGTCGAGAGATTTCTCATTTGAGGATTCTCTTCGGCGCGCCCGACGGTCGCGCCGTACCAATCACTAATCACTAATCACGAATCACCGATCACTATCCTTTGCTACGGCTGGATTTGGTCGGTCCAGAGAAATTGCCAGGTGGCTATGGCATTGATTGCGACCGATACCACGAACAGTGAGATCTCAGGCACGGATATCGTTGTGGGACCATTGCCTGTCAATAAAAGGAACATCCAGGGAAGCAGGATCATGGCGTAGCGATAGGAGAATTGCCAGCTCCCCGGATTTCCGTGTAACCAAAGCACAAGTGTTAGGATGCTGATAGCTACCCAGGCCACCATCTTGTATCGCCCGCCCTGGCGAAACAGAAGGCATAGAAACGGGCTCGCCAGGAAGATTGAGCAGCCAAAGCCGTCTGGCCGGATATAGGGGAAGTGACGAAAACTCTCATATCCTTGGAATAACATCGTGTAAATATTCCAGGGGATAGCATGGATCGAAAACAACCCATGCCGATACCAGGGCTCCTGCGCCACTTCCGGGATGTGGATGTAACCAAAGTCGAAGATGGAATGAAAACGTGCGAAGTTATAGACGGCAGTCGCGAGCGCGAGTATTGCAGGCAGGCTTACGAAACGGATAAGCATTCGGCTGTTCCCACGGAATCCTCGTTTTAAATCCGCCAGTCCGATCGCGTTCCCAGTTTGCGGCGGACTGGAGACCGCCGCTCCTTGTTGCCCATCTGGCTGGCGCCAGAACAAATAGAGGTAAAGAGGCAATGTGATGAGTAGCTCGGTTCGATTTCCAAAAGCCAGGGTGAAGAACGCTCCTGCAACAAATGGCAATGGGCGGACCAGAGTAAAATAGAGTGCTGCGGCTTGCCCGAGCAAACCTAAACCAAGAGCGATTTGCCAGGCGCCGCCGAATCCGAGGTTGCACCATGTCCAGGTTCCGAAAATTGGAAACAGAGCCAGCATGATCCTGCGCGCTAACGATTTGCCTTCGAGGCTTGAGTAAGCGGCACGGAAAGCATTCGCGAGCTGGAAAAAGAAATAAACGCACAATCCCGCAATCAGGGATGCCAAAATATGTCCGGGAAAGTTCTGGATCAGGCCCGTGTTTCGCAGGAGCGCTACTGGAAGCATGCTAATCACTGCTCCGAGCGGAAAAGCTGAGTAGTATCTGCCTTCCCACGGAATCATCTCGTTAAGCCAGTCAGGCGGTTTGTCCTGAAGACCCAGCTGGCCATGGAGCAGGGCTGAGGCGATCTGACTCGTGTAATCCAGATCGTGCAGGGTTGCCTTGGTCGAGAAATAGAAGACGATTGCCGCGAACAGCGAGACGGCTATCGCCACCGGAAACTCCCGGATCTTGTTAGTCTTCAATGTCATAGTAATGACGAAGCCGCGTAAATATAGACTTGCTGTCCAGACTTTGCCTGACTTATGCGCGGCGAAGCACGAGTGATCCGTCCGCGCCGGGCTTCGGCGTGACAGGCGAATGATGAAGGAATGTCAAAGATTCGTGATTGCGGCTGCCGGACTCTGTCACCAGTACCGCGAAGGGGGCTGCCCGGGCTATCTCACTTCCATCTTTCATAAGAATGCCGGCCTAACAGCTTTTCCCAGGCGGCTCTTGTCTCGGCGGGCACGTTTAGATCGGCGTCGACTAGCCAGGAGACTGTTGCAAGCGAGTTTATAACAACTGAGAGAGCGATTAGTCCAATTATTATATGACGAGACCATAGCAACTCTGAGCCGCCTGAACCTAGAAAGATAACAAGGCAGAAAATCAGGAGAGGATAAAAATCAGCAGCGTAACGTTGGGCTAGCACGAAATATGAGAGGATGCAGAGAAATTGAACGACGAGGGCCGCGGCAATACCCCACCCGAGGAGATCGACTTTCTGTCGAACAAAACACACGATTCCCATGATCCCGGCAAAAACAAGCCAACTGGAAGACCAGAGGAGAGAGATGTATACCTCGCTGTCCGAATTGGAAAAGAGCGAAGGATGGTTATAGAGATGGCGGTCTACCGCGATGAAAGTAGGTTGACGTTCAAGGCTAGGTAGGCGCAGGCTGAAGTAGTCAGCAAAACTATAGGGAATGCGACGCGGGCTGAATATTCCGTATTTGTGCGCAAACTCGCTGTGAACCGGGTTGACGTAGTAGTCATAGTTTACTCCGGTGAACGTGCCGAATCTTGCGTAGCTTAGCCAAACATAAAACGCGAGGGCAGCGCCCAGCGGCAGAAAGAGGGCCAGCAGATTAGTTAATCGCTTTTCGCGTCCTACCTGTATGGCAAGGAGCGGTGCGATCAGGATGAAAGGTACGCCGAAGGTGACTCGTGAAAGCAAAGCTCCAGCGGCGCAGAGAGAGAATCCCCACAGTGAGCGTGTCAAAGCAGCGCCGTCAGTTTGTCGCGAGCGAAACGTGAAGTAGAGCGCGGCCAGCGACCAAGCCAGGCCCCAGATGATTGCTTCGTCGTAAATGGAAAGATTTCCAAGCAGTAAGAGTAGGGGTGAGCCGAGTGCAAACCCAACGATGCATGCATTTCCTAGCCAGGTACGGCCTCGTGACGAAAGTGGAGAGGAGCGCAAGGCTGTGCCGATAAGACCCGCGACGGCAAATAGCGCAACGACGGCCGCGCAAAATCCTGAAAGACGCGACCATTTTCCATGTCCCGCCGGATAAGCGAAATTTAACGGAATCCGAAGCAACGCCGGGAACGGTCCAAAGTACATGCGCACGTGATCGTTTACGATCATTGCTTCGTGACTGATTGCCTCTGCATCGACGTCCACATCGCCTCGCAGAAAATGCTCTGCCTGGGAATCATAGGCACCGCCTAGCACTTCCTTAACAAAAACCTGTCGTCCACCGGTCGTGGTGAAGACCCAAAGAAGGACGCTCAACAGGAGGATGAGCGGCAGAAATCGCGGAACGCCGTTAGACATTTGATGTGAAGCCCTTCAATCGAAGAAAACGTTCAACGCCCAACATCCAACGTCCAATCCTCAACAATCAGAATTGAATGTTGGGTGTTTAGCGTTGGGGCGTTGATGGAACAGGGCTGCCGGGAAAGGACTTAGCGCTTGAAGTCTAACGCGCCTTTTTTCACTGCGTAAGCGTACCCCACCATCAGAATCGTGATGAAGCTGAGCATGCTCCAGAAAATGACGCTGCTCTGCCGGATCGCGTCGCGGTACACGACTGCCCACGGGTACATGAACACAATCTCAATGTCGAACAGGATAAAAAGCATCGCCACGACATAAAACTTCACGCTGAAGCGCGGCTGGCGTTCACCCTGGGGGATCATGCCGCATTCATACGGGGTATCCTTGGCGGGCGTACGTTTTCCGCTTTTGCCCACCAACACACTGACGACCAACGCGGAAGCGGCGAAGAGGATGGCTACAAGGATTTGCAGGAGAACCGGCAAATATTCGCCTAGCATCCGGAATTCCCTGGAATCAGGAGGGTTCCGTTATTTTACACCAGCAAGATGGCCATTCTGCTGGGCAATTGCGCTGGCCAAAGCCGCAGGCAACCCTTTGTATTTCTTGCCGTTCTTCTTGACCGCGCCCCGCGCCACGAGATTTTGCAATTTCTCATAAGCTCGCAAGCGCAGCATTTCCTCGCCACCGCTGGCAGCATTCCGGGCCCGAAGATTCTCATGCACGATGTCGAACAACTGCTTAAATTCGAACGACGAACGCCGTGAGAGGACAGCTACCAGCTCCTCAGTTACCAGATCAGGAACGCGACGGGAGAATGCATTTTTCTTTAGAATAGCCATAGGGCTAGAAACATAGCACGTTTTCGCCAAACTGCAGCACTTTTCTTTGTTCTCCCGTGGCTGAAACTTAAAAGAGTGCCGAAATGGCGCAGCTCTCCAGCCGAGCAATTCTTTCCCACCTATGGCGTGGCCGATGGGCTGCTCATCGCCGGCTGCGGCGTCGCTGTCGAAGAAGGCGCCCAACTGCCAAAGCCTGTGACGGCTTGTTGTCGTGCCGCCGTGCCGACGCTGCTCAGGATGGCGAGGCCTATAGCCGCTTGGTCCAACGTTATCGGTCCGAGCGACTCGGCCACATAGCCATCACGGTCATATCTTTGCGAGGAAACAATCGGACTCAGGTGCTTTGTGATCACATCTGGCGATGGAATCTTGCCCAGATCAACGGAGCGAGTTATTGCCGGCATGAAAGCCGCCGCCATTAGCAACATTGGACGAAGCGAAGCATCAAGCCGCGAGTACAACAGCGCTGTATCGACGTATGAAAAAAAATTCGTCGGCGCCGGTAGCAGTCGCTCGGCTGCTTTGTAAGTTTGCGAATCAGCGAGCTCCGATGAGCTACCGCCGCTGCGCTTCACCGCCTCTTCGACTGATACGGGATTGAAACCGGCGATAAGAACCCGATCTGATAATGCGATCGTTGGAGTGATTGCGATGAGTGTGGCTGCCGACTGCTTCGAAAAATAGCGGACACCGTCCTTCTCTGTTTGGGTCCAAATTGCCCCTTCATCGGCGCGTGTAAACGCCTCGATGATCTTACTAGCCTTGGCCACGTCCAGCACCGGCAGAGTCAGAAGTAAAGATGGCCAATGCGCACTGGATGGCCAATCTGCTAGCGCTCCCAGCTCGAGGCCGAATGCAGCTTTCCAATCATCGGCTGCAATCCCGCTGATGGCGAAGTCCTGGAAAGCTTTCTGCACCGCGCCGCCCAGCGTAGCGGCCTGGTTTAGTGTTTCCATCTTTTCTCCGAGATTGAGCAGCAGCGCCAGATAAAAAAACGTCTCCTTTGTTCCAAGCGTTAGCGAGGAGCGGCTGAGCGTGGCGTTATTCTCGAGCTTTGACATTCCAAGAAAAAGCACATCACGTATTTTTCCGTTCTCGAATCGCGTCGAACCCGCAATGCACCGCATTTTTTCAAGCATCGTGGTTTCGCCGGGAGTCGGGCTTGATTGCACAGCAGCACGCAACGCGGCAAGCCGCTCAGAAAATGCTTTAGGCTGGAGATAGAAAGACGCTGCGTAATTCGATGGCCGATGCGAGGTGGCCGTACGATATGCCTCATCCTTGTCGAGGGTTTCGCCTGAATTTTTCGCGCGACGGTCGACGCGATCGAGCAGTGCCTTTAATTCTGCCACGTTTGTTGCCGCGAAGAACCATGGGCGATCATACGTTGTTGCCAGAGTAAATGGAGTCGCCTTGGCCACGTAGATTTCATGGCCCTGATACTGAAGTTTCTCCCCCTTCGTTTCCGGACCCTGGTCCAAAAGCATGGCGCGCCATTTGCCGATGACCCGCTCGACCTCCTCTTGGGTCCCGCGAAAACGAAAGCCTCCCACAACGCTTGGAGCGCTATCGCTGATGGACGTCAAGGCGAAGAAGACGTTCTTTGGGTCGAGCTGTTCCATTTCCTGCAGTGTCTGAGAGACGGAGCTTTGTTTTTGCACGTTGCCCAGTGGCTTGCGCAAAAAATCCTGCACAGCCGGTTCGCGGTACAGCTGATAAATATCCGACTGATACCACTCGTTCTGCGTCCGGTTAAAGTCCGGCATGTGCGCCAAGAAAATTGTGTCGCGGGGCAGAAGCCCGGCCACAGGAGCGCTCGAAATTTGTTGGGAAAAATTCCAGTAGTACCAACCAGCGTATGCGGCAACGGCGACCGCGATGATCAGCAACAGAATTCGTCTCATAACCACGACCGTCTCAAAGCGGCCGATGCTGGATACTCGATGCTTGATACTGGATCAAACGCAAACTGCTTGGGAATCCATGGGCGAGGATCCGGTATCACTCCAGCTACGCTCTCGGATGAAATTGCCGATGCACAGCTTTCAATCGCTGTTGGTCGACGTGCGTATAGACTTGCGTCGTCGAGATATCGGCGTGGCCGAGCATTTCCTGGATGATGCGCAGATCTGCGCCGTTCCCCAGGAGATGCGTCGCGAAGCTGTGTCGCAGAAGATGCGGATAAATGTTCTGTTCGAGTCCGGCGCGGCGCGCATGTTCCTTCACGATCTGCCAGATACGCGCTGTGGTTAGTTTGGTGCCGCGCTCGGAAAGAAAAATCTCGCTGCTGCTACGGCGCTTTACGAGTTTCGGCCGCTCAGTGGACAAATACGCCGCCAGCGCTTCGCACGCCTTGCGACCTACGGGTACAAGGCGGGTCTTGTTTCCCTTACCAGTCACGCGCACGACTCGCTCTTCGAAGTTGAAATTTTCGAGACGCGCGTTTGCAAGCTCAGAAATACGCAGACCGCTTGCGTAAAGCAGCTCAATCATCGCTCGATCGCGCAATCCGTGAACAGCATTCGTGTCGATCCTTTCCAGGAACTGCTCGATTTGCAACTCGTTCAGCGTTTCCGGGAGATACCGCTCGATTCGCGGGAGCGTCAGCGCTTCAGCCGGATCGCGCTGAACCTTGCCTTGAGCGACCAGGAACCGGAAAAAAATCTTCAACGCGACTACGATGAGTTTGATCGAGGAAGCGGAGAGGCCAGCGCGCTTGCGATCTGCAAGATATTCGCTGATCGCCGGCAAGGTCACCGAGCGCACATCTTCGATTTTTTTCCTGGCGGCACACCACCGCGCGAATTCGCTCAGCGACCTTTGGGTGGAGAGCTGATAATTTTCAGAAAGGCCACGCTCGATGGCGAGGAAACGGATAAACGACTCGATCGCGTCTTCCACTTTTCACACTGTAGATGCAGGCGCGTCGCCCGCAAAACCGATGATTTGCGGTCGGAACTCTGAAGGCGTTCGCGATCAGGTGCCTGCGTCTAACAGGAAGCGCACTCGCGATATTATTGACAAGGCAACGTTAAGTGTTCGATGTTTGGTTACGATGAGCTTGGATCTCAATACCATCCTGAGAGATTGGCCGCACGAGAACGGCAATATCAAAGTCCGTAAGATCGCCGGGCTCGATGGGCGCGAGAAATTGCAGCTGCGGGTGGACCTGGGTGTATTACAAATGGAAGTGGCTGGCCGGCCGGACGGCAGGCGGCCGCATAATTGTGAGTCGCTTTTGGAATACCATCAAAAGCGGGCGACCCGCACTGCGGCGAAAGGCGAAACCTACGAGCTTACGCCTGAACAATGCGCAGAGCTTCAACAGGAAGGTATCCAATATTATCATCGTTATCTAAGCCTGTTTCAGATCAATGATTTCGAAGGCGTAGTCCGCGATACACAGCGCAATCTCGATCTTTTCACGTTTGTTTCCGAGCACACGGATCGCGAGGAATTTTCCTGGAGCCTCCAACAGTTCCGACCTTACGTGCTCATGATGAACACGCGCGCCAAGGCGTCTATTTTGCTTGGGCAGGGGAAGTTTCCCGAAGCCATAGGCGAAATTGAGCACGGCCGTGATGCAATCACGGAATTCTTGCAACAATCAAACTTTCCGGAACTGGTATCGAAGAGCTCCGAGATCGCATTTCTCGAGGAATGGCTTGAGGAAGTGAAAGCAAAGCGCCCGCTTTCCAAACTGGAGATCATGCAGCGCGAGATGCAAACTGCGATTGCAAAGGAGCTTTACGAACGCGCCGCGGAGTTGCGCGACGCGATCAAGCTGTTGCAAGCGAGGAAACATTAGGACATAGAAACTGCCGCCCGATCGTGGGCGAGTCGCTTTATCCGCGTCTATCGGCGATCAGATTGTAAAATCCCTTGCCGGTCTGTGAGAGCAGCCTGAAGTTTTTCTCCCTATGGCTACGCATCCTACACAATACGCGCATCCCGAAGCGCTGGTGCAGACCGATTGGCTCGAGCAACATCTCAAAGACGAAGGGATCCGGATCATTGAGTCAAACGAAGACCTGCTCCTTTACGATACCGGGCACATTCCCGGCGCAGTACATGTCGACTGGCGTGCTGATCTGCAGGACCCGGTGATCCGTGATTATATCTCGCCTGAGAAATTTGCGGAGCTTTGCAGTCGTAACGGGATCACGCCAGACACGATCTGCATTTTTTATGGTGATAAAGCCAACTGGTGGGCCTGCTACGCACTCTGGGCCTTCCGGCTGTTCGGACATGAGAAGGTGAAAATTCTCAATGGCGGTCGGGACAAATGGAAAGCCGAAGGCCGCCCCATGACGCGCGAAGTTCCCAAGTATGCAAAGACAAATTATCCGGTGCCGAAGAAACGATTCGACAAAGAGATTCGTGCTTTCTTCGATGACGCGCTGGCGCAAAGCAAAAGCGGCAAACCTCTGATCGACGTGCGCTCGCCAGGTGAATACAAGGGCGAGATCACGCACATGCCTGAGTATCCGCAGGAAGGCGTGTTGCGGGGCGGCCATATCCCCGGGGCAAAAAGCATGCCGTGGAAAACGGCTACTAATGATGACGCCACGTTCAAACCTGCTTCAGAACTAGCCAAAATTTATTTCGATCAGTGCGGAGTCGGGCCCGACAAGGAGACAGTTGTTTATTGCCGCATAGGCGAACGCTCGAGTCACACCTGGTTCGTGCTAACCTATCTCTTGGGACTAAATAATGTCCGTAACTATGACGGTTCCTGGACGGAATGGGGCAACAGAGTCGGCGCGCCGATTGAAAAAAGCGGGTAAGCAGAGGCCGGGGTAGCGCTCGCGTATCGCGTGTTGGTTTCGGCATCGCGCCGAAACAGGCTTCCCCTGTTGAGTTTCGTTGCTCCAGGGGTTACGAAGTCACAAGAAAGATTCGCGATCGCGAGGACGCGCTCGCCAGCACGCGAGACGCGTGCGCTACCCAGCAGACGTTTGCCCTCAAACGCGTCCGGCTTTTACCAGCAACTCATGGACTACGCGCATCCGCTTTTGCTCTTTCCGGCTCGAGCGTAGCTGCGCAATCGAGCGCTGCATCCGCCGTGTCCAATTCAGGTTCGCCTTTGTCCCAGGGATGTTGAAGCGATATTTGCGCGCCAGCAGATCGGTGATCATGACAATGGCAAGCCACGACTCGCTCTTGAAAAGCGCTTCCATGATCGCCGGATAGAAATCCTTTTCGAACTGGATCTGGTCGATGGTTGGCTGGAAACCGGCGAAGACGGCAATTTTTGCCAGATCGAATCTCGATTGTTCCGATGTAGCTGTTGGATGTTCGAACGCTTCTTCCCATAACGCGCGGATGGGCTTGTGATCATGGGTGGCATACGTCGCAACCGAAAGCCGTTCATATTTGTCTCCCGGCGTGATCGCGCCATCGCGCACTTCCCATTGTGGGATTTTGAATCCGGCGATACCTAGCGAGTGCAGGTCTGGACGCATGTAATCGGGTACCATGCCCAGGTCTTCGCCGATCACACATGTGGAGCCAGCCTCTTCCAAGACAATGCCCAGATACTCTTCACCTTCGCGTTTATTTGCTTCGCAGTTTTCTGGCGATTGGTCGTCCCGCGGAATGAAATGTGGCGTCCGGCCCCCGGTTTGTTCCAGCATCTGATTCCAATCGAGCGGGAGGAAATGGTTGTTTTTCCGCGGCCGCCATGGAAAAGCATAGATACGATAAAACCCAAGGACATGATCGATGCGAAAGAGATGAAAAATAGATCGGACCGCACGCACGCGCCCGCGCCACCACGCAAAGTTGTTTGCACGCATTTTCTCCCAGCGATAAACCGGTATACCCCAGTTCTGACCCCATTTTTGCACAAAGGCATCATCCTTAAAATACGGCTCTGGAGGCGCCCCGCCCGACCACTCCAACATGAATTCATCCCGCCGCGTGAAAACGTCGGCGCTGTGATAACTCACACCAAATGGAATATCGCCCATCAGCGCGATGTCCCGCGACTCTGCATACGATTTGATCTCGCGCCACTGCTGGTACGCGATCCACTGCACATAGCCGAAGAAATTTTGCCGATCCCTTATGACCATCTGTTGATCCTGGCGCAGATCGCTCAACCAGTTTCGAGCTCGTTCCATCGATTGAAATTGCGCCGGCCAGCGATTCCACGTCGGGCTGTCGTCATTTACCTCCATTAAGACCCGAAAAAATGCATAGTCATGCAACCACATGGATTCTTCTTCGCAGAATTTCTGAAAAGCAGTTTGTCGATCCACGCTGGCGCGGGCAGAGAAATTCGCGAAGCCTCTCTCAAGAATATGTCGCTTTAGTTTTTTCGCCTGGCGATACTTGATTGCGCCGCTGCGAAGCACTGGAAGATCGATACCGGCTAACACGACATCAAAATCTTCCCGCGTTAGATCTTGCGGCGAGTTTGGCGCCAGGTGCACCGTTGTCGGCTCGATCGCCATAGCGCTGATCGCGTTGTATGGACTGTTGTCGGTCCCGGTTTCGTTGATGGGCAGAAGCTGGACGAGCTTGAATCCAATCTCGGCTGCCCAGTCGATGAACTCCCGCAACGCGCCGATGTCGCCGACCCCTAAATCGTGCTCTCCGCGCAGTGCAAACACAGGCACGAGGACACCCGCGATTTTTTTTTCCGGCGAGAGGTTCATTTGAGGTTCGTCATTTTGTGATCAGTTGCCAGGCTTCCAATGTCATCTTTGTCATGTCGAGCGGAGTCGAGACATCTCTGATTTTGAACTCTTTTTTAAGCAGCCAGAGATTCCTCGACTTCGCTGGGTTTCGCTCGGAATGACAACTACTAAAATCAACGCCGCTGGACTTGCCAGTCCTCCACGAGCTCATTTGGGATTTCCTGGAGAAAACGCGAGGGCCTTTGGAAAACGTCGCCGTACCCTCCGCTCAGGCGCATTTGCGGATAAGCGAGATAAAGCTCATCGCGCGCGCGTGTGATGGCCACATAAAACAGACGCCGTTCTTCCTCGAGCGCGTCGCGCGTATCGAGCGAGCGATTGCTGGGAAACATCCCGTCGGTTAACCAGATCACGAACACAGTGTGAAACTCAAGGCCCTTGGCCTGATGCACCGAAGAAAGGTTGACGGCCTCTTTGTCGCTTATTTGGGCTGGCGCGGCCTCGGCATCAACGTTGCTGATCAGCGCCAATTGGGAGAGAAATTCGTGCACGTCTTTAAACTGGCGGGCAAAGATTGCGAGCTGATTCAAATCTTCGCGGCGAAGTTCGTAGTTTGTAAAATTCGCTTTGGCATAATCATCGTAGATGGCTTCGACCACGGAGGTGATCATTTCCGATGGCATATTGGGCTGACCAGCCGGAGCGATTTCGTCCAACGTATGCACGAGTTGTTCCCAAGATTTTCTTGCTTTTGCCGGAACGGTCAATGCACCCAGTCGTTCGCCGAAGCTGTAGCCGGGGTCGCTGACCCCGGTCGGCGCTGACGTTGCTTCGGCGCCGCGGTCGTCGCGCGCGGCTACAGCCGTCAACGAATTTTCCCAGCTGCGCCAAAGATTTTCAGCGATGCGATTGCCAATACCTGGAAGCAATTTCACCATCCGTTTGAAAGCGACTTCATCGCGGGGATTGACTACAACGCGCACAAACGCGGTCACATCTTTAATATGCGCCTGCTCGAAAAATCGGACGCCGCTGGTGATTTGATAGGGTATTCCGCGCCGGGAAAGCTCCAGTTGTAGTTCGATCGCGTGATAATGTGCGCGATAAAGCACGGCGATGTCGCTGAGATCGACATTTTCATCGCGCAGTTCAAGAATTCGCTGCGCGACGAACTGCGCTTGCTCAGCGCTGTCGTTCAGCGCCACCAAAGCCGGTTTAAGCGCTTTTGATTCGCGTGTTGCGCTCAAGTGTTTTCGAAATTGCCGGACGTTTGCGGCGATGGCCGCGTTCGCTACCTCCAGAATTTCGGGGACGCTGCGATAATTCATTTCAATCTTGAACACTTGTGCATCCGGATAACGCTTCGGAAATTCGAGAATGTTTTGGAAATTGGCGCCGCGCCAGGAGTAGATCGACTGCGCGTCGTCACCCACTACCATCACGTTGTGATGATCGCGGGCGAGCAGATCAACGAGATCAGCCTGAATCTTGTTCGTGTCCTGGTATTCATCGACCAGAATGAACTGAAACTGCCGCCGGTAAATTTCGGCGATTCGCTCGTGCTGTTGAAACATCGACAACGACTTTTGCAGCAAATCGTCGAAATCCATCGAGTTGGTCGCCTTCTTCTTTTGTTCGTAGCGCTCCCGGACATTTTGAATCTTGTCGAGCAAAGGGAGGAAATAAGGAAACTTTTCCGCAAGTAATTCCTCCATCGGTTTTTCCGTATTGACGACGAAGCTGAAGATCTCCGCGAGCACATCGCCTTTCGGAAATCGAATCTCCTTCGGATCTATCCCTGCGCTGGTTACGACAGCATCGATCAAATCCTTTTGATCTTCACGGTCCATGATCGTGAACCCGCTCGAGTACCCCAGTGCGGTGCCGTGCCGACGCAAGATGCGGTTTCCCACTGAATGGAACGTTCCGCCCCAGAGCCCACTGGCATCGATTGGCAGCACATTCGCCACGCGGCCCAGCATTTCGCGCGCGGCCTTGTTCGTGAATGTGAGAAGCAGAATGTTGCGCGGATCGATTCCGTTTTCCAGCAGGTATGCGACGCGATAAGTGAGCGTCCGCGTTTTCCCAGAGCCCGCACCAGCGATCACAAGGAGCGGACCTGGCGACGCAGTCACTGCCGCAAGCTGCTGTTCGTTTAGCTCGGCGGAGTAATCGATATGGATCCCGCCGTCACGGGATGCTGGGGCGCGTTGCAGCGTATATTGACGGGACATTCCGATTCACTTGTAGCGGCGGTCGATCACCGTCGCAATTGCCCGCCCGAATCAACGCACCGTTACCGTGCAGGAACCGGAGCGTCCGTGATCGTCCAGCGCGGTTAACTCGTAGCGGCCAGGGGCTGATTTCCAGGAAACAATGTCGGCGGCGGCAGATTTTCCAATGAAAGCCTTGTCGGCGAACCAATATACTTCACGAACATCCGCATCCGTTTTCGCTCGCAACGGAATTCCTTGTTTGCGACTCGAATCACTGTTTAGAACTTCATACGTGCTCCCAGCCGCTGGAGCGATAATCCGAGGAGGATTCCCGGTGCGCGCGACCAGCTCCGGATCTGTTTCCGGCAAAAAAGGTGGCGGCAATTTCCTGGGCACTCCAGCACGGCGAAAGATCGATAATAACTCCGTCGGCCAAAATTCATAGACTTCGCGCCGGAGCTGGCGCGTTCCGTCATCGCGCGCAACGCGAAGCCCGCTTACAGCATCGACGAGCACTTTCTGATGGATATCGCAAGGTTTGATCGGTGAAATTCCGGGAATGAACCATCCCTCGACCTGTTGCGCGCAGTACGGTTCGGGTAAATCACCCGAGACCGCGCAAAAGGAGACACGTTTCAGATTGGCGCCCGGAGGCGGAAGATGCGGCCGATTCGGCTCCGGCCAGCTCGCACGCAAGCTGTCGATGATTTGAAACAAGAGGGGAGCAGCGGCAATTCGTCCGACAAAAGTTCCGTTGCCGCGGCCATCAAAATTTCCGATCCAGACCGCGAGCACATAATGATTGAAGACAGCGATTGACCAGGCGTCGCGAAAACCATGGGATGTTCCCGTTTTCCAAAAAACCGGCGCAGCCTGCTCCGAATATGCACGGCCAACTTCGGGCCGTGGCAAGTTGAGCATTTCCAGAGTCAGGAACGCCGCTTCCGGCATGATGATCGAACGGCCTCTTAGCGCGGTTGGATCACGCGATGTGCGGCGAAGCGGACGCAGCTCTCCGTTGTTCGCGAGCGCGGCGTAGAGTCGCACCAAATCTTCCATTGTGACTTCGGCCCCGCCCAGCGGAAGAGTCAGACCGTAAAGCCATTCCGAGCGCGGCAATTTGACGCCCGCGCTGCGGAGGAATTCATAAAGCGTCGGGTGACGCAACTGGGATGCAAGTTCAACCGCTGGAAGATTGCGGCTGCGCGCGAGCGCGTCGCACGCGCGGATCGGGCCGACGAATTCGCGATCGAAATTTTCCGGATCGTAATCGCCGAAACTGTGTGGCGCATCAGACAGGATCGACAACGGATGAATCAATCCCTGTTCCAGAGCCAGCGCATAGACGAACGGTTTCAGAGTGGAACCGGGCGATCGCGGCGCACGTGTTCCATCCACTTGTCCTTGTATTTCGGAATTGAAGAAATCTGCGGAGCCGATTTGTGCGAGCACATCCATGGTGCGCGTATCGACTAGGAGGGCTGCAGCGTTCTGAATTCCGCGACCGCGATTCGTTTGAATATAATCGGTGATCCGTCGCTCGATTAATTGCTGCTTCGCTAAATCGAGCGTGGTGACGATTTCGCCGCGATTTTTTTCGGTCGCCAGGACCTGCTGAACAAAGTGCGGCGCGAGAAATTTGCGTTCGGTTTGTGCCCGTGCGCTAAACAGGCGCGCGGAGAACTGCTGGTTGATTTTCGCCCGGTCGTACCAATTGCCCTGGGCTGAGTCAAGCGAGCGGTTATCCCGATCCGCAAACAATGCCCGCCGAGTGGGGCTTTGCGGAATCACGCTGAGGGCTATTGACTCTGGTGTCGTCAAATGCTCGGCAGTCTTGCCGAAATAAATCTGACTGGCCGCGCCCACGCCTTCGATGTTTCGCCCATAGGGTGCGAGATTCAGATAGGCTTCAAGAATCTCGGCCTTCGAGTAATGCCGCTCCAGTTCGAGTGCGCGGACAATTTGAACGAACTTTCCACGAAGCGTGCGGGTGCAGAGATGATAACGCAACCGAGCCAGTTGCATCGTAATTGTCGATGCTCCGCTATGGACGCCGCTGGCGCGCAGGTTAAAGGCCGAGCGCAATAATGCGAATGGGTTAACACCTGGATGGTGCCGATAATATTTGTCTTCAAACCGGAGGGTCGAATCGATCAACGCGGGCGAAATATCTGACAAAGAAGTCCAGAGTCGAAATTTCTGATCGGACGTGAGGGTGATTCGAAGCAATTTTCCATTGCGATCGCGCACACATTGAGAAAACGAGATCTCATCCAGCAACGGTGGTTTTGGCAGTAGCAGCCAAACAAACCACGCTGTCATCCCGAGCAGAGCGAGGGATCTCACCCATGGAGCCCGGATCACGCGGTATAATTTGCATAATCCATCCCCTGTTGAGAGGTCCCTCACTTCGTTCGGGATGACAGGCGTTTTCATTTTCGTGTTGCTCAAAGCGCTATTCCGTGACGCTGATCTTTCCGCCGACGCCGCGGCCCTTGACGTTTCGCTCGTACATCGACTCCGCGAAAATTGGCGGCACGGTAAACTCTCCGCGATTAGACGATTTAATCTGATAATTGATCTCGAGTGCGCTGCTCGAGACGGTCGCGTAGAAGACGGCGCGATCTTCGCGCACATCGACGTAATCGACGCCGGAAATTGTCGAAACGCCCGGCTGCAGCGATGACCCGACAATTTCGAATCCGCCTGGTAAGAGATCGACAATGGCAACGTTGGTCACCGGTTCGTCGCGCACAGTTCGCACGTATAGACGAACATGAATCGGTTCACCGAGTTTCGTCTGCGTCACCGGCTTATCATTCTTGTCGAGTAACTCGCGATGAACTTCCAATCCTGCGGTGACCGGTTGCGCCGGCACATGTCGATCAAATCCAGCTTCGACTACCTGGAAAAAGGCGCCGGGACCATTGAGCATTCCGGCGGTTTTAAAGCGGAGCGCAATTGCATCTTTGGAAAAAACGGCACGTTGCAGCAACTTTGCGCCGCTCGTTAGGGCGACTTCGCGCTTGTCTCGATGGATTTCGGTAATGCTGAGGTCAGGCAGCTTATTTGCGATCATGTGCGAGTACGATTTCAGCGCCGAAACAGCGTAGGCCGCCGAAAGCGTGTTGAACTCGCTGCGCCCAATCGGCTGGAGAACTTGCTCGAATTCCTCGGCTGAGATTTTTTTCAGTCGCTCCGGAAAGGCGTGCGCGAGTATGGCGATATATTGCGCGTTGGATCCGAGGGGCTGGCAGAAGTCGTCGTATTCCCTGGTCGATCGCTTATCGATCTTGTAAGCGGCGATCAAATCTTCCGCGTCCTCGTCTTTGTGCAGAACTTTGAGCGCGCCGGCGAGATAAACACCGGTGATATCATTCTCCCAGACGTCAGCTTGGTGCTGTTCCAGATAATCGCGCAGATTAAGAATGTAATTGGTGGTGACAACGCCTTCCCGCGTGAGCACATAAATCCCGTAGGCAACCGTGCGAGCGTCTGCCAGGGTCGAGGGTTCGCGCCCAACCATCTTTTGCAAATAGCGCAAGCCACTCGCGAACATGTCCGCCGGCGGCGCAAACCCGGCTGCTTTCGCTGTGCTTAGAAAATCCATCGCGTAAACGGAATTGAAACTGATCTTCTCATCGGTTTCCGGCGCCCAATAACCGAACGCTCCTTGGTCGTTTTGACGGCGTCGCAAAATTCCAAAGACTTTTTCGAGCTGAGCATTTACCTCGGCGCGACTGAGGCCGAAATCGGCTTCGTCTGCAAGCATGAGCCGGCAGAACGCGCCGCTGGTGATCTGCTCACTGCAACCATGAGGAAAATCTTTGAGAAAAACGTAAAGACCGTGCGCGAGACCCAGCGGGACCGCCGCGATCGCGGCTTCGCGTCTGGCAAACTCGGAATAGATTTCACGCGTAATCTGAACATCCGCGTTGCGTTTCTTGAAATTGCCGCTGCGCACATCGGTCGCATAGGGAACCGGTGGACGGACGCTCAATGTAGCGCGCCGGCGCGTTTCGATTCCATTTCGGCTGGCCACAAATTTGATTTCGCCAGAGCCGAGCACGTCGTTGACATGGAAGCGCAGCTTCACGCTCTGCTCGCGCCCTTCGGCAATTCGCAATTTTTGGGTCGCCGTGCCCAGGATCGACAGTTGCGGGGACGTCTCGGCGCGCAGCACAATCTCCGCGTCTGCGCCGGAACCTTCAACGTTATTCGCCACCGTCACACCGGCCTCAAACTCGTCGCCAGGAGCGGCCAGCACCGGCACGCTTGGCGTAATGACGAACGGTCCGCGAATGAGCGCGTCGCGGTCGGCCGATCCAGCGGTTTCATTGGAAACACCGACCGCCATCACTTTTAGCGTACCGTCGAAAAAGTCGGGCACATCATAGACAACTTCACGAGTGGTCGCGTCCGCGTCGACGATGCCGGACCAAAAGACAACTGGTTTTTCCGTGACGCGCTTGAACGGATTCAATCGTTGCGCCCCTTCGCCGTCTCCTCCAAACGCGGAGAGAGAACGCAGCAAAGAAAATTCCGGAATGATAAGATCGACAATCTGCGCCGTCTCCACACCGAGAGCGCATTTGCGAAAGAGATACGAGAGCGGATTGGGCGTCTTGTAATCAGTGATCTGCAGAATTCCTTGATCAACCGCGAAAATGACGATCTTGCTTGGACGATCGGTTTTATAGCCGATGTGCAACGGTTCGCCCGGCTTGGCTTTTGCCGCCGTTTGGAGATCGATCTTGAGCCTGCGCTTTTCGATGTTGGCCGTGAACGGGACAACGCCGTAGCTGAGCGGGCTGACAAAAATTTCCTTGGAATCGAGCGCCCGGACAAACGCGACATTCACATAACCGCTACCCTCAAAACCTTGAGGTAAACGAATGTGCTGGATGCTGCTCGCGGTGGTCGTTTGAAACCAGCTGTACCCGTAGACTTTTTCGCGTTCGATCGTGATGAGGCCGTACCCGCTGTAAGGTGCTGTCACGCTGACTGCAATTTCATCACCAGCGTTGTACTCTTTGGCATTGAGTTTGATCTCCAGCTCGGCGTTTTTCTCCAATGTAGCGGCAACTGCGGCGTGACCCACCACTGAGAAGCGCAACTTGCTTAACGTGCGATTCTGATCGTCGCGCAGTTCGAGCACATAATTACCCGGCTCATCGGTCGGAAGCGCGTAGTGATTACCGCTGGCGGCGACCGAGATTTTTTCCGATTTCGCGGGGCGCTCTTTGAGCACCGACTCGTAAACGTAATTGCCATTCTCCTGTTTCTTCAGCACGGAAACGTATTCCTGCGCGATGACGTTGGCCGTGACGTTCTCGACGGCGATGCGATTCAGTTGTGGATCGATTGCGACCAGGTCGATTACGCGTGGCTTGTTCATGTCGATGTAGCGAAGGTCGCCGTCGGCTTTGTAGCCGATCACATAAGGCAGAGCAGAGACCAGCGCCCCGACGTCGCCCATCACGCTTCTCCCGCCTTCGCCTTCAAAGCCTTCGGCGATGAATCGCATGGCGTAAGTCGCATCGGCGAAGCGTTCCAGTTGCAAGTCAAAAGCGGCGTGGCCTTCGCCATCGGTTTTCTGCTCACCGAGATCGACTGTTTGCTCTTGCTGATTTTTGTTTTCGTCAAAGAACGGGTCGAAAAACGTGAAGTCGCGAAATTCCGGAAATGAAAATGCCGCAGGCGTGAGCTCAACCTTGCCGGTCACACGCCGATCGGTTGCAGGTGTGCCATAAAGATTGGCCAGGGTAACGAACACCTGCATTTCCCTGGGATGAATCCAACCGTGTGGCGCGCCTTTGGAAAGCCGCGTCTCGATTTTCATGCGGTCGGGCAGGAACTCTTTCACTTGCGCGGTGGCGGAACCCAGCAAACTCGAGCGCTTATTATTTTTGATCAGGTAAACGTTGATCGTGTAAAGGCCGGTTGGTGATTCATTGGCCGTTTGGTAGCTCAATTCCGTGAATCCCGTTTCCGGCAAAGTGAGTTTCTTGGTTTGGACTCGCAGATCGCGCGCATCGACCACTTCGGTCTCAATCGGCAAACCGTTGAGATTGCCGCTCCAGTTGCGCTGTTTCACTACCAGCCCGATGTGAATTTCATCCCCAGGCCGGTAAATGCCGCGTTCGGTAAAAACGAACGCGTCGAGACCTTCCGGCGCGATGTTTTCCGCGCCTTCAATCTCAAAGCGCGAGAAATTCAAAACGCGGTCTTCGCGCCTAAAAGGCATGAAAGCGATGTCTTCGCCATTGTGCGCGACGTACGCCACCGGGGTTTTTTCGCGCTCCGATTTTTCAACCGATGGAAAAGCACAATGACCATCCGCCGCTGTTTTGGCCGTCTGGATCGGCACGCCGTTCTTGCCCAGAATGTCAACAGTGGCGCCGTTGATCGGCTGGCCGTTCTTGATCGACATCAAGAAGACGTCGCTGCTGCCATCAGTATTTTTCTTCGTTAAGATTCCAATGTCTGTGACGAGAAGAAACCTGCTGTCGTTAACCGACGTTATCGGTTTCTTTTTCGCCGGATCCCAACCGCGCGCAGTGAGAAAGAAAAGACCGCGCTCGCTCCCACCGTCTGCCGGTTTGCGAAGATGCTCGGAAAAATCGAAGGCCGAATAATTCGATTTCCATTTGTTTTCGAGTGCAATCGGCTGCTGCTCGACAGCGATCCGCGAGATATTTTCCTGATTGAATAGATGGGAATCGCGAAATTCTGGGTCTTCGAATCTACCCTGGGTCTGACTAACGAGGTGGTTGATTTGAGTCGTAGCAACACGCGCGACCTCGAATTCGATCCCTGCCAGAGCGCGTGACCGGATCGACAATTTCCGGTCGCCGTTCAGCGCCAGCAAACCGCCTTGACCTTCGATCTGCACTTCACGTGGAAGTTGCGGCACTGCAACGATCGCGTTGTAGTCCTCCGCAAGAGGATAATCACCGGAGGCGCGCACTCCTTTTGCGACCCGCACATAAAGCTCACCCTTTGATTCGACCCGTATCTTAAAAGCGTGTTGCCGATCTTGTGCCTTTTCCGAGGGCACAACCGTGAATTCGATTCGCTTGGCTTGCTCGAGGACATCGTCTGGCACATCAGTGGGACTTTGCCATTTTGAGGCTTGATCTGATTCTGTCGTCTCACTTGATTCGTCCTCCTCCGATTCGGCGCTCTGCGCGTTTTCGTCGCTCGTATTACTTTGGTCAGTCGTTTCCGAATCGGAACTTTGCGAGTCGGTTTCTTCGGTTGTTTCGGCTTCGCGTTTCGGCAGAAGCCGGATCTGAATAGCTTTCGCCAGCTCGCTACTGCTGATATCGGCAGTCGTGTTTAAAATGACAATCTGTTCCGGTTCGCCGTTCTTGCTCCGCGCGATGGTCCCCGCGATAGACTCGATCTGAAAAGCGGTGCCGTTCGAGGGAATGCGCAGCTTGTCCTCCGTTGCCTGGCTAGTTTTCGCTCCGCCTTGCGCGGTTCGGACACCTTTGCTCAGCTCAAGTTTGAGGAAATCTTCCTTCTCCGGCAAAGTCACATTCGAACTGCGCAAATAGGCGATGCGCTTATGCAATCCGTAGGTGAGGGCAAAATGCGGCGCCGGATCGTTAGGCGGAAAAATTGTCGATCCGCCGATCATCAGAAGTTGGAGATGTCGATCTAGTTCACCAGGCTCGACAGCGTGCGTCAGCTCGAGCGTTGCGGTGATCTGCCGTTGCGTCGGATTGGCCGGATCCTGATAAAGCTGAAGGTCTTTAATGGCGATTTCAAACGGCGGCGTCGTGAATTCGTACGACAGGCGCTCCACTAAAACCTGCGGCGGGAAAAATTTCTTGTCGAAGATGATTTTGAATTTTTGATCGGCCGGCCAGTCCTCGGCTGGTTTGAAAAACAGATGTTGATCATTGGCCCACATCCATTTGCCGGCCAATGGAGGATCGAGCCGGACCCCCGCCACCGACGTTTTTTTCAGCTCCTCCAAGCGCGCCGCCGACTCGCTGAATCGGAGATCAAGCGTGGGAAACGTTAAGTCTTTCTCCAGTTTCGTTACTGGAATCGGCTCGATCTTAACGCTGACATAGCGCGGCTTTGGCCGATGTTGATACCAGTGCCACGTCCAGGCACCCCCGCAGAAGAGCAGTAAGATCGCGAGAATTCCGGAAGCCGCGATAAGGGGATGAGCCCGATTGAAACGGGAGAAAACGGCGCGGCCTTGTGAAAGCCAGCGCGGCGGACTCCATTGCACCCGGCCGAAGACTGCGAGTGCGACCTTCTTCAGAAATCCCAGGAGAAGAACAAACGGTCGAGCGGCCAGGTGAAGTAATCGGGTGATTAGCGCGCTTGTATTCATAGGAGGGAATACGTGAGTTCAGCGCAAATCTTTCAGGAAATCGATAATAATTGTATCCCGGACAGATGGTTAGATAACCACAGGCGTTGCCGTGGCTACGGACTTGGCCGGGGTCAACGCCCTCAGCTACAATACAATCCAAATGAAGACTGCCGGATTACTAGCCACTCGTCGCAGCCTGGTGGATCGACTTGCGAACTGGGACGATCAACGGCGCTGGCAGGACTTTTTCGATACCTATTGGAAACTGATTTACTCGGCGGCACGAAAATCCGGTCTGACCGATTCCGAGGCGCAGGAAGTCGTGCAGGAAACCGTCATTACCGTGGCAAAGAAGATCGACAAATTGCATTATGATCCCGCGCTCGGCTCCTTCAAAGGCTGGCTGTTGCAAATCACGCGCTGGCGTATCGCGGATCAATTTCGAAAGCGCGACAGTATGCAAACTCAGCGCGAACATCCAGAGGAGGATCGCAAGACGGCCACCATTGAACGCCTGCCCGACTTAAACGTTGTCGATCTTGACGTGCTCTGGGAACGGGAATGGCAGGAAAACTTGTTCGACGCTGCGATCGCCCGAGTGAAGAAGAAGGTCGATCCGAAACAGTTTCAGATATTCGATTGCTACGTGCGCAAAGAATGGCCAGCGCAAAAAGTGGCTGCACAATTGCGAGTGAGCGTAGGCCAGGTTTATCTCACGCGGCACCGCGTCTCGGCATTGATCAAAAAGGAAGTAAAAACCCTCGAACGATACGCTGCAACCTAAAGCCGCGATCCTCGCATCCTCCCTCGGAATTGCTTCGCACACGGCGTTTGTGTAAAATCGCGCTCATTCCCAACGAAGCTTCGGCCAAGGTTCCTGTTGTTCCCGACCACGAAGTGCTGCGCGTGATCGGCCGCGGCGCTTACGGAGAAATTTGGCTGGCGCGTACTCTCACCGGCGCATTACGGGCGGTCAAAATTGTTTACCGCAGCACGTTCGAAACCGAGCGCGCCTTTCGACGTGAATTCGAAGGCATGTCCAGCTTCGAACCGATCTCGCGTGCACACGCAGGCTTCATCGACATTCTGCATGTCGGTCGCACGAGCGACTACCTCTATTACATCATGGAACTGGCCGATGATCATCTGGCTGGCCGCAACATCGACATCGTCCATTACGAACCGCGCACGCTGAAAAGCGAACTGGAACGGCAGAAACATCTTTCGGCATCCGAATCGATTCGACTCGGGGTGTCGTTAACTGAAGCGCTTCAGGCGCTGCACGAGCATGAACTTATCCATCGAGATATCAAACCGTCGAATATTATTTTCATCGATGGCAAACCGAAGTTGGCCGACATCGGATTGGTGGCGGCGACCGGGCAACGCTCGTTCGTTGGCACGGAAGGTTATGTTCCGCCGGAAGGACCCGGCACGCCGCAGGCCGACATCTTCAGTCTCGGCAAAGTAATTTATGAAATCAGCACGGGAAAAGATCGGCTTGATTTTCCAGAGATCGATTCACGGCTAAGCGCGCGTCCGGATCGGGAAGAGCTGCTCCGGTTGAACGATGTGCTGCTGAAAGCATGCGCGAACGATCCGCGCAAGCGTTACGCGTCAGCCGCACAGATGCGCGATGACCTCGCAGCCCTGACACGAGGCGAACGCCCGCCGCGAGAGAAATCGCGCGTAAAATTCGCCGTGGCCGCCTTTTCCATTTTGTTGATCGCGGCGATCGTCTTCTCCATCCGATCGCGTTTGCCGGCCCCAACGACCAGCGATCTCAATTTACAAACAATAATTCGAACGGAGCCGCCGGGGGCGTTGGTTTTGCTCGATGATCATGCCAAGAAAAGCCCGGCGACATTTAACGAGCTGGAGCCACGCAAGCACAAATTGCGCGTGATGAATCCAGGCTACGATCCGATCGAGACGCTTCTCGATCTTGGCAGCAAGAAATCAGTTGAACCGCCCGTTTTTCATTTGGCACGGAGTAAAGGCGCGTTGGATGTTGAATCCGATCCGCCCGGCGCGCAGTTTACTTTGCGCAGCGAGGACGGCCGGATTTCGCGCGCCGGAGTTGCGCCACAAAAAATTGTCGATCTTCCGACCGGGAAGTACGCGCTCACTGCGAAGCGCAGCGACTGGGAAATGCGCGACGGTGTTGAGATCCAGCGCGGCGAGACTGCGCAAAAATCATTCGCATTCGTCAACGGCACGGTGAGTATCACCAGCGAGCCGCCCGGCACGGAAATCCTAATCGATGGAGTACCACGTGGACGGACGCCGTTGCGAATAGAACTTCCGGCGCGTTCGCATGAATTGATTGCGCGACTTGCCGGTTGGCCAGTGGAACGGCAGGCGCTCGCTGTCGAAGGCCAGCACGAGAATACTGCGCACTTTGTTTTTGCGAACGGCAGCGCGAAAATCACGAGCGCGCCCGGCGGCGCAACGGTGCTTGCGAATGGACGCGGGCTGGGTCAAACGCCGCTGGTGATCGAGGGAGTAAAACCCGGCGATGTGACCTACGAGCTACAGCTGGCAGGTTACAAGCCGGCTTCCGTCAGTGGCAAAGTTAAGCCGCAACAGCAAACCTTTCTGGCGGCGCGTCTGGAAAAGAGCGTCGGTCCCGCGCCGGGGCAGCCGTTCACAAATTCATTAGGGATGAAGTTCGTTCCGCTCGGGGACATTCAGATTTCAGTCTGGGAAACGCGGGTGCAAGATTACGAAGCGTTTTGCCGCGCGACCGAGCGTCATTATGAGCCGGCGGATTTCCATCAAACAGCAACTGATCCGGCGGTAAAAGTAAGCTGGTTCGACGCGGTGGCATTTTGCAAATGGCTAACGGAAAAGGAACGCGACGAAAATCTGATTGAAGATCGGCAGGCGTACCGGCTGCCGACCGATCTTGAGTGGAGCGTGGCGGTGGGTCTTAACAATGAAAGCGGTGCGACGCCGGAGATACGCGACGGCAAGATTAAGAACGAATTCCCGTGGGGGAAACAATGGCCGCCACCCAACGGTGCAGCAAATTATTCCGCAGCAACGGGACGGCGCCGTGGCGCGACGATGCCGGTGGGAAGTTTCAAGCCGAATTCGTTAGGTTTGTACGATCTCGGCGGAAACGTTTGGGAATGGTGCCTTGATACTTACAAAGGCGGCACGAGCGGAAGCAGTCGTGATTGGGGCGTGTTGCGTGGCGGGTCCTGGGCGACGAGTAATCGGCTCGAGATGCAATCCTCATATCGGAACGTCGTCGATCGCAATGATCGGGATGTCATTTACGGCTTTCGCTGCGTCTTGGCAACGCAGCCCGAGAATAAGACCGACAACCAATGATTTTACGTGCCGATGAGTGGCGCTGACGAGTGCAGTTCAGCGCGCGCCAGGAAACCGTTTCCACGCTGTCCCTTGCGACATTGGGTTAACCCATTTGTGGCTCGCGAATTAAATCTTTCAGCCGATTGACGGCTTCGGCTTCGGGTATGTTGATTTCACTGCCGTCTTGCCGACGTAGAAATTCATCTTGCTCGGTGCGCCGCCTCGGAACCGCCGAAGAAACGATCACCGTGGAATGTCTTTAGCAGAGGTGCCGCTTCGTGCAGGCCGTCGTGCGATCGCTCCTATCGGCAACCAGGCAGCTTGAAACTGCCGATGCGTGTCTGCCAGCCCGCTGTGCTGGAGTTCTGGCCAGCAAGCGTGTAGTACTCGTTTACGTACCAGAACGTGCAGTCGTCAGTGGGATCGACTGTCAAGTCGGTATAATCGCCCCAGCGCGAATTGCTGGTTCTCTGTATTCCGGAGCCGTTGATGATCGTGCCTTCACCCAGAGTCATCTGGCCTAACGGATCGCCGCTGAGCCTGCCCGTGTACCGAATGCCGGGAAAGACATCCGTTCCATTAACTACGCTGTAGCCCAAGGCGATGTCGCCTCTCTTATCCATTGCCACGCTGCCCATCCAACGGTGGACGCCGTCACCTGGCGCGTATGTGCCCTGCTGGTAGACTGAGTAGGTGCCGCCCGTCCGCCGGATCTCGTACCAGCGGACGCCGGCGACGCTGGGCATCGCCTCTACCGACTGGTTAGTCACCAGTGATTCGTACGTTCCAAAGTTGCGGTACGCGAGGCGGAAGGTCGGCCGCTGGCGATAGGACAGGATGTCGAGGAGGTTGTTGGCAGTTGGCGCGACGCCCGGCTGGGGCAGGCAGTCGCGGCTGGTCTGGCCCGGAAACAAACCGCAGGGGTAGATCGAGTCGAAGCTGGCAACTGGAAGTTGCGTCTTAAGGGCGATTGACGCCACAGGATGTGCCTGCCACGTTATGCTGAGTTCCCAAATGTTAAGTGCGTCGAACGCCGCGCCATAAGACGCATTATCGTCCTGTGTGCCGATAATAGGCGCAGGGGCATCCTTGGGCGGTTTTGTATTACCATCGACATCCGCCGGCAGTAAACCGTCGCCTACCAGCGGCAACATGCCGGGGGCGTTTCCATCCAGGAAGAACTTAACAGCGCGGGCGTTCGGATCTCCTTCAAGCATCCTGCCCCGTTCGAGTGCGTAAACGCCAATGCCGTACTCGACAGTTGGTCCGAATTCGCGCGTGGTGAGAATGTACGAATTCCTCCAGACGCCATACTTTGGATAGTCCGGGAAGTAGAACACGCCGTCAGATGTAGTCTCGAACGCGTAGCGGAAATATGTGCCGGTCGGATCACTCGTGGTGGAGACCGCGACGCAGTTCCAGAAGGGTTTAGTCGGATCAGACAGACCACTGGTGGTGAACTGAGAAAGGAGCCAGCGATCCTCAAATTTATCATACAGCACGACCGGGTCACCGGAAGGATCCGTGCAGTCTGGGATGGCGAAGCCCGCCCACAGCGAACCTGTGTCTATCGGCCCCGCCAGCAAGTTGCCAGCCTTATCATAAACGGCATAGACCAAGTTGATCATTTCCACAAAATTATTACGGCCGACTTCACCGTTGGGGTCAGGCGGGTTCACTCTAAAGCCGAAGATGTTGAAGTTGTCCTGATTCGACATTCCTTCGAAGGTCAGCAAGGGAGCCGGGATGGTCGGTGCTGGGTTGAAGAGTTGTAGTACTCCATCGGCACTGTACGGCTTGACGCCGTGAGCCTGCGGACCTTCTGATCCGCCTCGCTCCGGCCGCACTTCCACTATCTTATTAGGATCGAAGACCAAAGGTCGGGCAGCCCGCGGTAAATCTCGGAGAGCAGGCGATACGTCAAAAGCGACGGCTTTGGAAAATGTTGGAGTTAGAGGCTGCGGGCGCGCAGTCCGCTGAGCGGCAGCGGGCGGAGATGCCGCCAGAAATACTAATGCTGCCGCGGCCAGGACAAAGAGAACGGCAGCCAGAACACGTACATGTGCAAAAGCACGATTTTTACTGATCCGACGAAGAGTTTTCATATTTTTTTAGCTGAAGTTGGAGTTGGAGTTTCTTATTCCCTACACGTTCCCCGAAGAACGAGTTTGTTAGCGTCACTAAAACCAGGTCAAGCTTTTTAACCTGACATTTTTGTAATGCTGGCTTGGCCCCTGGTGCGAACAATCCAGAGCGATGGCTCTGCAGTTACCAGCAATCGAACCCGAAGCGCTTTCGGGGTTGGTAATCGCGCTATGCTATGAAGCGGGTTCGAGCGCGGCTGTGCCGTATACAGGCTCGACCCATTTGCCATGCTCGCGGATCAAATCTTTGAGCCGGTCCACTGCCTCCGCTTCGGGTATATTGAATTTCACTGCCGTTTTGCCGACGTAAAGATTCACCTTACCCGGCGCGCCGCCAACATAACCAAAATCGGCGTCGGCCATTTCGCCGGGCCCGTTCACGATACAGCCCATGATCGCGATCTTTACCCCTTTGAGATGCGACGTGGTCTCTTTGATTTTGGCCGTCGTGGTTTGCAAGTTGAACAAGGTGCGGCCGCATGAAGGGCAGGCGACGTAGTCGGTTTTGAAAATCCGTGATCCGGCTGCTTGAAGAATGTTGTAACTAAGGCGCAACGCCTGGCCCGGCGCCTCTTCGCCCTGCACCAAAATCGCGTCACCGATTCCATCGCATAGCAGGGAACCAATGTTTGTGGCCGCAGTGAGGAGCGTCTCAAGAAAATTTGCAGGGTGTTTCTGTGAAACGCCATCCTTTTCAGCGGCGTCCGCCGCGGCGGACGTCCTGCAATTCAAAACATCCTTCAACAAGATCGGATGCCGCGAATGCAATTTGGCTGCCAGCAATCGAAAGGCAGGAATCATTGCAAGATCGACATCGTCTCTCACGGTGACAAACTGCGGGCTGCGCTCCGCATTCAATTTGGCAATTGCGGTCTCATCACGCGGATCGATTTCCACAATGCCGGCGTCCTCATAGATAATTTCCGGTTTATAATCGCCCATCTTCTCGATCTTATGGGCGATCTTGTCGAAGTTTGCCTGTCTGACGACTACTCGAATCAATTCTGCGCCCCCGAGTTTAACTCGCAGGCCGGAATTACCGATTCCAGCTACAGCCCGCGTGTCGCTCGCGCGACGCTGATACGAATATGGATCGAAGGAGAGTTGAGAGTTGAGAGCTGAGAGTTGAGAGCCGGACATTTCGTCGATGTTTTCAATTAAGGCTTTCGCGACGGGAATCTCATGTGGGCTGTCCTCAGTAAGTGACACGCGAATGGTGTCCCCGATCCCATCAGCCAGCAGGGAGCCGATCCCGATCGCGCTTTTGATCCGCGCGTCTTCGCCTTCGCCGGCCTCAGTTACGCCGAGGTGCAGTGGATAATTCCAGTCCGGCCCAAGCTCGTTCAATCGCGCGACGAGTAACCGATACGCCGCGATCATGATCTTCGGATTGCTCGCTTTCATCGAGAAAATGAAATCGTGATAGTCCAGGTCGCGTGCGATCCTTGCGAACTCGAGCGCGCTCTCCACCATTCCAAGCGGCGTGTCCCCGTACCGATTCAGGATGCGGTCGGAAAGCGAGCCGTGATTTGTTCCGATGCGCATGGCGATTCCACGCTTCTTGCACAGATCGACGAGAGGTGAAAACCGCTCGCGAATCCGATTCAACTCTCCGGCGTACTGTTCATCGGTGTATTCGCGAATGACGAATTTCTTGGAATCTGCGTAATTGCCCGGATTAATTCGTACTTTGTCCACCCATTTCGCAGCTTCCATGGCGGCGTCTGGCTTGAAATGGATATCTGCAACAGTTGGCACGTTGCAGCCGTGTTCCCGCAAGCCCTTCACGATTTGCTCAAGATTGCGCGCGTCCTTCACTGTGGGCGCAGTGATACGGACAATTTCACAGCCTACGTTTGCCAGCTCGATTGTCTGTTGAATCGACGCCTCCGTATCCATCGTATCGCAGGTGATCATCGATTGGACGCGAATTGGATTATCGCCGCCGACGCCGACGTTGCCGACCTTCACTTCACGCGTTTTTCGACGGCGATAAACAAGCGGATTTTCGCAGTATGACAGCTCACGCATTGTAGGCCCCAAGGTCGTTCAATAAAACGACAAGCGCCAGGTCGATGACCTCGGCTTCGTCGTTACGATAATATTGTACGACTTTGCACGGCACCGCGCAACGCATGCAGCTACGGCTTTTGCGTATGTTTCGCGGGCGAGGGCGCCTCGAATTGATCGAGCTTTTTGCGGACAAACGGCAAATCCTGCACGTCGAAGAACGTGATGTAGAGCATGTAACCGATGATGACTACAGCGCAGCTTGTCTGTATGACCTCCAGCACACGCATGTTCACCGGCCGCCGACGGATCGATTCGATGATCGCCAATACAATGTGGCCACCATCGAGAACTGGAATCGGCAACATGTTCAAGATCGCCAGGTTCACATTCAAAATCACGCTAAACCACAGCGCCAGCTGCCAGCCGCGTTCGCTTTGGAAAAGCAGATAGTAAATGCGACCGATCCCGACGGGACCGCTCAAATGCTGCAATTTTACGTCCGACTTGGGCGAGGCAACTGCGCCAATTGTGTTTAACGTGCTGGCTACGCTGTTGTAAACCTGTTCGATCGGATTGGGATGCTGGATCGACACGATTCCGGTCGTGTCCCATTGAATTCCGATTCGTGGTTTCTTTTCGCCGTTCGTAGGCAGCAGCGTTGGTTTTACCGGAACGTCAAACTTCTCGCCACCACGCTCCACATGAAGAACAAGCTCGTCGTTCGGATGTTTGCTGATGTATTCCAGCAGCGCGATGGGATTATAGATGGGCGTCTTATCGAACCCGCGAATGATGTCTCCTGAGCGAAGTCCGGCAGCCGCAGCCGGCGTGTTCGGTTCTACTTTGTCAATGATCGCGGTCTCTGCCGGGTAAATAAGCAACTGGCGCACGCTTTTTCTGCGCCATCCACGGGTCTCCGCCTTGTAAGGTTCCACCCAAACGGTCTGCACCTTTCCGTCTCGCTCGAATTTTACCTCGATCTTGTCGCCTTCGCTTCGCACCACATCCCAGCTCACGCTGTCACTCATCCCCATAAAACGCCTGACCGATTTGCCATCAACCGAGAGGATTTTGTCGCCGGGTTTCAAGCCTGCCTTTTGGGCCGGCGAATCGGGCAAGACATAACCGATCACCGTGGTCGAATCCGCTTCGCTCACCGGATGGCCGACAGCCCAAACGATGGCCGCAAAGAAAAGCGCCAGCAGCAAACTGAACAGCGGCCCGGCAATTGCTACGATGATTTTGTCGAGCGCGGAAATTTTCGGCAACCTTGCGCGGTCTACATCCGCTTTTCCCTCGATGATGTCCATTGGTGCAAGTTGCGGCAGCGCAACGAAGCCCCCGAACGGCAGCGAGCCGAGCGAGTATTGGACACCGTTGATTGTTTTCTTCCAGATCGGCTTGCCGAACCAAACACCGAATCTTTCGATGTAAAGTCCTCGCCAGCGCGCCGCCAGAAAGTGCCCCAGTTCATGGACCACGATCAGCAGATTGAACAGGATGAGGACTTCCAGCAGGATGAAAACGACGCGGGCAATGTGCAATAGCATTGTAATTAGAAACAAGTGATCAGTGATTAGTCATTTGTTGGACACACGAGCGTATCTGTCGTTGTAATTCTCTTAACGATTTACCGATTTAGATAACCCTGCGCTTCGTTACGTGCCCACTGATCGGCCTGCAATATGGCATCCAGATCGGGGTGCGCAACGGATGTGTGACGGTTCATGACTTCCTCAACAATCTGCCAGATATCCGGAAAACGAACTTGCCGGTCCAAAAAACCAGCGACTGCTATTTCGTTTGCGGCATTCATGACGGCAGGCAACGTGCCGCCGGTCTCCCCCGCCCGGCGCGCCAGCTTCAGCGCGGGAAAATCGTCGTAGCGCGGCGTGAAAAATTCCAACCTGGACAATTTCGAGAAATCGAGTGGTGGCAAACTATTCGGTACCCGATGCGGCCAGGTCACGGCGTACTGGATCGGGAAACACATGTTGGAATAACTCAATTGCGCTAGCGTGGACCCGTCTGCGAACTCGACCATCGAATGAACAATGCTCTGCGGGTGTATCACCACTTCGACGCGCTTCATCTCGACGCCAAAGAGCCAATGTGCCTCGATCATCTCCAGTCCCTTATTGAACAGGGTCGCTGAATCGATCGTAATCTTTGGCCCCATATTCCACGTCGGATGCTTTAGCGCCTGTTCGGGTATGATCGAATCAAAATCTTTTCCCGGCGTCTCGCGAAACGGTCCACCCGATGCCGTCAGGATGATGCGGCGAACGTCCAAAGAACTTTTGCCTTCCAAGCACTGAAAAATCGCATTGTGCTCGCTGTCCACAGGCAACACCTGCACGTCATTATCGCGGGCCTCGCGCATTACGATCTCGCCTGCCATCACCAGAATTTCCTTGCTCGCCACGGCGAGGTCTTTGCCGGCCTCAATCGCCGCCAGCGCCGGACGCAACCCCCCAGTACCTACTATTGCGACCAGCACCATCTCCGCATTCGTCAGGCGGGCGATCTCACGTAATCCTTTCTGTCCCGCAAAAATTCGCGGCTTGTACGTAAGTGCGCGCTGAAGTGCATCGATCTTCGTTTCATCGACCAGACAAACAGATTGCGCACGCGTTTCATTCGCAGCCGCCGCGAGTTTTTCCGCGTTACTATTGGCAGCCAGGCCGACAATTTCCATCCGCTCCGGAATATCGCGTGCTACTTTCAGCGCACTCTCTCCGATCGATCCTGTCGCGCCGAGAATGACAACACGCTTGCGCTCTCCAGAAGTTTCCGTCGTCATTTCTTAATCACGAATGGACACGAATTCATAAGACAATGCGTTCCCACTCCAATTTGCGGTGTTTAAAATTGAGAATCACTCCAACACGTAGGTTCGTGGTTACGGCACCCGAATCACCAGTCGCAGATAGAAGAACAAAAGCGGCGCGGTAAATAGAAGACTATCCACAAGGTCCAGCGCACCTCCGATTCCCGGCAACAGATTTCCAGAGTCCTTTACATCTGTGCTGCGCTTGATGATTGATTCAGCCAAATCGCCGAGCACTGCTCCGAGGCCAAGAAGTACTCCGAGAATTGTCGTGTGCATCCAGTTCAGCGCCGATAAATGCCCCGGCATCAGTTTGAACAATCCCAGACTGCATAGCAGCGCAAAAACAATCGCGCCGAAAAAACCCTCCCACGTTTTCTTGCCGCTAATATGAGGGACCATCAGGTGCCGTCCAACGACGCTGCCGGTTAGGTACGCACCCATGTCGGCAAATTTTGTCACTGCGATCAGAAACAGAACATAGAATTGCCCGGTCAATTGGCCCGTGCTCGAACGTGGGGTTAGATAGACAATCTTGGTGATGAAATTAAAAAGCCAAAGCACATAGAGCAGACCGAACAAAGTATAAGCCATTGTCTGCAGCGGCTCGTCATGGCGAAGCCGAGCAAACATTTGTCGACCGAAGACGGTCAGCAAAAAAAACAACAGGACGGCAACTTCGAAGTCATACGAATGTGCCGGTCCGATCTTGGAAAAGTAATAAAAACTGCCGGCTAGCAGAACGGCGCCGCAAATCATTCCCGTGATTTTGAAATTGGGCAGGCCTTTGTGATCGAGCATTAGGTAGAATTCCAATAGCCCGATCAATCCGAACAGGCTGATCAGCAGCCAAAAAAGAATCTCGTAACCGGAGAACATGATCAGCAGAGCGATTGTCCAAAGCGCGATCGTGCTGATGAACCGCAGAATGAAAGTGGAGCGCGGCGTGATTATGTTCGACTCGGTTTGCTCCAGCGTTGAAGACA
>Ga0209267_1000160_pt1 | contig 48037 bp, 47 predicted proteins | sample GraSoiAngelo_137_FD_185894 | JGI IMG/M metagenome (GOLD analysis project Ga0209267, IMG submission 185894) | Grasslands soil microbial communities from the Angelo Coastal Reserve, California, USA - 14_0929_09_30cm (SPAdes) (version 2) | ecosystem: Environmental > Terrestrial > Soil > Grasslands ... | reverse complement strand
TTCCACCCGCTTCCAAGTGCAAACGCGCTGTGTTTGCTGCGGTGCCGAGCGGCATCAGATTTTCTGTACCCGAAGCATTCGGCGTGGCGTTTGGAACATAAACTAAAGCCTGCGTCGTTTGTCCGATTGGGATAGTAGCGATGACCTTATTACTCACGGTATCGATCGCGACGCAGTGTTCGCCGTTTTCCAAAGCGACATACACCCGCGAGCCATCGCCGGATGGCCAGATCCCGTGTGGAAGATCGCCTACCGGTATCGTTGCAACCAATTGCGGCGTCGCGCCTCGGCGGAAAGCCTTCACTTCGTTTGCCCCACCAATAGTCACGTAGGCGAATTTGCCGTTGCGATTGTTTGCGAAGTTCACGTGGTTCGTGATCGGCCCCGTATCTATTACTGCCTTCTGAGCAAACGGCGGCTTCGCGCTGTACACCTGCACTTTGCCCGCGTCCTTCAACGTGATCCAGACCTCGTCGTTCTCCGGAGTGACTGCGATATTCGGCGAAAACGGAGTCGCTTGCGGAATCTTTTTGATAATTCGATGCGAGGCCACGTCGATGGCAGCGAGTTCTGGAGTGAAACTGGAACAAACAAAGGCGTACTTGCCGTCCGGTCCAAACATGGTCATGCCCGGACCGTTAGCCAGTTCGATGCGTCGTATTTCCTTCATCTTCGCCGGATCGATAACTGACACATAGTTCTCGCCGCGCACTGTTACCCATAACTCGCGTCCATTTGGACTGAAAAACGCTTCATGCGGCGAGCGGCCGACGTAAACGATGCCTTTCACCTTATTCGTTGCGGTGTCGATCAGTGTTACTGAATTCGATCCAACTGACACCACAGCCAGTGTCTTGGAATCCGGCGAGTAACCAAGACCGTGCACGAGAAGCTGCCCTTTATAGAGTGGACTGAGTGCCCCCGGCACCGGGTCGCCAAGCTTGATCACGCCGAGCAACTTGTTTTCCGATGGGTCAATTACAGAAACTGTATTTGAAGTCTGGTCTGCCGCGTAAACGCGATCGTGGCTGGAGATTGGAATGTCTGGTCGCGCCCAGGGCGCCTGCTGCGCCATCGCGCACGGCAATAAACAGAGAGACAAGAACCAACGGATTATTTTCATATTAGTTATCCTTCCTGATATCAGGAGCGGGTGTATGATTTCCAGTCGGATGAACAGACTCCCACTGTTTCAGCCAACGCTCCATCAACTGAATTTCTAATTGCTGATCGGTGATGATTGCCTGCGCCAGTCGGCGCATTTGTGCATCCTTGCCGTACACGAGTTGGGTTTTCGCCATGTCGATCGCCGCCTGGTGATGCGGGAGCATCAATCTTACAAAATCGATGTCGCTGTTGCCGGATCGCTTTATCGCGCCCATAGCCACGTGCATTTTGTCCATGCTCGCGATCAACTCCGACCACTCAGGGTCGGTGCTCGGTTGATCGCCATCGGCGTGAGTCCCTGCTTGAACTGTTATGCTCCCAGCAAAACTGCACGCGATGACAGCTGCCAATAGTTTAGTTAATATTTTCATGGTTAGGATTGTCTAACGGGGCGCGCTCATTTTTCGGCAAAGTTATCGATTATTGAATGCTACTGCTTTGGACCTTATCGGAACAGGATTTTCGCCATCATCCCTTTGTCCTCATGCTTTAGCAGATGACAATGGAAGAGCGACATGCCGCGAATGATCGGATCCGTAAAATCCATAACCAAATCTACAGAACTACCAGAGGGAACATTCACGGTATCGACCCATGCCGGATCTTTCATCGCATTTCCGTCGACCGCGTAAGGGAGGAAGTGGACTTGATGGATATGAAACGGATGCACTTCTTTGGTTGAGTTCGTTACGCGCCAGCGCTGCAGCGAACCGACATCCACGGTCAGCATGGGACCGGAATTCATTTCGAATTTCTGGCCGTTTATATAGAAACCCTGTTTATCTTCAGTGAAGGTAACAACGAATTGCGGTTCGCTGGCTTCGACGCGTTTGAGGGTAGTCGGCGAAAAGATTGCGTAAACCGGTGATCCGCCGAGCGCAGGCCGTGTTTGAAGACTTGACGGCGGCGTCGAAACGATGTCGGCCAAAACCATTGCCGGATTGGAATCGCCATCTGGACCGGTATCGAAACAGCGTGAGCGCAGCGCAGCTTGCGAATCCGCTGACGGCCCGGTAACAATTGCTTCCACTCTCCCAGCCGGTGGAAGCAAAACGTGGCTCATCGATCGAGAGCGGATCGACGGGTCATGGTAGGCGAAAGGCATGCCATCAAGGGCCACGACCTCGAGTGACACCGAATCCACTTCCAAATCTGCATACAAATCCGGACTCGCGTTCACGATTCGCCAAAACTGGCGCTCGCCGGGTGCGATGTCGATCTTCGGGCGGAGACTTCCGTTGACGGTGAAAGCCGCCTCTGGCTTTTCAGATGCCGTGCCGCATTGGGTGGTTTGCATCGCGACCGATTCCATCACGGTTTTTCGCTCGCTGGCGCCAGCGGGTAACACAAAATTCCGCAACACCAAGATCCGCTCGCGCATGCCACGCACTTCGGGCGCGTAACGTTCGATGCCTTCGACGACAATAGCCCCTGACATTCCATCCAGGTCCTGAACGTAGCTCTCCCCGTGTGAGTGTGTGTGATACCAATAGAGTCCCGGAGGTTGCTGCGGTGGCACCTGGACTGAATAATGCAATGTCTCCCCGGGGGAGGCCATCATGTCCAGCACATCGTCCTGCGGCGCGTTCGGTGAGACATGTAGTCCGTGGAAATGCAGATTGGTCATCTGCATGCACGGATGCCCGAGGCAATCTTCTTTCGATCGCGCGGCCAGTTCATTCTTGTATTCCACGTTGAGAGTGCTCCCCGGCTGGACTCGAATCACAGGGGGCGTGTTGTTGCCTTGATAACGAAATTCGGATTTTCCAGTAGCCGGATCCGTCGCTGCCATTAGCGTTACCGGCGTAGTTGCTTGTGACAGTTCCGGAAGGATTCCGTCTTTCCCACTTGGCGTGGCCGCAACTGACCCAATAGTTGCTGCCCACGTAAATGTGAATAGCCCGACCTTTTGCAAAGTTTGCACAGGTACAAGCTATCGATTGGCGAGTGCTATCGCGATGGCGCGTGCGGAGGGTTTTGCAGTCTTACCGCCGAGGTGATGTCCGCTGCTTCTTTCGAGATAGCTCCAAAAGCCGCCGATGTGAGTGTTGTCGAACTTACCAAGGTGAATGTCTGTGTTTCCATTTTTTTACTCCTCCTACTACAGCGGCATGACCACGCCGCCATTCTTAGGAATCGCATCGAAGGTCGCCTTGTCGATGCGCAGGTGCGCCATGACCGCTTCCGGCGGCGTGTGAGCCAGCCACTCCGAAAAGGAGAGGTCCTGAAAACGATCGACCTTGCCGAACATCTCCAGGAACACAAGATCGGTGTCACCTGTGTTCTCGATGTAGTGCAGCAAGGTCTTCTGGACGTATCCGACGTCTCCCGCCTGAAAGTCCATCGTGCGAGCCTTGTTGCCTGTGGCCACCACGGTCATTCGACCCTTGCCGCTAATGTAGTACTGCCATTCGTCTGCGTTTGGATGCCAGTGCAATTCTCTTAGGCCGCCGGGATGAACGGTGACCAGGGCCATCGCCGTGGTTGAGACTTTGAAATTGCTGGAATCAACAATGCGCACGTCGCCACCTTTCGTTTTCAGCGTCGGCGGCATTTCCATCGTGCGAAACACAAGGTTCTGTGGCGACTTTCCACGTGCACCGGCCGCCACTTTCTGGTCGACCGCCAACGACCCCGGAAGATCAGCTTGGAAAATGAATAATTCTTCTTTCGGCACGTTCTTGAACGCCTCTTGGCCGACCGCGAAATTTTTTGCCAACACCTCAGGCGGCAGATGCCCTATCGTGTCGCTCAACAGTACCGTGTCTGATTCCGAAAAATTACCGTCGTCGAACACGAGCATGAACTCGCAACCGTCGGGATTGAGACCTTGAATAGAGTGAGGAAGTCCGGGCGGAAAGAACCAAAGATCGTTTTTGTTTACGTCGGCGACGAAACTTTTGCCGTCCAAGTCGATCGCCGTAAGCCGTGCTGAACCGTAAAGCATGATGGCCCATTCGCTGGCCGTGTGCCAATGCAGCTCCCGGAATCCGCCGGCAGTCAGTCTCATGTTGACGCCGGCCATAGTCTTGGAGACGGGAAACTCCCGTATCGTTACCTCGCGTGACCATCCGCCTTCATAAGTACGCTTGTTGGCAAAGGAAAACGGATACTTGAACGCCTGCACCAACTCTTTTGTGTCCGTGGCAGGTGGCCACATGGAATCCGGGTTCTGGCCATCAAGCTCGTGATTGGCGGGGCCAGGGTCAGTCTTACTTAGGTCTGCGCCTACTACTTTTTGCAATGCGGCAAAGCTGCCTATCGCTACCGCGGTTTTTCCAATGAAACTTCGACGAGTGAATTCGCTCATAATTATTCTCCTGAGGTTTAGATTTTTTGTTTTGAAACTATTTAGCTCCTGCGCTCCAGACTTGGTAAAGGATAAAAAGCAGCACCAGCGTCATACCGGTCCAAACGAGAATGATCTCTTCCTCGCGATTGTGCCAGACGACCAGCACATCGTTGTCCACATTTGGATCCCTGTCGAAAAATTGAGGTCTTTTGTGATAGGCGAAGAGTCCGGCACCTGCGAGCACTAGTACTGCGATGCTGAACGCGACGCGCAGAGCAGGAATGGCCGCGGCTTGTATTTCCCCGATCAGTCTGATTGTTTGCATTGTGTGTTTGCTCGTTATGCTGCCCCGAAAAGTTCACGTTCCGCGAGGGCGAGCGAACGATCGCTGGCTGTCCAAATGTCGGACGGGCGCCGAAAGAGAAGCGAGCACCGCCGCCAAATGCAGGCGCCGAATGGAAATCGCCCCCCCAAAAAAACATCTCGAAAATGCCGCCGCCAAAGCCGCCGCCACCAAAGTGCGGGCCGACTCCAATTCCGACGGCGTGTCCGGCTACCGCGGTCTGAATCATCACGGAAGAAATCACGAGGCTAGCTACTTTAGAGATAGTTGTTATTTTCATGTTACAACGCTCGCGTATCGAAGCGCATAAGCAGCATCATCCTTGCGTAAACAAAAATGACTTCTTCAATCCGGTTGTGGCGAGCAACAGCTCTGTCGGTGTCGACTTCGGGATCTTGGTCAAACAATCGATGCCGTTTTTGAAAGGTGTAGAGGCCGACACCACTCATCGCGAGGACTGCTATGGTAAAAGCAATACGCAGAGCAGGAGCCCCAGCATGCTGAATCATCGCGATGAATGAAGTTAGTTGCTCAGTAACCAGCGTGTTCATTTCGATTTTCGAAGCGGAGTCCCGACCCAGTCATTTCTCTCCTCCCCGATTGGGATGATGCGATCGGGAGGGGAGGCTTTGCTGGGATAGGGCGGCCGAAGCGTCGCAAAGGCACTCGAAGCGAAGATCGACAATATGGCGACCGCTACGAGCAGAGAATTGTTCGTTTTCATACTAAAATCTTATCGCCGTGTTTAAGCGGTTTCCACGACGCGTCCGGAGGATTTTCCGACACCACCCAGGGTTGGATCGCGACTCTCCCTTCAGGGAGAGGTCGTTAGGGAAACAGAACTGCGGTCCGTAACTGCGGCTAGCAGAGTGCCGCCGCGAAGACAGATTCCAGATCGCAACCGGAAACTTTGCCCACCGCAATCCAGCCGAATCGACTAACAAGTGCCAGCTTCGGTACGAGAAGTTAAAAAATGACTTGCATCCGCAGTAACATTTCGTCGAACTGATCATCGCCGAATTCCGGATTGGCTTCGCGAAAATCCGACCAAGTGTGCACGTAGTTGGCCATCAGTTCTAGTCCTTCGCCGTGAATGTAGTAGTTCAGCCCACCGGTAATCGATTCAATCCCATCGTTTCCACGCTGGCCCGGATTGAGGTGCTCCCATTTCACGACAGCCTGGAGTTTTTTCGCGATCAAGTAATAGCCCCCCAGCACGTAAAAGCCATTGGCTTCGAACTCCGTGAAAGCCGGCGCAACTCCGGGCGCGGTGCGCGGCCGCACCCGTTCATCCAGAAGGGAGAAGAAAAGCCGCGACCGCGAAGACGACCCGAATTTTCATTCTAAGAAATCCTTCAGGGTGGTTACATCTTTTCGATTAAACGCAGATTCTGATCATGCCGTAAAGAACAAAATAAGTGAATTATCGAAAAAGATTTCGCTTCCGGTCATGTCCGGAAATTGGCGGGATCAGAGCGAGCCGCGCGATTCTGGCGTGGTCCCTAGTAGCGTTCCGCAGCGAAAACGGATTCCGGATCGGAGCCGGAAACTTTGCCCACCGCAATCCAGCCGAAGCGGCTGACAAGCGCGCCGATTAGAAATGAAATCGCTGCAAGCGGAACGAGGCCGAAAAACCGAAGGATGAGCGCAAGCGGACCGTTCAAAACTTCGCCAATCCGAATTAGCCAACCCGAGCCATGTTCGTGTATCGCGCGATCGGCAACGCCGTGTTTATCGACGCTGAGCCAAATCAAGAGCGCCGACTCAACCGCAGCCGCGTAAAATCCGAGGAAGTTGAGCGCGGCGATTCGGTACCCAAGCAATTCCAAAACTGCCGCTGCAGATCCCAAGCCTGCGGTTCCAAAATGGATCGGCAGCAGTGTGCGATGCAAAAACCACGCCGGAATCGTGGTCGCCCCGATCAGCACGCCTGTGTAAGTCGCGAGCAAAGTTCCGAAGATCGCTGAACCAAAAATGAAGGTGCCGGCAGCGAGGCGCAGGAGTTGATCGAGTGTGCCAGGGAAAATCTGATGAGTGTGCAGTTCAAGCGCGATCAACCCCGGAACGGCACACGCCCCGAACGCGCTGAGAATCCAGGCGCCCATCGACATGGCTGATCGGTGTTTAAAAACGCGCAGCATGTTGAGGAAGAGGTGGGGGCGGCCAAGATCCATGATCAACAGAATTGGTGAAAGAATCCCCCCAGAGATGGCCGCGAGCCACATGGCCTCGCGTGCAAGATCGACATGGTGAAAAATAAGGGCACCGCTTGCAATCACCGCGGACATCCCGGCAATTCCACCGAAGAAAAAGTAGAGCGGAACTTCCCAGGTCCAGACCGGCGGTTTGACCACGGGCTGGCCGTAGTAGCCGGGCTTGCTCGGAATCGGGCCACCCGCAACATCGACACCGCGCCCGGCGACCACACCTTCTTTCCACGCTTGCTCGCGCAACTCTTCCAGTCGCTTTTCGGATGGTGAATTGGTTGTCATGAGAAAAACGCGAACGCGAGGAGCGTCGCGATGATGGAAGCAATCGCGGTCGCGAAGGCTGAAGTCCACGCTGACTTCAGATAAATCGTCGGGATCTGCGGTTTGGGCGGAAGTCCGTAGGCCTCTGGTTCACCGAGAATCAGGAAGAACGCGTGAATGCCGCGCACAGAAGTTTCGGTCGGGTCGTAAAGCTGCGCGTCATTGTAGCCGCTTTGTTGTAATTGTTGCACGCGCTCCGCTCCGCGCGCGCGTAAATCATCCAGTCGGCCGAAGACGATCGATTCCGTCGGACAAACCTTTGCACACGCCGGAACGAGTCCACTCTTTTGTCGGTCGTAACAAAACGTACACTTAAAGGCACCGCCTGAATCGGGCAGAGGCGCTGGCCGACGATCAATCACGCCGAAGGGGCACGACACTACGCAATAGCCGCAGCCGTTGCAGACATCGTTCTGCACGAGCACCGAGCCAACCTCAGTACGCACGATCGATCCGGTCGGACACGCCTCAAGACAACCGGCTTCTTCGCAGTGCTTGCAAACGTCCGACAAAAAAACCCAACGGAAAGGATCCTGGTCTAACGACATCGGACCCGCGATTTGATTTCCTTTCGCGCGATCCTGTTCCAGGAACATTACATGCCGCCAGGTCGATGCGCCAAGGTGACCGGTGTTGTCGTAGGAATTTCCAGACCACATGAACCCGTCATCGGGTACCTGGTTCCATTCTTTGCACGCGACTTCGCAAGCTTTGCAGCCGATGCAAACGCTCGGATCGGTGAAGAAACCAACCTCGACGCGATCTTGCACGAAGGAGTGCTTCCGCTGATTCGTGCTCTGGAGTCCTTCTCCGATCATCGAGTGTCGATCTTTCCTTCCAAGCCGTGACCACCACCGGCTCTGGCACAGGGTGCACCGGCAGCCGGTTGTTCAGGGTGCAAATTTGGGGGGCCACCCTTCGGCACATACTTGTTGAGCCACTCTTCGAAAGCAGGACCGCGCGGCAACCGGCCAGGCACGATGTTGCAGGTGAGCGCCTTCGCTTCCATGATGGTCACGTTCGGCTCGCCCGAAATCGGAACTAAATCGTTCGTAGCGCCGCCCTTCACCGGTCCGGCCGAACCGAAATGAAACGGCATCGCGATCTGATGCACGGTTTTCCCGTTGAGATGCAGTGGCCGGATGCGTCGGCTAACGAGAGCGCGCGCTTCGATCGCTCCGCGCAAACTGACGACCGAAATGTGATCGCCATTGTTGATCTTTAGCTCGACGGCAAGCTCGGGGGACATTTCGGCGAACAGCTCCGGTTGCAACTCCGCAAGATGACTGAGAAAGCGCGACATGCCGCCGGCGGTGTGGTGCTCGGTTAGCCGATAGGTTGTCAGGACAAAGGGAAATCGCGGATCCCCGGGAGGCGCGAACCGATTTTCCTGGCGAGTAAACCAATGCACAGCCGGGTTCGTGTCGCGCGAGTAAAGCGCGTTGTGTACGGGCGACTCGAGCGGTTCGTAATGTGTCGGCATCGGTCCATCCTGCAAACCGCTCGGGACATAAAGCCACCCGAGCCCGTCTTCATGCGAGATGAACGCCGAGTCGCCGGGAATCCCATCAAGACCGCTCTCGTTTCCGGTTGGTCGAAACTCTGGCGACTTCTCCACCGGAAAATCGGGGACGTCGCGGCCCGTCCATTTCCGTTGCGTTCCGTCCCACCAAATCAATTTCTTGCCCTCGCTCCACGGTTCGCCGGTTGGGCTGGCGCTCGCTCTATTATATATGATGCGGCGATCGCCGGGCCAGGCGAAGCCCCAACCGTGGCCAAGATAATCTTTCGAATTACGCGAGTTCGCCTTGTTAATCTTATCCGGACCGAGGACGCCGGAGTAAATCCAAGCTCCGCTCGCGGTGGAACCGTCGGACTTCAGTCGCGGATAACCGTCAATCTGCGGACCGTGATGCGAATTGCCTTTGCGATCGACACCGAACACGATGCCATCATTCCCGCCGGGGTCACCGCCGCCGGCTACAGGATTCGTATACCAGCCGTTGATTTCTGCCAACACAGCTTCCATTTTTGGATCGCCCAGCTCGTCTTCGGGATACCACCAGTCAAGCGCGCGCAATGGCTCATCGAGCGGATCGTTAGATTGTTTCGCTTTGGCGATCAGGCGCAAAGCAAGTTGATGCATAAACCACGCCTCGGATCGAGCATCGCCAGGCGGGTCAACCGCTTTCTGGCGCCATTGCAGAAGACGCTGCGTGTTGGTGAACGCGCCTTCCTTTTCCGCATGTCCCGCCGCTGGAAAAAGAAAAACTTCCGTCTCGATTTCTTCCGTCTTCAATTCGCCGTGCTCAATCTCGGGCGAATCACGCCAGAACGTCGCCGCTTCGATTTCGACCATCTCGCGAACAACCAGCCATTTCAATTTCGACAGTGCCGCTCGCTCGAACCTGGAGTTCGCGGCCGCGACCGCCGGATTCTGGCCCATCATGAACATGCCTTCCATTTTTCCGTCGGCCATATCATAGAGGTATTCGAAGAAGGAATGGTTAGTGGTGATCTTCGGGACCCAACTGTAGCCAAAATCGTTTTCGACCGTCGCGTTCTTGCCGTAGTACGCCTTGAGCAAGCTGATGAAGTACGCCGGAAAATTATGCCAAAGACCAGTCGGCCTTGTGTGGCGCGCCAGGTAATCGCGCAGCGTCGCTTCGCTGCCATCGCCGCGCGGCATTGGCAGATAACCGGGCAAAGTATCGTAGAGCGTCGGAATGTCGGTCGAACCTTGAATTGATGCGTGACCACGAAGCGCAAGAATGCCGCCACCCGGGCGACCGATATTGCCGAGCAATAGTTGCAGGATCGCCGCGGTGCGAATGATTTGAACGCCTTTTGAATGTTGTGTCCAGCCGAGCGCATAACAAATCGCCGCACTCTTGTCGGGACCCGAAGCGGCGACCAGCGCGTCTGCAACTTTGTGAAAAAGCGACGGCGAAATGCCACAAATTTTCTCCACCATTTCGGGCGTGTAACGAGCAAAGTGGCGACGCAGCGTCTGGAGGACGCACCGCGGATGTTGCAAGGTCAGATCGCGCTCGGGGAAACTAAGGCCGCGATCGCCACCGTAAAGCCAGGTCTTCCTGTCGTAGCCGCATTGCTCTCCGCTCCAGCCGGAGAAAAAGCCGGTCGCGCCTTCTTCGGTGTCGCGAAAATCTTCGCGCAGAATGCAGGAGGCATTGGTGAAGTGCACCACGTAATCGCGGAAGAAGAGATTGTTCTCGATAATGTGCCTGACGAGGCCGCCTAGAAATGCGATGTCGCCGCCCGCGCGAATCGGCACCCAGATATCAGCCAGCGCGCTCGTGCGCGAAAATCTGGGATCGACATGAATGATGGTCGCGCCACGTTCCTTTGCTTTCATCACCCAGCGGAAGCCGACCGGGTGGCATTCGGCCATGGAAGAGCCTTCGATTAAAATACAATCGGCATTGGCGAGATCTTGTTGCGCAGTTGTAGCTCCGCCCCGGCCGAAGCTGGTGCCCAGACCGGGCACCGTGCTGCTATGTCATATCCGCGCCTGGTTGGATATGCACACCATTCCCAGGCCGAGAGTGAACAGTTTTTTAATGAGATAATTTTCTTCGTTATCGAGAGTGGCGCCGCCGAGATGACAAATCGCGGTCGTATGATTGATCGTGTTGCCGTTTTGTTTGTGCACGAACGTGCGCCTGCGCGATTCCCAAACCCGATCCGCCACCATGTTCATCGCGCGATCCACCGAAATTTCCGTCCATTCTTTCGCGCGCGGCGCACGGTATTTCATTTTCGTTTCGCGCCGATTGTGCGTGAGCAGTTGATACGATGCCGCACCTTTCGGGCAAAGATTCCCCTGGCTGATCGGGCTCTCCGGATCGCCTTCAATCGAAACGAGTTTGCCGTTCTTGTGAAAAATGAGCTGACCGCAACCAACTCCGCAGTATGGGCAAATCGATCGCGCCACTTGTGCATCGTCGATCCGCGCGTGCATCGCGCGCGTTTTGTCCGACATCGCCTCCAATCCTGTGCCGTCAGATCGCTCTCGAATTTGGCGAATGACCGGCCATTTCGAAAGCAACGCAGTGAGCGACGTCATGTCGTTTATTCCTCGCTTAAGCAGCCAATTTCATTGTTATCGTCTTGTGGCGCGCGGTAAAGCCCAAAAACGCGGTACGACTATCATTGAAAGATTTGGTTTTCTGCGATTGGCGATCGATCCTGCGGACGAAGTGGACGCTTGCGTGTTTCCAGGAAGGCAACCAAGTCATCGAGCTCGCCCGGCTTGAGCGAAGGACCAAAGGCCGGCATGTTGGTCCCACCATTGACAATTCGGATAACCATGTTGTCGCGCGTTAGCGTATCCGCGATGTAGGTTAGGTCGGGTCCGCGCCGGCCCCCGAGACCCTGAATGAGGTGGCAGTTCAGGCATCCTTTGTCGTGAAACAATTGACCACCTTTGAAGACCGGACCGCTTGTAGCTCCTACCACTTTCTCGCTGAGCGGCTGAGCCTCGAAGTTAGGCGACCAGGGCGACTGCTGTCCTTCCCACCAAAGCCCACCAATCATGATCACCGAGAGACACACGACCGCAATTGCCCAGGGACGTCGGGAGGCAGCGCGCTCTCCTTTGTGATTCCAAATGGGAACAAACAGCAGCAGTAGCCCGATCAGGATTGGGAATCCGATCATTACGTAGCCTTCGATCTTGGCCGGAATGAGGGCGAGTAGCGCGAAGTACCAAAGAAGATACCAATCCGGTCGTGGATCGGCGGCCAGTATGCTCGGATCCGGCGGCTTATCCAGCGCCGGAGGTCCGACGAAGAATGCGGCGACAGCGATCGCGATGATCAGACCCGTGACGACAATCACATCTCGCCAGGCCAGGTCCGGCCAAAATGGCTTGCCACTCTTCTTGAGTAACTCTTCGTATTCGGCGCGATAGGTTGCAGGATCGACAGGTTTGCCTGCAACCGGCGGCTCCGAGATCCCATGGCGAAGGACGAGCCACAGATGTAACCCGATAAAGGCAAACATAATTCCAGGCAGAACGAAAACATGGATGGCGAAGAACCGACTAAGCGTCGCGCCGCCAATCGTATTACCGCCAAGGATGAAGCGAGCCACCCAGTCCCCGATAATCGGAATACGTCCCGCCTGCTCAGCCGCGACCACTACCGACCACGCCGCGGTTGAATCCCACCGGAGCAGCTGCCCGGTAAATCCCATTCCCAGCGTGAAGGCCAGCAACAGGATGCCGGTGGTCCACGTCATCTCGCGGGGAAATTTGTAGGCGCCGAACAAAAACGTCTGCGCCATATGCGCTCCGATCATCAACACCATTGCGGACGCGCCGTAGTAATGAAGTCCGCGGAGAAAGCGGCCGAATGGTGCGTTGTTTGTGATAAACAAAAGCGTCTCGTAAGCCTGCGACGACGAAGAAATATATGAAAACGCTAGCGCCACCCCGCTTGCGACCTGCACGATAAACGCAACAAGCGTGGCGCTGCCAAAGACGTACCACCATTTCGAATCCTGCGGCGCGATATGCTTCATCGGCGAGAGCAGGACGCTGATCCCGAGCCGATCGTCGAGCCACTGCCAGACTATCTTGAATATCTTGATCACAGCGTAGTGGAAATCGGAACGATCGCCTGTCTCATTTGCACTTCGCCATTTTCGACGCGCACATCGTAACGAAAAAGCGGGCGAGGCGGCGGACCGGCAGCGACGGTGCCGTCATCGTAGTAGACGCCGCCATGACAGGGGCACATGAACAATTCCGCGCCTTCGAGCCAGCGCACGGGGCATCCGAGATGAGTGCAATTAACGGAGAAGGCAATGAAGCTATCCTGACTAACTCGACGCAACCAGACAGCACTCTTGGCAGTTACACCGGCCCAGGGCAGCGATGAAGGATCAATCACCGTCACGGCTACAGTCTTGCCGATTTGAAAATCATCCGGCTTGCCGATCGTCACCCATTTCTCTGGCAGCTTTCGAAAGAAGGGCGCGACGATGAAGCCGACTAACGGCACTCCAACAATCGCGGTGCACAGTCCGACTAAAGCGATGGAGAGTTTTTCAAAAAATCGCCGTCGGCTGATCTCCTCAGGAGTTTCAGCTAGCGGCGCAGACGACGACTCAGTGAGATTTGTATTCATGGCGAATTTCCGTGATCCAACCCGCAAGCGCTGCGATGAAGAGGACGACACCCACGAGCCAAACAACCCACGTTGTGATCAATCCCCAAAAGATGAAGGCGACTCCCATGGCTAACCCGGCCGGGAAATAGGTCGGGTGCGGCAGTGGTACATCGGGTAGCACCTGCCAGCCTGGCGGTACCGCGTCTGACTGTTTCGTGGTTGATTGTTCGTTAGGCATTTGATTTCTCCGTTTGTGGCGCCGGAGATGAATGCCAGCGAGCGAGCTGAGCCAGAATTGCAGTTACATAAATCAAACACATAGGGACCCACATCAGCAGTCCGCCGATCTGTTGGTCACGATCACTCGTTAGGCCCCAATTGCCACGGATCGTGCTGAGCATTCCCAAACGATCGACCGGGTGTTGGTAAACCGGGCAAATCGAAACTGGGGCAAAGGTCAGGATCATGCCGAGCACGCTGCAGGCAGTACAGGCGGTAAAGAGGTAAACAATTCCTGCGGGCGGTGAAAGCCGTTGCGCCTCGCGCGGCGCGAGCACCTGCCACCAGAACACGCTTCCCATTAGCAGCAGCGAGGTTGTTTGAATTGCCGAGACTGCCCTCGACGTTGTCGCCGCGTTGCAGAGCGCGGGCGCGTGCCACAGCCACATCGCACCAACTCCGGCAACCCATCCGATCAGTGGATAACTAAGATAGGTGAGTGGAGGACGAAGCGAGAACGACTGCGGTAGACTTAACAACAATAGCGCCGGAACGATCAGCACGAGCAGGATGTGCTGGAGCATGTGCGCGCTGAAGAGGTAGCCGTTAGCCAGTGCAGTGAACGGTGAGATGAAAACTAAAAGAAATACAACGAGCGCAGCGCCGAAATAGAGCGGCCTGCCTCGTTGTCCGAAGGTGAGAAAGTAACCGACGGCCGCAAGCGCGCTAAGAATTAGAACGATAGAATTCCACGTCCAGGCGGTAGTGAAGAATTGGTAGGTAGTCATCGAATAAGTGGAAGGATGTAAACAGTGAGTAGAACAAAGACCCAGACCACATCGACAAAGTGCCAGTAATAACCGGCAGCTTTAAAGGCGGAGCCGCGGCCAGAAGCGAAATCGCCCTCCCACGCCACCCAGAGAAAAATCAGCAGCGCGATTAAACCAAGGAGCACGTGCAAACCGTGGAAGCCAGTCAGGGTGAAGAACGTGGTTGAAAACATATTGGTGCTGAGATCGACCCCGGTCTGAAACAGTTTCCAATATTCGTTCACCTGACCAACAAGGAAGACACCGCCTAGCAGGATCGTCAGCGCAAGCCAGCCAAGCATGGAACCGCGACGCTGTTTCGTTAGACCAACCTCGGATCGCCAAAAAGTAAAACTGCTCGCGAAAAGACAAATGCTGAACACTAGCGTCCGCGGAACATCCAGCTCTTTCGGTCCCGGACCGGCCTCGGGCCGAGCGTAGAAATACAAATAGGCAAGAAGAAGCGTCCCGAAGAATCCTGCTTCGGAAAGAATGAAGGTTAGGATCCCGACCTTGTTGTGATCGGGAAGCGTTACCGCGGCGCTATTCTCGCCTACGATCGGGTCAGGCCGGTCGGGGTTAGCTATGTCCCATAATGGGCGCCGGCTGCGGATCGGCGGCAGGGCGATAAAGTTTTCATGCGGGGGCGGCGAGGTTGTCGCCCATTCGAGGGTCCATGCGTTCCAGGGGTTATCGCCCGCTACTTTGCCTCGGAAAAATGAAGTAGCTAAGTTCCAAACTAGAATAAGCGCGGCTGCGCTCATGAAAAAAACTCCGGTGGTCGAGAGCATGTTCATCCATCCCCAGTGCGGCAGGTCGGGATAGGTGAACACGCGTCGCGGCATGCCAAGCAGACCAAGAAAATGCTGAATGATAAACGTCATGTTGAAGCCGGCAACCATTAGCCAGAAAGTCCATTTCCCGAGCGTCTCTGAGAGCATGCGTCCGCTCATTTTCGGAAACCAATATTGAATGCCGCCAAGGACTGCGAAGACGATTGCACCTACCGCGACAAAGTGAAAATGCGCGATGAGAAAATAACTGTTCTTGGTCTGCCAATCGAGCGGCACGACAGCGTGGCTGATTCCAGTGATCCCGGCGACAAGGAATTGAATGAGAAAGGCGATGCAAAACAACATCGGCACGTCAAACCGAATCCGGCCGCCCAACATGGTTGCAGTCCAGTTGAGCACTTTTACCCCAGTTGGAATGGCAATGAGCATCGAGGAAATAGCGAAGAACACATCAAGTGGACGACCCATTCCCACCGTGAACATGTGATGCCCCCAAACGCCCAGACTTAGGACCGCGATAGCTACGCTCGAGGCAGCGACAAATTCGTAGCCGAAAATCGGTTTCCTCGAAAAAACCGGAATGATTTCGGAGACGATTGCGAATGCAGGCAAGGCCATGATGTAGACTTCCGGATGACCAAATGCCCAGAAAATGTGCTGCCACAGAACGGGTGACCCTCCGCGAAAGGGCAGAAAGAAATGGCCCTGTAGCTGACGATCGATCAGGAGCATCGCCAGGCCGGCATTTAAGACTGGCAGGGCGAAAATAACAATGAACGCGTTAACGAAATTGATCCAGGTAAAGAGCGGGAGCCGACGCATCGTCATTCCTGGACCTCGCAGCGAAATAACTGTCGCGATGGTGTTGATAGCAAAACTAATTGAACCGATACCCAGGACGAAGAGTGCGACTGCCCAATAATCGGCCCCGGGGGATGAGGAATAGGGCGTCTCGCTCAAAGGTGCGTATGAGAACCAGCCGACTGCGGGAGCCCCGCCGGCGAGCACGCTAAAGTGCAAAAGAATTCCACCGAACGGCACGCACCAGAAACCAAAGGCATTGAGACGGGGGAAAGCCATGTCGCGCGCGCCGATCTGCAACGGCAGGACGTAATTTGCGAGGCCGAACACTACCGGCATGACGACGAGAAAGATCATCGTCGTCCCATGCATGGTGAATAATTGATTGAATGTGTCGGGATGGAGAAAGTGGTTGTTAGGCACTGCCAGCTGCAGTCGGATGAAAAGCGCTTCGACTCCGCCGACCACGAAGAAGAACAATGCGGTCAGCATATAAAGAACGGCGATGCGCTTGTGATCGACGGTGGAAATCCATGCGAGTCGATAGTGTGCGCGCTTGGCCGGATCCAGGATCGCGTCCCGGAACTCTGCGATAGTAGTCGTGCCGTTCATCGTAGCGTCGAGAGATATTCCGTCAGCTGGTCGAGCTGCTCGTCAGTGAACTCGAAGTCTGGCATGAGCGCACCGGGCTTGATGTGCTGCGGATTTTTGAGCCAAAGCCGCATGTTGGCCGGCGTATTCTCGATAATACCGGCAGCTAATTGTTTGCGGCTGGCAACGTGCGTCAGATCCGGCGCGACCCGCAAATCCGCTCCAGCTACTCCGCGGATAGCATGACAGTTGATGCAGGTTGATGTTTGAAACAGCGCCAATCCTTTTGCGGTAGCATCACTTGCCGCCGCCTGGCCTGGCAGTAATTGAGCACGTTGCCATTCTTCGAACTTCGAAGGTTCGTCGGCGACGACCACGATGCGCATCCAGGCATGCTGTGTCCCGCAAAATTCCGAGCACTGACCGATGTAAATGCCCGGTTTGTCGGCTTGTAACCAAATGTGGTTAGGTTGACCAGGCACATTTGTCATTTTGCGAGTCAACTTCGGCACCCAGAATTCGTGTAAGACATCCTTTGACTCCAGCCGCACCGACAAAGGCTTTCCCGTAGGAATGTGGATTTCATTAGCCGTGATTACGCCTGAGCCCGGATAATCCGCCTGCCACCAGAATTGATGTCCGGTCACCACCAAATCTGGTGAAGGCGCCGGCGGCGGATCAGCGCGATTCATCGCGCCAAGTGTCATGACTAAAAGAAACACCACGATCAGGAATGGAATAACCGTCCACGCGATTTCCACCTTCCTGTTTCCGGCGATCTGCTTCGGGTCAGGCTCTCCCTCGCGCGCACGAAAGCGAAAAATCGCGTAGATGATCGCGCCGGTAACGATGATGAAAATCAGAGCAAAGACAACGCCGGAAACGATCCCCAAATCGTAGATTGCACGCGCCAGTGGCGACTGCGGATCCAGAGCATTTGAGGTGCGCATCGTAGGAACCTACATTTTTCTTTATCCTATCTCTTAAAGCCTGCGCGGTCCGCGCCCTCGCGGATCTGATCAACGAGCGGCCAATTACAGCGCAACGCAGTGAGCGATGTCATGTCGTTCAATACTCGCTTAGGCGGCGATTTTCCTTGGTACTTTTTTTGTGACTAGCTGTAAAGCATAAAAGATTTGCAGCCGATCGGCACAACCTGCCTCAGGAACGCCCGCAGGCCTTTGCTTAAAGGTGTGGTTGATGTCGATCGTTTTTGATTGGCATTAGCCGCCTAGGCAGGCTCAGATATCACGATGACACATCGAAGATTGTCGATAACCGTTCTCGGTAGCGGCGGCCCAATTGCCGATCCGCATCGTGTTTCAGCTGGATACGTCCTCTCCATCGACGGAAAGCCGCGGATTCTGTTAGACGCAGGCGGTGGAACCTTCGAGCGCATCGGTCGGAGTGGCCTGGATGTCTCTTCCCTCGAGCAAATTCTTCTTACACACATGCATATTGACCACACCAGCGACCTGCCGGCAATCATCATGCACTTATATATGTGTGACCGTAAGGAACCCATCGCGGTAACTGGTCCAACCGGACGTCCCAGAAACGACGCTGCAGCTCAAAATGCTTCGCCGCAGCCCGGGGCGATTGAATTCGTTCGATTGCTCTTCGGACCCGATGGTGCCTGGCGCTACATGAATACCTTTGAAGGCTTCGGCATTAATGTACGCGAGACCCCGAGCGCTCCGTCAGATCCAACGGTTCATGTCGTTCCAGTCGATCAATCGCTCGACGATCTTGGGATATCCATCCACGCAGTTGGTGTTCCGCACGGAATGATGCCTGCGGTAGCGTTTCGCATAGAATGCGGCGAGGAGTCAGTGGTGTTTTCGGGTGATATCTCCGGATCGACCGAAGCGCTTATCGAACTCGCTAAGAATTGTTCCATGCTCATTCACGATTGTGCCCTGCCAGAACGGGACGTGCCGCATGGAAAGTTGCACGCAAAGCCTTCCGCGATCGGCCAAACCGCGGAACAAAGTGGTGCTAAAATACTTCTCCTGTCCCACTTCATGCCGGCGATCGAGGATGAGATTGGAGAAGCTGTCGAGATCATACGACGCGAGTACAGCGGTAGAATTGAAGTCGCGAGTGATCTTAAGACCTACGAATTGATCTGACTATTCCCGGCGCCAGAGGCGCGCCACCGGCGCCACCGATGGCGCGGACAGTTCACGAGATAGTCTTGACCACGCCTGTTGCTGGCATTAACGCGTAGCAGATCGTCGAGCCCAAGAACTTCAATCCTTCCTTAACCAAATCACGGCTCGTGGTGTTGGCTTCCGTTGTGCAGGCCAGCGTTGAAAACGGAGAGCCCCTGATCCTTAGGGAGATCATGTTGTGGCTTTCTGTTCCACGAACCGTTTAAAGTTCGTGAGATAGTTGCGGAGCGCTCCGGTCACCAGTACCGGCTCGACGATCGAACGAATCTTGGCTGTCACTTTTGTCGCGTCACGGCGGAGTGGATCAAAAAATACGACGCCGACGCGGAAATGATCAGAGACACCCTGCCACGCGATCCGCCGGTCGGGAATGCGCATCATGATCGTGATAACAGTTTTCACTTCCTGGCCATTGATCATCGACGCACACGAGAAGCGTGTGTCATTGATCTTTTCCACCTTCTTGATTGAAGTGATGAACCGCGGGAACTCTTCGAACTGTAAGCAACGACGATAGACTTCCGCCACTGGCGCGTTTACGACGATTGACTGACAATCAGAGTTCACGTCGATGAAAGCCGGCGCCGGCTCTTGTCGCTTCTGGTCGATGCGAGGCAGTTCATGTTGTGTTGATTTCATTTGCCAAACTGTTCCGCTTGCTCTCGCGCGCGCAGTTGATTCCACCTCCCGGCGAGATTGAAGAGTTCCAGGTTGAGCACCAGCCATGGATTATGGGCAGTGGTGGAGCGCCGCGAAAAAATGCGCCGGCGATTCGCGCGCTTGGGTTTATTCATTCTCATAACTCCTTGTGTTACGATTTAAGCTTACGAGCTGCGGAAAGTGGCTGCGACGAAGCAGTAGTTAGATTTGCCCATACGGCAGCAGAGGGAGATCGCGGCGCCTCTTTTGAGGTATACGAAAGGAACTCGACAAGGTCAGGCGGCGGTCAGATATTCACTGCAAAGTCATGCAGTCCGCGGCCAACACGTTGGCTGATTTCGCGGGACGCGATCGCGTGAATTCGGCTACGGAAACCCAAATACCACCTGCCAAGGCGACTGCTGCCCCTCGGCACTCGTCTGGGCGACTCATTTTTCAGTATGGTATGGCGCTGGGTTCTGTCGCGGCAGCAACTGCCCTCGGGTTTTTAGCCGATCGCTGTAACCTTCACGAATCGATCTTTACGATTTACCTTTTGGCCGTTGCCCTAACGAGTTGGTACGCGGGAGCGTGGCCGGCCGTCATCGCATTTGCAGTCGGAGAATTCGCCTTCGATTACTTTTTTACTCCGCCACTCTACAGTCTCAGTGTCACCCGTGAAGATATCGCCTACTTTCCCGTGTTCACGTTGTTTTCGGGACTTCTGATTTGGTTCGGCGTCGTGCGGCGCCGGGTCGAAGGAGCGCTTCGACAATCGCGCGACGTACTCAAAGCAGAGGTCGAGCAACGGCGGGCTTTGAACGTGGAACTTGCAAAGCGTTCTGACGAGTTACAGGCGACTAACAAAGAATTAGAGGCATTTGCTTACTCCGTGTCACACGATCTGCGCGCCCCGGTTCGGCATATTGCCGGATTCACCGAGCTCTTGCAGAAACACTCTGATGCCGTTCTCGACGACAAAAGCCGCCACCAGATCAGCATGATTTTGGACTCAGCCAAACGGATGGGCCGCCTGGTGGATGATCTTCTGGCGTTCTCGCGAATCGGCAGGGCCGAAGCACAAAAGACAACCGTTCATCTCGAACCGCTCATGAAAGGCGTGGTCGACGAAATTGCGCCAGATATGAAGGGCCGGAAGATTGTCTGGCACATCGGGAATTTGCCGATCTGCTACGGAGATCCTGCCATGCTCCGGCTGGTGTTCGGTAATCTCGTTTCCAATGCGGTGAAATTCACTCGAACCTGCCTGCAGGCCGAGATAGAAATCAGTTCGGTAAACCATACCTCTGACGAGGTTGTCGTATTTGTTAAGGACAACGGAGTTGGTTTTGACATGAAGTATAAGGATAAGTTATTTGGTGTTTTCCAACGCCTCCATTCGCAAGAGGCGTTCGAAGGAACTGGTATCGGGCTGGCCACAGTCCAGCGAATTGTCCAAGGCCATGGGGGTCGAGTGTGGGCGGAAGCCTCAGTCAATAATGGCGCCACATTTTACGTTGCGCTGCCCAAAGCTGGAAGGGTAAATGCATGAGTGACAGCCTTATTGAAAAGCTCGCGCTCATTGTAGCAACGGTGCTATGGGCACGTGGTTCTGAGTTGGATTTTCCGAGAAGGCCGGCCACAGGATGGCTACAGGGTGTGGCTAGCCACGAGATAGTGACGGCAGTCCTTAAACGAAAAGATCTTAACTAAAACAAGGAGGCTTTATGAATCTGGCAGCACAGAGAACTCCGCTCATCGCGGCGCTCGAACAACTCGGCCCACACGACCATTTCTGCTCGATATACGAGAACCGAGAGGAACATTACGGGGTTGCCATTGCGTTCATGCAGATCGGGCTGGATCGCGGCGAAAAGTGCATTTACATCGCCGACGACGGCATGGTCGGTGACGTTCGCCAAGCCATGCAGTCGGAAGGAATTGACGTAGAGCGTGCGACCGCATCCAAAGCCCTCGTTCTGGCAACCAAAGAGCAAGCATATCTGAGGCATGGATCCTTTAACCCTGATTGGATGTTTACCTTCTGGGAGGAAGCCACGCAGTCGGCCATGAGTGAAGGCTTTTCTGCGCTCCGCGCCACCGGCGAGACAGAATGGGTCGTAAGAGGGGCCCGTGGACTTGAACGCTGGATGGAATACGAAAGCAGGTTGACTCACGCGGTCTCGGAAAATAATTGCTCCGCGCTTTGCCAGTACAATCGACGCCTTTTCCCACCGGAACTCATTCTTGACGTCATCCGTACGCATCCCGTGGTGGTCTATCGTGGCACGGTCTGCCGAAATCTGTACTATGTGCCGCCTGACGAATTTCTGGGGACTAACCAGGAAGAGCGTGAAGTGGAGAGGCTGTTAACGAATATCCAGGAACGCGAGGATGTAGAGCATGCGCTCCGAGACCAACTCAGCGAGCGCAAAAAAGTCGAGGAAGCTCTTCGCCTATCTCGCGATGAGCTGGACACGAAAGTAAAGGAGCGGACTGCCGAGTTGAGGAAAATAAATGACGACTTGCAGTCCGTTAATAAAGAATTGGAGGCATTCGCGTATTCCGTTTCTCACGACCTGCGCGCGCCCCTTCGACACATCGCAGGATTCACCGAGTTGTTGCTAAAAGACGCCGAGCCCGTTCTCGACGACAAAAGCCGGCGACACATCACCAAGATTTTGCAATCAGCCAATCGGATGGATAGTTTGGTGGACGACCTTCTAGCTTTCTCGCGGATCGGCCGGGTAGAAACGCAAAAGACAACCGTTAATCTCGAGCAGCTTGTGAGAAGCGTGGTCGCCGAAATTGCCCCAGACACGCAGGGTCGGAGAATTGTTTGGCGAATTGGAGCTTTGCCGATTTGCTACGGCGATCCTTCTCTACTCCAGGTGGTGTTCAGTAATCTGGTTTCGAACGCCGTGAAATTCACCCGAACCCGCGAGCAGGCCAATATAGAAATCGATTCGTTGAACCACGGACCGAATGAGGTGGTCGTGTTTGTAAGAGACAACGGAGTTGGCTTCGATATGAACTATAAGGACAAATTGTTTGGTGTTTTCCAGCGCCTTCATTCGCAGGACGCGTTCGAAGGTACCGGAATTGGGCTCGCCACAGTGCAGCGAATTGCTCATCGTCACGGCGGTCGCGTGTGGGCAGAAGGCGCGATCGACAACGGCGCCACTTTCTATGTGGCGTTGCCGAAACCCGAAAAAAGATAACAGGATGAGTGATCTAAAGCGCATCTTGTTAGTCGAAGATGATCCGAAAGACGTCGAGCTAACGCTGACCGGGTTGGCCGAGTATAACCTGGCTAACGAGGTGGTGATCGTGCGCGACGGCGAAGAAGCGCTCGATTATCTGTATCGTCGGGGCAATCACCAGACGCGCGCCAATGGTAATCCTGCCGTGATGCTGCTCGACTTGAAACTGCCGAAGGTCAATGGCTTCGAGGTGCTCGAGCAGGTTCGAGCTGATGAAAACCTAAAGATGCTTCCGGTGGTGGTCTTAACCTCTTCGCACGAAGAGCGCGACCTGGTGAAAAGCTACAAGTTAGGTGTGAATGGCTATGTCGTTAAGCCGGTTGATTTCCACCAATTCGTCAACGCCGTGAAGGAGCTGGGCGTGTTTTGGGCAGTGATCAATGAACCTCCGCCCGGCAGTGTCAAAAAAAGGTAAGAGATGAATTTTCCGCTCCGAGTTCTGCACCTTGAAGATGACGCCAGGGACACAGAACTCGTCCAAGCCGCTCTCGAAGGAGAAGGAATACAGAGCGAGCTGACAAGAGTCGAAAGGGAGGAGGATTTTCTCGCCGCGCTCAAACGGGAGAGCTTGGATCTCATTCTCGCAGATTACACACTGCCGTCCTTTGATGGATTATCCGCGCTGAGAATCGCCCAGCAGCACTTGCCGGATGTGCCATTCATATTTGTTTCCGGAACGCTCGGTGAAGACGTCGCCATTGAAGCTCTTAAGACCGGCGCCACTGATTATGTCCTCAAGACGCGTTTGGCCCGCTTGGGACCGTCGGTCAATCGCGCGTTGCGCGAAGCCCGGGAAAGGGCAAACCGCAAGCGAGCGGAGGAAGCCGTGCGCCAGAGCGAAAAGCAGCTTCGCGATCTGATTGAAACCATCCCCGCGATGGCGTTTGTCACGCGGCCTGATGGCTCCAGTGAATTTGTCAGTCGACCATGGATTGAATACTCAGGATTGTCGGAGGAACAGACCGCAGGCTCAGGGTGGGCGGTTACACTTCACCCGGATGATCTCAAACAACACTTAGCAAAGTGGCGAGTCTCCCGGGCGACCGGCCAGCCGTTTGAAAACGAAGCGCGGCATCGCGACGCGCACGGGAACTACCGTTGGCTCTTGGCTCGTGCCGTACCGCTGCGAGATGAACAAGAAAAAATCCTGAAGTGGTATGGAGCTTTGACCGACATTGAAGATCGAAAGCGGGCTGAAGCTTTGCTGGCCGGAGAGAAACGCATTCTCGAGATGATCGCCAAAGGTGATTCGTTGCCTGCGATTTTCAATGCGCTCTGCCAGTTGGTCGAAGCACAGCTGCCTGATGTCATCTCTTCCGTTTTGCTCTTGGAGGGAGATCGCTTGCGGCATGGCGGAGCGCCCAGCCTGCCCAATAGTTATAACGAAGCAATTAATGGTCTCGTCATTGGGCCGTCGGAAGGTTCATGTGGGACAGCTGCCTATCGCGCCGAACCGGTTATTGTTTCCAACATCGCTACCGATCCGTTGTGGGCGAAATATCGCGATCTGGCTCTCTCACATTCGCTGCGTGCTTGTTGGTCCACGCCGATTCTCTCGTCCGAGAAAAAAGTGTTGGGGACTTTCGCCATGTACTATCGTGAGCCGCGAAGTCCTACTTCCCAAGATTTCGGCCTGGTTGAGCTGGCGACGCACCTGGTGCGGATAGCTGTTGAACGCGATCGTGCGGAGCAAGCTCTGCGTACTTCCGAACAACTCGCGCGTAGCCATGTGGAAGTGATGATGCGTAGTCTCGATGTCCTGGCAATTGAAGCCGCTCCAGAGAAGTTCATCGCAGAGATGCTTCGAACAATTGGCCAGCACCTGCACGCGCGTGGTGTCTTGTTATGGCTGAGGAACCAGGAGGACGACTCGCTGCGCTTGCATCTCGTGATCGAGGGTGACCAACAAGTCGCGCCGGATCCGGAGCATCCGTTCGTCAAGGACCCGCAGGCATGGAAAAGAAGTCTTCAGTTTCAAGAGATGCTGTTTACGAAGGGGCCGGTGGTGTGCGACGACATCGAGCAGGACCCCCGCCTTGGTGCAGAATTCCGGGAATACCTGATGAATAGAGGACGCAAGAAGTTCCTGGCTATCCCGATGTTTGTGCTGGGAGAAGTGCGCGGCTTCATTGGTATTCAGCATGTTGAACGGGGAGCATATCGTCCTGAAGAGATCGAACTGGCCCAGGCGCTGGCCCATCACGTGATGATGGCGACGCACGCCGCCGAGCTGGCGGAACAACGGCGGCATGCCGTGCTGTTGGAGGAGCGCACCCGTATGGCGCGCGATATTCACGATACCCTCGCACAAGGGTTTACCGGCGTGATTATCCAGTTGGATACATCGGTCGAAGCTCTGCGGGATGAAGAACCAGAAGAGGCGGCAAAGCATATCCGCCAGGCACGTGAACTCGCGCGCGAAAGTCTAACCGAGGCGCGTCGTTCAGTGCACGCGCTCCGCCCACAGGCACTCGAGAAGGCCACTTTCGCTGACGCGCTCAGGGCGATAATAACAAATACGACGGCCGGCACGTCGCTTCGCAGTGATTTTCAGCTCAAGGGCCAGCCGCGCGACCTGCAACCAGCGGTCGAGGAAAATCTGCTGCACATCGGGCAGGAAGCCTTGAGCAATGCGCTAAAGCACGCGTGCGCGACCAGGTTTCAGGCGCGATTGTCTTTCGATTCCGATGCAGTTCGTCTTGAGCTTCGCGACAACGGCAAAGGATTTGTTGTCGACTCCGCAAACGGAGGAGGTATCGGGTTAATCGGAATGAGCGAGCGCGCCGACCAAATCGGTGCGAGACTTGCAGTAACAAGCAAGCCTGGGAGGGGGACGAAGATCATTGCTGTCTCGCCATATCAACAGCTGGTAATGAAATGAAAGCATCAGACGATAAGAAGAAACCGAGTAGCGCAAAAAAGAAACGCATCCGTATTTTGATTGGGGACGATCACAGCGTGGTCCGCGAAGGCCTGGTCTCGTTAGTTAAACGTAAGTCGGACATGGTCGTGGTCGCCGAAGCCAGCAATGGGCGCGAAGCGGTCGAACTTTGGAAAGAGCATCGACCCGATGTGACGTTGCTCGACTTGCGCATGCCTGAGTTGAATGGCGTTGGCGCGATCAAGGAAATCCGGGAGCTGGACGGGAACGCGCAGATCGTCGTGCTTACCACTTATGATGGTGATGAAGACATCTATCGCGCCATCAAAGCGGGCGCGAAAGCTTACCTGTTGAAAGACACCGCGCGCGATGCGCTGGTGGATACCGTTCGCAGGGTGCACGCCGGCGAAACCTACCTGCCGCCCCAACTCGCCGCGAAACTAGCTGAGCGCGTCAGCGGCGAGGCATTAAGCCCGCGCGAGATCGACGTGCTGCAGCGGATGGCAGTTGGCAAGAGTAACAAGGAGATTGGCGCCGAGTTGTTCATCAGCGAAGGAACGGTGAAAACCCACATCAAAAGTATCTTCAGCAAACTGGATGTGGTCAGCCGCACGGAAGCTGTTGCCACCGCAACACGTCGTGGGCTGATCCAGTTGTAGCCGTTCTCACCCGATTGCAAGACGTCTGGATCACATGCCACTACCGAGTGGCGTTTCCTAGATGGACTATAGACAATTTCGCTTAGTGGCGCCCACAATTCGGCTATCCCCAAAAAGGGAGCCCGCAACCCATCGAGATGATCTTCGCGAAGGACAACGCCGCCAAGGAAGGCTTCAACCGATGGACGATGAATGGCGTGGCCTTCTCCACGACTGGTGAGATTGCCCCAGCTTCCTTTCACCTGAAGAAAGGCAAGCGCTATCGCATTCGTATGCGCAATGCAGTGACGATATCCACCAATCCATCTCCATTGCCATAGTTTTGAGCTAACGAGCCTGACCGGAAAGCCGACCGCTGGAATCTTGAAAGATGTAGTGATGTTAGGCGGATATCAGGAAGCCGAAATGGACAGCGGCTAGTGAGGGAACGCGCGCGATGGCTGCGTGGGTGAACCTGAGAGCCCTTAAGCTTGACGGTCCCGTCGACTGAAGGGAGCGTCTAGCGACGGCGAGCCTCTATGAGCAAACAGGAGCAGCCACGGCGGTTGGCGGATGCCGACGTGGAGGTGTTTGGCGCAGAGTCGAGTTCATCACGCTCGGCCCCTATTGCGCTCGTCGTCTCGTCTGCCCTCTGCGGCCATGCCGCCTCGCGGCAGGCGCACGTCGACGTCGCAACGCCGACGCACGTCGATCCCGCGGAGCGTGCGAACAAGTGGGTCGTGCTGACTCTTTCGGGGACTGCGACCTTTATGACGACGCTGGACTCTTCGATCGTCAACATCGGCCTGCCGTCCATCGCACACGCCTTTGGCGTACCGCTGTCGGGCAATATCGAGTGGGTTTTAATCGGGTATCTCGTCGTCATCGCGGCCGTCTTGCTTACCTTTGGACGGCTGGCCGACATGCTGGGACGCAAGCCGCTCTTCCTGGCCGGTCTCGCGGTCTTCACACTCGGCTCGGCGGTCTGCGGGGCCGCGCCCTCACTAGGCACACTCATCGCCGCGCGCTGCTTCCAGGGCCTGGGTGCGGCCGCCATCCTTTGCGTCAACGTTGCCATGATCACGCGCTCGTTCCCGGCCGCCGAGCGCGGCCGGGCGCTCGGCCTCAACATGATCCTCCTGGCGCTGGGTGTAAGCATGGGGCCAACCATCGGCGGAATCCTGACCCAGGCGTTGAGCTGGCGGTGGATCTTCTATGTCAATCTGCCGATCGGTGCACTGGCTCTCCTCGCCGCCTGGTGTCTGCTCACCGAGCGCTACCACCTAGAACGGCAGCGCTTCGACCTGCCCGGCGCCGCGCTTCTCGCTACTGGGCTGGCCGCGCTGACCCTCGGTCTTTCCTTCGGGCAGGAATGGGGTTGGAGCTCGCTGCGGTTCCTAGGCTCGATGGGGATTGCGGTCGCCGCCCTGGCCGGTGCGGCGTGTGTGGAGCGGCGGGTGCACGCCCCCATTCTGGATCCGGCGCTGGTCAGCAAGCGGGTCTTCGCGTTCGCGAACGTCAGCTTCATGATCTGCATGCTGGCCCTTTTCGCGGTGAGCTTTCTCCTGCCGTTCTACCTAGAGGAGTTGCATGGGTTCGACACGCTCCGGTCGGGGCTGTTGCTCACGCCGCTCCCACTGACGCTGGCGATGGTGGCACCCGTTAGCGGCGCGCTCGCGGATCGAGTGGGCTCGCGCTGGCTCGCGCCGCTGGGGCTGGCCATCGCCTGTGCGGGCTTGCTGCTCCTGAGCGGGTTGACTCAAGCTAGCTCGATCGCCTACCTAGTTCTATGCCTGATCGTCACCGGGATCGGGCAGGGGCTCTTCCAATCGCCTAACGCGCGCGCTATCATGGGAGCCGCGCCGCCTCATGAGCTAGGTGTCGCCTCCGGCATACTGGCCACCGGGCGGGTCATCGGTCAGAGTCTGAGCGTCGCGGTTGCGGGCGCGGTCTTCACGAGCTTCGGCGGCGCGGCGGCCGGTGCGGCCCTGGTAGCTAGCCGGGGAACTCTGAGCGTCGAGCAGGCGCGGGCGCTTCAGCAAACGTTCGTGGCCGGCCTGCATGCTGCCTTCGTGGTGTGCGCTGTGCTCGCGGCACTGGGTGTCCTGACCGCGCTGCTTCGCGGCTCTGAAAGAGGGTGATCCGCCCTCGCTGTCCCGTGCTCGGCCTGATGAGGAAGATCCGGCGGCCAGCCGTACGGCGACATCCGCGGAGCATCGAGCACTGCACGCCGCGCTGACTGCGCGATAGCCGAGATCAGTTAGGCGCTCGATATCACATTTTCTATTCGCGGCGTGGGCAGTCGATTATGTCCTCGCGCTCGGATTCGGTCCGAGCGGATCAACCGGATTGCCGATCGTGTAAATCCCTGGCCTTGGCGTTCAATCCGATGCGGGCCAGCCAGGCCCGTGATCCACCGTGCGTTTTTACTGTGTCAGGTTTTGTTGCTACTTGATTTCTCCACTCATTGAGCTCGACGCTCGAAGATTCGAGGGCGGCTGCATCCGCTTCGTGCCTGCTCATTGCGCGTCTAGGGACGTGGTCGTGATACACTTGGAAACCGGCCCACGACTGGCTCACGGGCATCAACTCGAGACGGTTGATATTGACGTGCGGCGGCAGGCTCGCGATCCAGCACACCACGTTGGCGATGTCCTCGGCAGTCAGCGGGTCCGCGCCCTTGTAGAGCGCGTCGGAAGCGGCCTCATCACCGCCCGTGCGCACGAGAGTGAATTCGGTCTTGGCCAGACCGGGCTCGATCGAAGTCACGCGAACGCCGGTACCATGCAGATCGCTACGTAAGCCGAGCGAGAACTGCCGCACGAAAGCCTTCGTCGCGCCGTAGACATTGCCGCCCGGATAAGGATAGGTCGCAGCAACTGAACTTAGGTTGACGATCAAGCCCTTGCGCTCGATCAAGGTGGGAAGGAGTCGGTGCGTGAGGGTAACCAGGCCGGTGACGTTCGTCTCAATCATTCTCAGCCAGTCATCCAATCTAGTCTCAGGTGCGGGAGCAGTGCCAAGTGCGAGTCCGGCATTGTTAATCAGGACGTCGATGCCCCGGAAAGCCTCAGGGAGAGATGACAGGGTCGCGTTAATCGCATCCACGTCGCGCACGTCGAAGGGCGCGGGGGTTATGGTCTCCGTGCCGAGCTCGTCCACCAGAGCGCGGAGACGTTCGGTACGCCGCCCGGTCGCGATAACACCCCACCCAGCCTGAGCGAAACGCCGCGCCATCGCTGCACCAAACCCAGACGTTGCTCCAGTAATCAAGACGGTTTTCCTCTTTGTGTTCTCTCTATTCTCCGGATTTTGGATACGACGAGGAAATCCGCCCCGAATGGGAGAATACCGCGATGCTGACTTCGTTTTCGTCTGTCTTTTAGCCGTTCTTGAGATCATTTCGTGCGTTTTCTAATGGTAATTAAGTCGCTTCGTAATTCCGATAGCAGCAATGGCAATCATGCTGCAATCGCTGCATTCATTGTTGCTTTTTTTGCTGTCTTGTTCACCGGCTGCTCATTAGCAGATTGGAAAATTGCGATCAGCTCAGCCAGGCGGCGATCATACTCGTCGCACCTCGGACAGTTGCCGTCGGAATCAATCCATTCCGGATGCTGGGTTAGTAGATCGCGGTGCAATTGTTCCTGTAACTCGGCATATGATCGAATCTGACGTGCGTTCGATATCGATCTTCTATTTGACTGCGAGACTCCCATCTGCATGACCAAACGTTCGGTCGCTCCGACCCCAGCTGCTACAACGCGTCTGGAGGATTTTTCACTGCGACCTCAGAGTTCCTTTGGACTCTCTCTTTTGAGAGACGGCTGAGCGAATAGCTACGAATTCCGCCAAGTAACTGCCAGTTACGAACGCTGAGCACCTGTTTTGCTTTTTGCCTGACCACTCACGGTTCGGTTAAATGCTTCGATTGCGTTTTCGAACGGAACAGAGAAGCGACGCATGAGCGCCGCTCACTTCGCGGAGGGGCGGTCTGATGCAAGCTCTGTCCCAGCTTTCCCGCCATGTCTCGCTACGACCTGGATCTGACTCAAACTGGAGTCGGTGCGTTTTGCTCGATCAGATTCTGACTCTTCAAGTCCGTCCAGAACTCAGCCGGAATCTTAGTCTGCATCGAGGTGTAGTCTTCCAGGATCTGATGTTCTCTGCTGACGCCGACCACCAGCGCTGCAGCAACATCAGGCGCGGCAGAAAACTGCAGTGCGGCCGTTCGCAGATCGACCCCATGATTGGCCGCAATGTCACGCAGTTTCTTGCGTTTCTCAATATAGGCAGCGGGGATTTTGTAGGAGTCCTTTCCGTAGTTGTACCTCGGACTGCCCGATACGAATCCGGCATTAAGCGAAGACCCGATCACCAAAGAGACGTTCTTTTGCCTTACCGCTGGGAAGACGTTATTGAGAGCGTTCTTGTGATCGATCAACGAATACTGCGAGGCCAAAAGGCATACATCCGGATCAGCCACCTCGAGAACTCGCAAAATGGGTTCCGGCCTGTTTACACCCAGTCCCCAGCCCTTGATGATGCCCTCTTCGCGCATGCGAGTGAGTTCAGGAAATGCTCCTGTCGTCGCAATCTTGAACTGTTCCTCCCAGGGAGTCGGTAGCAGTTTATTGTCAGGCGAGAGGTCATGGACGAAAGCAATATCGAGGCTGTCGATCCCTAGTCTCTGCAGGCTGTCTTCGATCGAACGCCGGATCCCCGGACCTGTATAGTCGAACACGACATCGTTCGGCGAGGGCGAAAAGGGAAATAGATTGCGATTATGTGCTGTCTTTGACGCCTTCAGCAGCTTACCGACTTTCGACGATATGATGTAGTCGCTTCTTTTCTTGTTATGAAGAAAGTACCCGAATCTTCGCTCTGCCAGCCCTAATCCATACCACGGCGACACGTCATAGTAACGGACGCCGGCAGACCATGCTGCCTCCAGGACAGCGTTCGCATCTTCATCTGTTACTATAGAAAACTCATTCCCTAATGGTACGCCTCCCATACCAAACTTGAATGGTGGCTTGTAATGACCCTGAGGGGAGATATTGGCTGTATTTTCCGCGGCATTTGTCGCTGCCTTCTCGTTGGCGGTGCGTGCAGCCAATGGGCCACCAGGCATCAAAGCTGCGGCTGCGGTAAGCGCTGATCCTTTCATTGCCAAGTTCAAGAATTCTCTACGTGAAGTCATAGTCAGCTTGCCTCTCTTTTTAAACGAATCGTACGCTTTCACCGCCCGCGGCTGCTACTACGCATTCGGAAGATTTGCAGGTGCGACCTCAGCCTTGGTCCGGCCTCTCTCTTTCGGGTGATAGCGTAATACAAAGACCTTTATGCGATGCCCTGAAAGCGCTTTCTTCCTGTCGGAGAGTTACAGTTCGTCAAGAGCTGCCGATTAGGATGCCAACGATAAATACACAGACGCCGCCGACGATCACTTGGAAAGCTGCGCGGAGGAACGGCGTATCCATGTAGCGGTTACGAATCCAGCTAATGACCAGGAGCTCGATCGCAACGACTAACACCGCGAGACCTGTTGCCACGCGAAAATTTGGAATTAGAAATGGAAGCGCGTGGCCGATCCCGCCCGCGGTTGTCATCAAGCCGCAGACGATCCCGCGCAACACAGGTTTCCCACGACCGGTCAAGCTGCCATCATCGGACAGAGCTTCGGCAAACCCCATCGAGATTCCGGCGCCGAGACTTGCTGCCAGGCCAACGAGCAGCGCGGCATGGCTACTTCGTGTAGCGAATGCAGCTGCAAAGACCGGAGCAAGCGTGGAGACGGAGCCGTCCATTAACCCGCTTAGGCCGGGCTGCACGATTTGCAGAACAAACAAGCGGCGGTTTGCTCTGTCTTCTTGCGTCGTGGCTTCAGGTGTGAGGTGTTCTTTTTCCAGCTCATCGGCAACCTCTACATGGTGGCGCTCTGCTTCCGCGAGATCGCCCAGGAGCTTTCGTGTTGAGGCATCGCCAACTCTGGCCGCGGCTCGTTCGTAGAAATGCTGCGTTTCCACCTCCATGGATTCCGCATGACGACGCACCGTCTCTATGCCAAGGCTTCGAATCAGCCAGACGGGTTTCCGGGTGATGAATCCCTTTACGTCTTCGCGGCGAATGAGCGGAATGTGCTCCCCAAAGCGGCGTCGGAACTCGTCGATCAACCTACGCCGGTGAGTATCTTCTTCGGCTTCCATCTCTTTGAAGACTTCAGCTGTTGCGGGGTAGTTGTCCCTCAAGCGCGCTGCAAAGTCAGCATAGATCCGGCCATCTGTTTCTTCGTTAGAAATAGCCAGGGCAAGGATTTCCGGTTCTGAAAGATCTTTGAAGTTCTTAGACACACCTCAATCGAAGCGACATGGTTGGTTGACTGTCGGAGAATTCTTAAGCTGGATCATCATCAACACACAAGGCTCATTTCCGACTGTGGCAGACAAGTGTCCCTTATGACCGTTGGCATCAGGCTTCGTGTTCTGGTCCTCACCGAACGACACATCGCCCGGTCCCATTTCTACGCGCTGGCCATCCATGGTTTGAACATACCATCGCCCGGAAATTGGAATGATCCATTGTGGCTTGGGATTTTCATGCCAGATGCCGATCCAGCCGACCGGCAAGACACTAATGACTACACTGGCGCCTTCGGTTTTAAGCCGGCTCAACCACTGAGGGGCAGCCGGCGGCTCTATGCTTTCCAAAACAAAATTGCGAATTTCACATTTTTTCTGGTGGCTAACGCCCTGGAGATCAGTCCATACGTGCCAGTAAGCAAAGCTGACTGGCGCTCTGTTTTCAGCGAAGGCAGTTTTAGCTAGAAATAACGGCAAAGCCAAAACCATCAGAAGCATCACTGCCTTGTTAGGCAGCCCATGGCTGGATTTGTGTTCTTTGGTTGTCCTTTTCATTCCCTAAACGAGGAGGAGTTTCCGTACGAGCTTCGTAATTGTTTGAAGAATCCTGATGTTCCGCTGCGGATCGTCCTCTCGGCGGTTCATCCGGTCGCGATCCCTTACCGGAGGAGTGAGGTGAGGCCTGGAACGCTTGCGGTGTATTCTTGACAGGACCCCGATTCGTCGCGAAGTCCCCACCGCTCGCTAGGTATACGTAGATAGCTGAGAAATCCTGGACGGCGTGTCCCTCCATCATTGCGAGGCGATACAGTTCTTTAGCAGCATTCGTTACGGGCATGGCTACGCCAGACTCGTAGGCACTCACTGATGCGAGGTGCATGTCCTTTTGCATCCAGCGCAACGGAAATTCGGCTTCGTAATTTCCTCTCTCAATTTTCTCCCGTTTCAACGCGATAAACGGCGCGACCGCAGGCGTGCCGAGCAATGAATCGAACAACACTTTGCGCGAGATGCCGAGCCCTTCGCCCAATGCCATGCCTTCGGCGAATGCCGCCATGGCGTTACCTATTAAGAGGTTGACTACCATTTTTACGGAAGTCCCAGTGCCATGTCCGCCGGCATGGACAATTTTGTTGCCCATGCAAAACAGTAGCGGGCGAATTCTTTCCAAATCGGCCAGCTCAGCTCCAACCCAAAAAACGAGTTGCGCTTCCGCGGCGGGGACTGTCGAGCCGGTTACTGGCGCGTCGACAAAATGAACATGGCGGCGCGCTGCTTCGCTGGCCATCTTCTTTGAGAACGACGGATTTACCGAACTGCAATCGACCCAAAGCGCATCTGGCCGAAGGCGCTCCAGAAATCCGTTATCGCCCAGAGCTGCTTGCTCGACGGCGCCTGGATCGGCCAGCATCGTAAACAAGACGTCCACTTGTTGGGCCAGTTCTGCCGGGGAATCAGCAAATGTTCCGCAAGGACCAAGTAGGGGCTCCGCCTTGGCACGCGTGCGATTGAAGAGTACCAAAGAGTAGCCGTGCTTTTGCAGGTTCGCCGCCATGCGGCTGCCCATTATTCCTAAACCAATGAATCCTATTTTCATATCATTTCTTTTATTCTTCTATTTCAGTAATGGCTCGATCAGCTTCAGTCCTGTCGCCTCATCCGATTCTTTGTGTAAGGGGATGGGATAAACAGTCATGAATAACTCCAGGGTTGGAAAGACAAACGCGTTGATCACGTGTCCACCCAGCACAGTTCCATTGGATGATGCTACAGATACGTGCGTGTGAACAACAGGTTGGTCGTTGACGAGTGCGATGTTGCCGATCATTGAGACCAGTTCCACCTGTTGTTCGATCGGAATCAGTCTGAACTCTTTCCTGGTGTCGTCAAACCAGGCAACTGTGGCATGGCTAAATGCGCCGATGGCAGTGAAACTAGCTGAGGTTACTTTGTTTTGTCTGGCAAAATCGGTTAGGCCAGACATGACTTCGTCGCCTTTAGCAAGGATGATTACGTAGTGCTTTACGCCAGCATTTTCCGACAGCAATCGGATCTTCATGCCGGGCGCCTTTCCAGTCGCCACCGGAACTGAGGGCGAAACATATGCCTCGTCCTGACGGCGGTTTTGTTGTTGTGCTTTCGCTTCTGTCATACTTGTAAATAATGCCAGCGCTACGACGGGGAGTAGTGCTGGTTGGTTGTAAATGCTATTCATAATTCAACCTGCCATTACTGGCTCTGGTTCTTGCACCTTCCCGCCTTCGATCTCCGCGACCTCCTCATCGGTGAGCTGAAGCTCCGCCGCGCCAACATTCTTCTCGACTTGTTGCGCGTTCCGAGCGCCGACAATAGCCGCAGTCACCGCGGGGTTTCGCAACACCCATGCGACTGCGACCTGTCCCGGCGGCCGATGATATTTCTCACCAACTTGTCGCAAACGCTCAACGAGTGTGAGGTTCTGGGAAAGCTTCGGTTCACGAAACTCCCGGTCACGACCGCGCCAGTCGCCATCGGGCAGCTTCGCCGCACGCTCCCGAGTCATCGCGCCAGTTAACAAGCCGGATGCCATGGGCGAGTAGACGATCACGCCGATGCCATTCGAGTAACAGTAAGGCAGAATCTCCGATTCGATTTCGCGGCGAATCAAGGAATAGGGTGGCTGCAGCGAGGTGACCGGAGCGATCTTGTCCGCTCGACGCAGTTGGTCGGCATCAAAGTTAGAAACTCCGATCCAGCGGACCTTTCCTTCCTTTTGAAGCTGAGCCATCTCGCTCCAGCCTTCTTCGAGGTCGTCGGTAGGCCAGTGGATTTGGTAAAGATCGATCACTTCGATCCGCAACCGTCGGAGACTGTCTTCGCATTCCTGTCGAATGGATTTTGCCTTTAAATTGTTATGGACATTTCCCTGCTTGTCCCAGCGAAGCCCGCATTTTGTAAAAACGTACGGCCGAGGTCCAGACCAGGTCTTAAGTGCAGAAGCTACAACTTCCTCAGAGTGCCCCATCCCATACACAGCGGCGGTATCAATCCAACTCACCCCGAGCTCAAGCGCGCGGTGTATAGCCGCAATAGACGTTTTATCGTCCTGGTCGCCCCAGCCAAATTCCCAGCCCGAGCCGCCGATGGCCCATGCGCCGAAGCCGATGGGTGTGATAGACAAATCGGAGTTACCGAGGCGCTTCGTTTTCATGCCAGAGCTGATGATAGATTTCGTTTTCGTGTTTTCTGTTCTCATAGGTTGAAACGTGGTTTTCATCGTGATCGGATGTTGTCGTTCAACTCGCCGCTGGCGCGGGCAATCCAAGCGACTGCAGTGTGTCGGGCGATAGACTCCCGGTAACACTTAGCTGCTTGGCGATCTGATATCTTGCCACCGCGTCGCGCGTCGCCGGTCCGAAAACGCCGTCGATGGAACCATTGTAATAGCCAAGTTGCAGTAGCTGCGTTTGAACGGCTTGGACTGTGACACTATCAGCTGCTGCAATGTTATAGCTCGCGTTGTTGTTATCGTACGGGCTAACGTCCGTGTAGTAATCGTACGGGTAGTAGTCGTTAGCGTAATAGGGGAGGTAATCCCATGGGAAATACCCATCATCCAGTCCCCACCAGAAACCGTCGTCAAAGACAAAGAAGCGACCATGATCGAAATGTACGTGTCCACGATCCCAGTCGCCGTGCCAATTTCCGTCGTGACGTTCAGCAATGTGGTGATCGATCCGCCCGTTCACACCGCGTTGCGGAAGTGTTTGCGATGGGCGAGCGACTGAAGCCATCGCGCCACGGCTGCGCTCGATGTTGGAAGTTACGGCTCGATTAGCTCGTCCATCATAGACAGGTTGCCTGGATGATGGATGACCAAATGAAGAGAACCGGGATCCTGCGCCAGCAAAGTTCGCAACGTTATTTGAAACGTGCGATCCGCCAAAGCCGACTCCGCCGCCGCGGCTGCCGACTCCGCCGCCAACATGTCCAGCAGCCAAAGGGCCACCACGAAAGCCGCCGCCGTGGAACCCACCACCGAAACCTCCCCCATGGAAACCTCCGCCTCCAAATCCACCCCCGTGGAAACCTCCTCCGCCGAATCCTCCTCCTCCGCCACCGCGAGCCTCCAGGGGCTGACTCGCTGCTGCAAATAGAAGTAGGCTAACTAAGCCAAATATTGCTTTTATTTTCATACCTTAAGGTGGCAGCAGACAGCGCTTCATTGCTATTACGCGTCCGGCAGATTTTACTGTGCTACCCACGAGTTGTAGCGTGCTCCCTCTTTTGGGTGACGTCTTCGACCGTTGGCCTGCGTGGTGCGATTACGAAGGCCGTCTCATAAGCATGCGGCGCTGTACGCGGTCGGGAACGCACTGCTCCAAAAGATTAGCGTTACAATCCCATTGGTGGCGTCGTGGGTAATATGGTCGCCAAGATCGAAGCCCTCTGCTGGTATCGGAGGCGACAGGCCTCCGTTGGACGCTGGCAATTATACCTTGCTTACACGAAAGGAAACGGGGGATCGTAATCGTGCCTAACTTAACTAGACGAAGTGTTCATGTGGCTGATTTCGCGGGCATCGGCGCAGTTGTTCTGGCGGGCCGGCCCATCGACGCGGATGGGCAGGCCGAAGCAATTGCTGCAGTTCTGCGGACAAACAATGGTGAGACGCGCTGCGTCTGTCGTAGTTAAGGCCAGGATGCCGCCCTGTGGTCGTCGTGACGGGCGCACACGCGGCGGCCACGAGAGAAGCTTTGAGCGGACTCGACGTGCAAGAAGCGGAGAACCAGCAATGGCCATTCGAAATAAGCTCTTCCATCCGCGCAGGCTCCGGCACTGCCGGAAGCAAGGTAAATGTCTGGCAAAACTAGGCAAAGTCTGGCGCGTCTGCCAATTTCGCCACCCTGGCAATTCGATCCCGGAGTGTAAATTTCCGATTAGCGATTGCAAATGACGGCGGCCCCCAGCATGGGCGAATAATCGCGTCTACGATGAAGCGCCGGATGGCGCAGGCCTGCCTGAAGTGGAAGACGTAGCCGGGGTAGCAGGCTTCGCCGCGGCAGGGGCGGCAGCCTTCTTTTTCGCAGCAGCTTCAGCTGCAGCCGTCAGTTTTGCATCGACTTCAGCCGCATCGGTTGGCGAGATGCGACGATAATAGTCGTTAGACTTCGCCAGATCATCCTTGCGCATCAACAGCGCATCGAAACGTTCGCGACGGCTAAGCTCGAATTCCTTGTCCATCTTGATCGCCTCAAATGGGCAAACCTCGACGCAAATCTGGCAGCTCATGCAAACGGAGATATCAATGTCGAAGACTTTTGCGTAAAATTGTGGTTTGCCGATGTAATCGGGCTTCTTGTCTTCGCTCTTTACGATGTAAATGCATTGCGGTGGGCATTCTTTCTCACAAATCTTACACGCGACACAACGCAAGCCTGCGTTCGGATCGTCGCCGTCATAAACGAGAAACGGAAAATTCCGGTAATTCTCCGGAAGCGGATCTCGCTCCTCCGGATACTGGACGGTAATCAGCCGCTCCTTGTCAAAATAACTCCCGACGAAGTTGCGCGCGGTAACCGCCATTCCTTTGAGTATGCCTGTGCCGATCATTTGGAATCGCTAGATTAAATTTCAACTCTCCCGAAGAATAGCGCAAACTCGGCCTCAAATTGGATTTCCGTACTTTCTTGGCGCAAAGCGCTTGCGGAGTTGAAGGAAGGGTCGTTCCACCGCGAAGAAGAGGATCGTCGCCGCGGCGTACACGCAGAGCTCGACGCCAATGAGCGCAGGTGCCGACACGGGATTTATGTTATGAGTTGCGCAGAATTCGCCTGCCGCGTGGATGACGAATTTCTGAATCAAATAGGCACTGTAAGCGATGCTGGCAAGGAAGGCTGCTCCGGGAATTGCAACCCGCCGAAGCGGCAGTCGTGGACTTACAGCGCAAATGAGCAACGCCGCCATACCAACTGCAACCAATGGAAATTGCCAGACGCAGGCAGCAATTGTGAGGTGTTCGCCTTCACCCAACCAAAGCGCGTAACCGATCAGCCCGAGCGTGGGCAACCAGATCCACGGCGCAAGGTTTGTCAGGCCTTGCCACCAGCTTGGTCTGAATTTTTCGATCGCGGCAAGAGCAACACCAAGCACAAGCGGATCGAGCCGGGTCCAGGTTGGATAATAAATCCAGGCCTGGAAACCGCGAAAGGAAACTCCCATCTCGGTGAGATTCTGAAACGCCAGGATCGTGCGAAGAGCGATTCCGCCGAAAATGATGATGCAGGCAATGATCACGGACGCGCGCGGGCGGGGATACAGGACAAGTAAGAGCAAAGGAAGCACGAGGTAAAATTGGTCTTCAACCGCGAGCGACCACGCGTGTGAAAATGCCGTGCCGCCATGAAGTGCGATGTTTTGCACCGACAACAGAAATTTCCAGAGCGGCTGCGACATTTCGGGATATTCGCGCCACGACGGCAATAGAAAATAGATCGCTAACACGACGAAATACGCTGGCATAATTCGCAAGACGCGCCGGGCAAAGAAAGTTCCAAAATTGAGGCGCTGACCGCGCATGAGAGGCGCGAGCAATTGGCCGCCAATCAGATAACCGCTGAGCACGAAGAAAAGATCGACACCGATCCAGCCAAAACGATGCACGCGACCAGTCAGCGGAAAACCCATGATGCCGGCGTGATAAATGACGACTACCACAATCGCGAGCGCGCGGAGAAGATCGAGACCCGGTTGACGTTGGCGATCCGTGAAGCGGGGGTCGACTCCGAGTTGCCGGAGGGGCGTCTCTGCCTGGGTCGTGAGCTTATGAATGCCGGAGTCTAGCAGGCCTTCGCGAAAGCAAAAACCAGAGCGCGTTGTGGTGCGTTCGGCCAATCGGCTTCCTAGTCTGCGTGGACGTGTCGTCACAGAGCGCCACCGCGATCGATCAGAGTATGCCTTCGCTGACCCGTTAAATTGTCAACGATCCACTTCTCCCATCACAATATCGACGCTGCCGAGAATTACCATTACATCGGCCACGGTGTGGCCGAGGCAGAGGTCTTCAAGCACGGTCAGATTGATGAAACTCGGTGGGCGCACCCGGTAGCGGTACGGGTTTGGTCCACCGTCACTGATCAAGTAGAAACCGAGCTCGCCTTTGGGCCCTTCGATGCGACCATAAGCTTCGCCGATCGGCGGACGAAAAGCTCGGATTTTCACTTTCGGGTTGATGATCGGTCCCGGAGGAATTTGTTCGAATGCCTGCTTCAAAATCACGACACTCTCGTGCATTTCCAAAAGACGCATCATTAGTCGATCGTAAGTGTCACCGTGTTCGCCTAATGGAATCCGGAACTTGAAGCGCGGATAGAATCCATAACCGTCCACTTTTCGCACATCATAATTCACGCCGCACGCGCGAAGCATGGGACCGGTGATACCCGCGTTAACCGCAAGCTCGGACGAAAGTTTGCCGACGTTCTGCGTACGGGCGATCACCACTTCATTGCCAACGATCAATTGTTCCAGCTCGTCAACGAAACGCGGAAAAATATCGACAATTTTCTTCGCACGCGCGAGCCACTCGGGACTGGCATCCACCCGGCAACCACCGAAGCGCATGTAGTCGCACATCATCCGGGAACCGGAAAGAGATTCGAACAGATCGAGAATTTTCTCGCGGTCACGGAACGCGTACATGAGCGGCGTTCCCCATGCGCCCATGTCGTTTAGCAAAAATCCCAGCAGCGACACGTGATTTTGAAGCCGCGTCAGCTCTGCAAGAATGACGCGAAGATATTCAGCGCGCTCGGGAACTTCGATGCCTGCCAGTTTTTCCACGCTGAGCGCATAGGCCCAGTTATTGGTCATCGAACAGAAATAATCGAGCCGGTCGGTGTACGGCATCGAGCCGAGATAGCTCGCGTTCTCGCCAATTTTTTCGTGATTGCGATGCAGATATCCGAAGACCGGCTTGAGCTTGCGCACGATCTCACCCTCCAGCGCGACGTTCATACGGAAAACGCCGTGCGTGGACGGATGCTGCGGCCCCATCGAAACTTCGAGTAGCTCGCCTTCAAGTCGCGAACCCATGCTGACCGGCGGTCGCTCCATCGCTTCGAGTGTTTGAACGGTCGCAGTCATTTCAAATTGTCATCCTGAGTCGCGAAGACGACGAAGGATCTCTGATTTGTTGCTGATATCTTGGAATTTGGAGATCGCCAGAGATCTTTCGCGGAGCTTGTCCTGAGCGAAGTCGAAGGGCTCAACATGAAGGGTCAGGAGGGTTTCAATTCCTCTTCCGCCGGTCGCGATGTGTAATGTTCCTTCGCTTTCTCCAGCACATCGTCGTGCGGTGTCGGTTCGTATTCGTAATCGTCCGGTTCTCGATAATCTTTGCGCATCGGATGATCCTCGAACTCGTCCCACATCAAGATCCGGCGCAAATCGGGATGGCCGTCGAACCGGACTCCGTAGAGATCGAAAATCTCGCGCTCCTGAAATTCTGCGCTCCGCCAGACTGGCGTGAGTGAAGTCAGGCAAGCATTCTCTGCGCGGTTTGCCGTCCGCATTCGGATGATGACCGGACCGTGTTTGTGGGTCATCGAGTAAAGGTGATAAATAGCCTCGAGGTAGCCGTGAACTTTTTCTTCGGTCGTTTCAACGACTTCTTTTTCTTCTCCATCGACGACTTTTTTTATTTTCACCGTTTTCTTTACGGTGCGATCTAGCCAATCGACACCGGTGACGTTTGAGCAAAAATCCAGACGCAGCACAGGATCATCACGCAGAAACTTCGCGACATCGCGCGCGTGTTCATTGTCGATCCTGAGCGAATGCTGCTGTGAGGGGCCCGCATTCTGCACGATCTCGATGTTCACGCCAGGCACGCCTGCTTCGACCCGCGCTTTAATTTGCTCGAGGCCTTCCATTCGTTAGCCGCGTTCGATCGCCGGCGGGCGAAACACGTTTGGATTCGCCGGTGGCTCGAGATCGTGCTTACCGAATGCGGGCACGGGGAACTCGCTCGGCTCTTCTGGCTCGAGATGAGCAGCTTTGTTCGCGCCGCTCAACTTTTGCTCGTCAATCTTGCTCTGTAACTCCATGAATGCGTGCAAAAGCGCTTCGGGACGCGGCGGACAACCGGGAATATAAACATCGACTGGAATGTAACGGTCGATTCCTTTGAGGACGTTGTAGCCTTGCTTAAATGGGCCGCCGGAAATGGCGCACGCACCCATCGCAATCACGTATTTCGGATCGGCCATTTGATTGTAAAGACGCACGATCTGCGGCGCCATTTTTTTGGTCACCGTGCCTGCGACAATCATCAGGTCGGCCTGACGCGGCGATGGCCGAAAAACTTCGCCGCCAAAACGCGCGATATCATACCGCGACGCCGCTGTCGCGATCATCTCAATCGCGCAACAAGCGAGTCCGAACTGGAGCGGCCAGATCGAGTTTTTGCGTCCCCAGTTGTAAAGCTCCTGCACGGAGGTCACCCAGACCCCTTGTTGCTGCAGTTTGCCACGCAAGCCTTCGTCGATTCCTTCGCTCATTGCTCCACTCTAACGCCTTGATGCTTCAAACGCTTTATCGTTCCCATTGCAAACACCCCTTACTCCAAGCCCAAACGAGCCCTTCAATCAGGAGCAACAGAAAAACCAATATCGCGATGAATGCGCCGACAGGCAAACCAACGAAAGCCACTGCGAATGGCACTAGAAAGATCGCTTCCACATCAAATATAAGGAAAATGATCGCGTACAAATAGTATTGCGAGCGGAACTGGATTTGCGCTTCACCAAGCGATTCGACGCCGCATTCGTAAATCGCGTTTTTTTCCGGGCCTGGTTTCGGCGGTTGAAAAACTCGCCGCCATAGCCAGGCCATGGCAAGCGGGATCAATGGAAAAACCAACGCTACGCCGATGAAAATGGCGATGAAGAGGTAGGGATTGGGAGTCATTCAGTTTCGACCAAATTCGCTCGGAAAGCGTAGCTGCCAAGTCTACATTCTTGTTGTGGAAAAGGCGGCAAAGAAATTTCGCAGTTTCGCGGAGGCTGAAAAAGCGGACCGTGATTTCTATAAAAAGCTCACCGGCAACGAACGTCTTCGCATTCTGGTGGAGTTCCTAAACCATGGGCCTGAGCAAAGACTGGAGAGAGTTTCTCGAATTACTCAACTCCCGCGGCGTTGATTATGTCATCGTCGGTGCACACAGTCTCGCCTTGCATGGGCGACCGGGTTACACAGGCGATCTTGATATTTTGGTGCGATCCCCGGCTGAAAACGCACGCATACTCGTCGATCTTTTGAATCAGTTCGGATTTGGACAGTCCGGTTTCGAGGAACTTGATTTCTTGAAACCCGAACAGTTGATCCAGCTCGGACGTGTTCCGACCCGAATTGATCTGCTCACCAGCAGCAGCGAGGAAGCATTTGCCAGCAAAGTTTCGGCAGAAGTCGATGGGATTTCCGTTTTTGTTCTAGGGAAAGACGCTTTGATCCGAAACAAGCGTGCAGTCGGTCGAGCTCAGGACCTGGCCGATCTCGACACGTTGATAGGCTGACCTCGGATTCGGGCTTCGCAGATTACTTTTCGGCATCCGGTTTGCGGCCAAACCAGCGCCTCTTCTTCGGCTGCGGCTCCTCGGGCGGTGCCGGCGCTTCATCGGGCTTTTCTTCCTTCATTGCCGGCTCCTCGGCTGCTGGCTCTTCGCGCATGGCTTCTTTTTCCGTTGACTTAGCTTCAGCTTCTTTACGCTTCGACTTCTTCTCTGCCGCTGGTTTTTCCTCCACCACCTTTTCTACATCAACCCACTCGATGAATGCCATGGAAGCGGAATCGCTTTTGCGCTGGCCAAGCTTCACGATACGCGTGTATCCACCGTTGCGCTCCGCCGATCTTGGCGCGATGTCGTCGAACAATTTTTTTACAGCGTTCTTTTGGCGCAGCGTCGCCAAGGCGGTGCGGCGCGCGTGAATCGAGCCATTTTTTCCGAGCGTGACCATCCGTTCCGCGAGCGGACGAACCGCTTTCGCTTTAGCCAGCGTGGTCTTGATGCGTTGATGCTCGATTAGGGAGCAAACCTGATTAGCCAGCAGCGCCTTGCGATGCTCAGCCGTGCGACCCAATTTGACCGTCTTCTTTTGGTGTCTCATAACCCAGCGAATGTGATTCTCGAGCCGACGCTTACTCTTCGCCAGCTGCTCCGCTCGCGACGGCGCCATCGCTGCTCACCGGAGCGTCCAGAAGGCCGGGCTCAAATTTCATGCCCAGGCCCAAACCCAGCTGTTGCAGTTTGTCCTTAATTTCGTTCAACGATTTCTTGCCGAAATTACGATACTTCAGCATTTCGGCTTCGGTCTTTTGGGCAAGCTGGCCTACTGAAGTGATGTTCGCATTATTCAAGCAATTGGCTGCGCGCACGCTGAGCTCGATTTCGTTGACACTCATGTTGAGCAGCTTCTTGAGCTTCAGGTTTTCTTCACTCACGCCGGCCGGAGTCTGGTCGAACTCGATCACTTCTTCGTTAAAGTTCACGAACACATCGAGGTGGTGCCGCAAAATGGCTGAGGCCTGGAGCAACGCCTCGTCCGGCGACAAGCGTCCGTCGGTCCAGATTTCAAGGATGAGCTTGTCGTAATCGGTTCGCTGACCGACACGAGTGTTTTCCACAGCGTACTTGACGCGCGTGACCGGAGAAAAGATGGAATCGATTGGAATCAGGCCGATCGGCTGGTCTGGGCGCTTATTTTCCTCGCCAGTGGCAAAACCGCGACCGACGCGTACATCAAGCTCGGCGTCGAACTTGTGCTTCTTGTCCAGAGTGCAAATGAGCTGCTTAGGGTTGAGCACTTCAAAACCCTGAATGGTTTGGATGTCGCCGGCAGTGACTTGGCCTTCTTTGTTTACAACAAGGGAGAGTTTTTTCGGCTCGTGATCCTGGCCATCGAGCTTGAACTTTACCTTTTTGAGGTTGAGGACGATGTCGGTCACGTCCTCCACTACGCCCGGAAGAGTGGCGAATTCATGTTGGGCGCCCGTGATTTTTGCTGCAGTGATGGCAGCGCCTTCCAAAGAGGAAAGCAGTACGCGCCGGAGCGAATTCCCTACGGTGTGCCCATAACCGGCCTCAAACGGCTCGGCGGTGAATTTGGCGTAAGTATCTGTGGCTGTGCTCTCGTCTTTGGCGAGCGCTTTCGGCATCTCAAAACGACCGTAACGGATTGGCATAATTTTCTTCTGGAGTGACGGAGTCGTGGAATATTCGAATGATGAGCAAAGACACAAAGTCCGTTACTTCATTACTCCGATACTCCATTACTCGATCTTCTTCGCCGGGTTTCCCCTGGCGAGTGCGGCTTCACGTCCAGCGACGGAGACCCAGGGACCAACGGCGTAATTACAAAACTCGCTGCGAAGCTGAAATAAAGACCGAATCTGCCATTTTGCAAGCGGACATTTGGTAGAGCGCGACCGCACGGGCGCCCCGACTCCCGTGCGACGAACGGCTTCCCGTAACTGTAATTTCTGCTAGTTAATCTTCAATAATTTCGTCCGGCAACTCATTCGCGTTCACCGACATTCTCGGAAAATGCGCGGCCAGCACTTTGCCGACTTCGTTAACGGCTTCGATTAGCGCGTGGCTGAATCTTTCATTCTGAAAATGGACGCGCATTCCATCCACAACGCGTTGCCAGAATTGCTCGCCGCATTTCTCGTGAACCGCTTCATCGCCAACGACGGCGAATTTGTGCGCTCGCGGCGCTATGAAAATTAGCACTGCGTTGCGCTCGCGGGTCTTGAACATTCCAAGCCGTTGAAATTTTTTCTGCGCCACAATCAGGGGATCGGCATCTAATTTGCCACGCTGAATAAAGACGCGAATCTCGCCGGAAGTCTTCGATTCAGCTTCACGAATCGCGCTAACAATCTGGTCATGCTCAAGCTTGCTGAGAAATTCCTTCGTCCGCATTTTTGCTACCAACTCGATCCCGCACCTCCACCACCAAAATTTCCGCCACCTCCACTAAATCCGCTAAACCCGCCGCCACCGCCATCTCCCGAAGACCAGCCGCCACCGCCGCCACCTACTGGGAAGAACATGGGACCGCCACCGCGAGACGAATAACCCCATCCGCCAAGTCGCCGCAGCACTCTCGAAATGATGATCAGCACGATCATGAAAATGATGAAGAACCAGATGTTCGAAGCGCCACCACGATGTTGTTCGGCAACAGTTTTACCTGATCCCTTGTACTCACCGCGAATCGCTTTAAAGATCGAATCGATTCCGGTGGCGATCCCGCCTTCGTAATTGCCAGTGCGAAAATGCGGTTTGATTCTGTATTCGGTGATGTCGAACGCGGTGATGTCGGGCAGTGCGCCTTCCAAGCCGTAACCGACCTGGATAAACATTTTACGATCCTGAACGAAAACGAAAAGAACAACGCCATTGCGACGTTCCTTTTGGCCGACGCCCCACGCCTGGGCGACGCGCTGCGTGTAATCTGCGATATCGGAGTCGCTCTGCATCTTCGGGAAGATCGCAACCACCACCTGATCCGACGTTTCCCGCTCAAATTGGGCAAGCTCTTCATTGAAACGCAGTGCCACGGATTTGGAGACAACGCTGGCGTAATCGTTGAAATACCGGTCCGGTTTTGGCGGAATGATTTCCGCCGCTGGGGACTTTGTTGCCAACAATGCAAAGAATCCTGCAACCAACAGAGCGACTTGTTTGGCGCGCAACATTTGTGGTGGCAGCCGTCTCAGCTGCTGCATCGCCGGGGACCCGACTCCTCCGGGCTTCGCCGTGGCAGGCTCGCCCGCTACTACCGCAAGGTTGAGAATCACCTTATGGCGAGGCGGCGGTCGCAGGTGTTGGCGCGGCGCCTTGATTCAAATTCGCGGCCGGCGTCGGCGCAGGGCCAAAATTAAATTGCACAGGCGGCGGTTTCTCTGCGCCCGCTTGCGCAGTGAAAAATGGCCGCGGCGGAAAACCCAGCATTCCCGCAATCAAATTTGTCGGGAAACTGCGCACTGCCACGTTGTAGTTCTGCACAGCGGTGTTGAAGTTCCCGCGCTCGACCGAGATTCGGTTCTCTGTGCCTTCCAGTTGCGCCTGCAGGCCAAGAAAATTCTGATTAGCTTTTAACTCCGGATAACGCTCCACCACCACCAGCAGGCGCGAGAGGGCGTTACTCAACTGTCCTTGCGCAGCCTGGAATTGTTCAAGTTGCGCTGCATCGGTAGGCGCTTTGTTGGGGTCAAGTTGTACACGGCCAACGCTGGCCCGCGCATTCGTCACTTCAGTTAGCGTCGATTTCTCGAAATTCGCCGCGCCTGAAACCGTGTTCACCAGATTCGGAATCAAATCTGCGCGCCGCTGATAAACGTTTTGCACCTGCGCCCAGCTTTGATCGACCGTTTGCTGCAAACGAACGAGACGATTATAACTGCCGCCCAATGCGAGGGCCGCAATAACGACAATGAAAAGGAGAATCGCGAGTAGCACTCCGCACCCCATCGTGAATTTGTTCATAAGGACTATCGAGGACCGTTTGCCAGACGAACGAGTAAGTCAATCCTGCATACCCCGATTTACTGAATGCGGCCCAGTACCAACCGCAGAAAGTGCGCGTCGGAAAACCGTGCTTCCAATCCTTGCCGCACGATGATGGCTTTTAGAGATGGAATAATAAAGAGCCGCTGATAGTGCGAGCCAAGCGCTACCACCATGTCCGCCGGCGCGTCCTTGCAGATGCACACACCGGTCCACTCCGCACTTTGCCATGGTAAATCGATCATCCGTTCCATGTCTGCTTCGCGCCCGTTTGGTGCCTGTCGATTTAACCAAAACGTGAGGCCGTATGATGGGTTTGCCGCCGAGCCGGCAAACGCTTCTCTCAAGAGGGCTGCAGGAACAATTTGTCGCCCGTGATAACTACCCTGCCCGAGGACCAGCTCGCCCAGGCATGCCCATTCACGAGCAGTCAATTCAAATCCTGTTGCGGGCAGCGGATTTCCGCGTGTATCTTTTTTATAGTTGAGACGACCCAGTCCAAGCCGATTGGACACACGTCCTTCAAAATAACCGATCGTGCTCCGACCCCTCAATTTTCGGCGCAGCAGTTCCGAAAAAATCTGAAGATGGCTGGGCCCATAAATGAAAGCCGAGCCTGGCGCGGCAACCACAGGCAATCGAATCGCCATCGCATTACGATCTCGGACTGACGCGCGCTGCAGCCGCGACGCGCCTTCGATACCGTCGGTCTGACTGAGTAACTGCCCGATGGTGATCTGCGATTTGCGCGGGTCGCTCTTCCATTCCGTGATTGTGTCGGAAACAGGATCGTCAAGTTCGAACAAACCATCGCGCGTCGCAGCTAGCGCCGCGACCCCCCAGAAGC
>Ga0209267_1000159_pt1 | contig 48055 bp, 40 predicted proteins | sample GraSoiAngelo_137_FD_185894 | JGI IMG/M metagenome (GOLD analysis project Ga0209267, IMG submission 185894) | Grasslands soil microbial communities from the Angelo Coastal Reserve, California, USA - 14_0929_09_30cm (SPAdes) (version 2) | ecosystem: Environmental > Terrestrial > Soil > Grasslands ... | reverse complement strand
AAATTGCCAATTTGCGTCCTCACCAGAATTGAGAACCCCAGAAGCCAGATCTTCAGTTGCTCGCTCGGCAAAATCGCGGCCCGCCTCGGTGTGAAGAAAAACGAACGCCATTGTGCCCAGGAGGATGGTGACTGTGACCGCGGTTGCTACTAGGTGTGCTGCACGAATCTTCGTTCGAATCACTCGGCTACCAAACAGCCCCATGAAAAGCAAAACCGCAAGAGACACGAAAAGACTTCGCGCGTTTGCCAGCATCAGACCCAGGCACAGCGTACCCGCGAAAATCCATCCAGCTCGTTTCCGAAGCAGTCGGCTTGCCATCGCCACCACTGTGCCGGCCAGAGCAATCAAAATGTAAATTCCGTAGTATATGAAGCGCCTTTCTCCTGGGGCGACGACGAACCAAGCGATTGCGTTCAGCGAGGCCAAGGCCGCTCCGAGGAGAAACCAAACAGCCAGCCTTTTAATCGAGATCCAACTCCGAAACAAGTGATATCCAACGAATAGATATAGGGGATACACCACCAGGGCCGAATCACGGAGCACCAACATTGTGTCCCGACGTCCCCAGAAACCACGCGCCCCGGCCAGAACACCGGCCCCCAGAAGTAACAGCAGCAGGAGATTCACCGCCATTGGCGTGCGCCGATAGTGAGGTCGCGGGAGGGAAAAAATTGAAGCAAGCAGGACAAGGAGGACTACATCCGTCACGAATAAGGGTGCCCCAGGCCAGCGAAGGTATGAAAAATCCTTTGTATACGCCACAGTGCAAAACACAAACCACAAGAACAGTCCCACGTTCAGCGAAACCCTTGCCTTGCGCACATAGCCGATCATCAAGGGGAAGGTCCCTGTCGCAAACAGAAGGGCGGCCAGATGCGGCTGATATTCCAACGGCCCGTTCCAACTTTCTTGCTGGTCCAGAATTGGAGTCCGTGTCAGCCCGTCCGCAACAGCAATCGCGGCTCCGACGATCACAATGAGGACCAGCCAGAAATTGACTATGCGCCCCTGAGTTTGCCTGCGGATGAGTAGCGGAGAGACGGGGCGGTCAGCGGCCTCAACTGAATGGGTCACGTGACCGGCTCCTAGAGCGAGCACCCCATTCCTACTCATGCAATTCCCAGCGACGGTAGACAAAGGAATCTTGCGCTTCGGTAGACTCCCGCAAGAAATCAAACCGCACCTCACAAACTTCGCTTTACGACCCCTCTCCCGACAGCACTGCGGGAACCGTACGCATCAAAATCTCTAAATCCAGCAACAAGCTCCGGTGCTTCAAGTATTCAAGATCCAGTGCCATACATGTTTCAAAGGAAGGATTCCTGCGTGCGATGACCTGCCAAAGCCCCGTTATTCCCGGCTTTACGTCCAGTCGTCTGTGATCCTTGGGTCGGTATCGCGCGTAATCGTCCATGGGATGGGGGCGCGGACCAACCAAGCTCATATCCCCCCTCAGCACATTCCACAATTGAGGCAGTTCGTCGAGGCTGTACTTGCGAAGAAAACGGCCGAGCCGGGTGACGCGAGGATCATCAGCAATTTTGAAGAAAGGGTCTTGGCGCTCATTGAAGCGGCGCAAGGAATTTTTCAGCTCGTCCGCCCCATCGACCATGGTCCGGAATTTATAGCAAACAAATTTTTGTCCCTTTTTTCCTGCACGGAGAGAGCCATAAATGACCGGGCCAGCGGACTCCACCTTGACGGCCAAGGCAATCGCGAGCAAGAAGGGCCAGAGGAGCAAGACACCGATGGCGGACAATAAAAGATCCATGATCCTCTTCACGAGCAGACCCGTGATGAGCATAGGGCGCGCGCGCACGATGCTGTCGCCCCGGCCAACGGCCGTTTCGAATCGTCCATAGTGGTCAATCCCGGGCAAGAGAGAGCCCCAGATTCTTGCCAGGGACTGCAGAGAAGACATACGTGCCACCGAACTCGTGAGCGCAACTCTCCGCCGGCGAACCACATGTCCTGCCGATAAATTGCAGCGGATAAAGGCTTGGGTCCGAAGATCGAGAGGTTCACCGGGCATCAAATCGACCACCCCGAGCTCTTGAGTATTTCCAGCGGACTCAAGTGCTCAAAATACTGCATGAGCCAGCACTTTCAGCTGCACATCAAAGCAGGCCAAGCGTAGAGAGTGAACAAGAATCAGTCGATAGGGTCTAGACTCTAATCGTGGCCAAGGTGAAAACCTTAGGAGGCGAGTTTGAGCTGCCCTTCTCCGGCAACCCTTGTAGCAACGAACCCCCTTTAGGGGTAGATCCCTTAGTCTTTCCCTAGGGTTTCCACGGGCTCCCAGCGGAGGTAACCCCCCTATCGACAATGGAAGACTTAGATGCTAAAAAATCTTTGTCAGCCCTCCGCGACCTTTCTTCGGTCAGGCAGATAGATACCGGTGATTTTGACTATCACACCACTTTCCGCCGGAAAACAGATGCGGGGTCCCGCAATCTATACTGGTCTTCTTCGGCTTCTTGTCGCGCTCCTCCTACTCCTTCTCGCAGTGACCCGTGCCCGGGCACTGCCCCAGGAGCAAGAGAGAGAGACTCTGGGTTCCCTCACAAGCATTGGGGAGGTCTATGTGAATGACTCCCCGGCGCCCGCCGAAATCACGATTTTTTCGGGCGACAGAGTGCGTACCGGGGAAACCGGCTCCGCGACCTTTAACATGAGCGGAAAGGGCTCGCTCAAACTCTCTCCGCGCAGTCAAGTCCTCTTCTCCGGGAAATACGAATATACGGCTGAGTTGGAGGCAGGAGCGGTGGTGATGAATTCCGTTAGCGGACCAAATGGATTTACACTTCGGATTGGAAATGATGTGCTGGTTCCTTCCTTCAAACAGCGTACGGCATTGGCATCAATTGACCGTGCTGCCGATGGTTCTTTCCTGGTCACTTGTTCGGACGGGGCCATAGGCGTCTTAACCCTGAAGGGGACATCGGGCCTGTTTCTCCAAGTTGGTCAGTCCGTGACCGCGGCACCGAACGGACAATTGTTCCCAGTAATACAACAAGCCGTTACCACCGAGAAATTGCTTTCCGGGAGGTCATCTTCTGGAGCCCGAAAGCCTAGGGGTAGCTATGGGGGATGGGGATTTCTCGGGCTGGCAGCTGCCGGGGCAGCCGGAATTGTGGCGGCTCAAAGCCACGGCGGCGGAAAGCAATCCATTAGCCCCTCTGCACCTTAAGATCGCGGCCCGAGCCTGCTGGCTATTTGTAAAACCGTGGGGCGCTGCCTCAAGCCCCGTTTCAATATCTTAAGGGATCGCCACGGCACACCGATGAGATGGCCTCTTTGGGTATCCTGCGCCCTCGGAAGGCTCTTCGCTTTAATTCTTAGGGTTTGACGGACCCGCCATCCGAAACTTGACTATGACATCTTGCTCCGTTTCCACTGGTTGCCCACCGAGCAAGGTTTTTGCGTAATGCCATTCGCGAATCGCACTGGTGGCTGCCTTCGCAAGCAAAGCTGGCCCGCTGGTTAGCTCGACGTTCTGCACGGACCCATCGCCGCCGACAACAACGTGTAACTTTACGGTGCCCTCGATGCCTTGGCTCTTCGCGTCCTCAGGATAAACTGGTTCGACAAGCGAGATGGCGCGGCCGATCTGCAAACTTCTTTCACTCGATGGTTTCTGTGAACTGATGTCTGAGGGGACTCGGATCGATGGGTAAGGATCAGTGCTGACCGCCACCGACCACGTCGGAGCCACGGAAGCAGTTGGTGGCTTCAGTCGCCGTTCCACTCGGGACGCGCGCGGCCGGGCTCGTGGCTGGCATGGCGGCGCTTTCGGTTGGTTGAGCAGGCAAACTTCCCACCACTTGGCTTCGAGCATTCTCCGCCGCTGGGCTCGTTGCCGGCGTGGCGGTGCTTTCAGTTGGTCGAGCAAGCGAATTTTCCACGACCTGGCTTAGAGTATTCTCCACGGCTGGATTCAGCACAGCGACAACAGTGCGCTCCGGAGGCTTTGCAGGCTGATTCTCCGGCAAGGAGTTCTGAGCGCGGCGAACAGCACTATTAACAGTGGGCCTGGCGGCACCGCCGTCTATGTTGCCCACCTGCGGAAGTTCGGCTTCCAATTGCTCTGCGGAACCATTCGGGGGACGGTCAGCGGGCACCCGGTCGAACCCATCCGGTTGTGGCCCGCTAGTCTCCGATAGGAGCGCGGGAGCATCTGTAGTCTTAGGCGCTCGAATTGGTTTATTCAGCTCCGCCAGCTGGTTCGGGCCTTCCGTACTCTGTCCGATGAAGGCAATCAATTCTTTCCGGGCGGCTGGCGGCGTTGCAACCCATCCTATGGCTACCGCCGCCACACCGGAAAGTATGACGGTCACCGCAACTCTCCTCCGACTCTCAGCTCCTCCTTCTGTACTCAGCGGATTAAATACAGGTGTCGATTTGTGCTTGGATTCGTTTCTCTCTGATGTCTTTGGGGGCCAAACATCCGACGCAACGAATGTCGCTATTTCCTTCTCAGCATTCCTGCCGGTCACAACAAGAGGCGGAGGAACGGAGCCCTGCCAGTGTTGTTGAACTACCCTGCCTGAGGGTGGACCTACAGGCGCAAGGATTTTCAGTTTGGGAATCTCGGGTATTTCCGGATGAATTGCGAGGCTGTCCGGAGCCGCGACGTTTTGCGCCTGAAGTTCACGCAGCAACTCCTGGCGGGAAATCCGCCTGGCGATTATCCGGCGCGCCGATTCTGTCGCATTGACGAATCGAATCCCGGCCTCTCGTTTTGATTTACTGATCCACGCAATCTGCCCGCTTACTTCGATCTGATCCCTCGACCCCCTGAATTTAATCCGTATGGATGGAAGGTCCTTCTCGGTCAAGGTAACAGCGGTGGCAACAGCAAGGCCGCCTTCGCTGATGTTAAGCAGCCAGCCTCCGATGTCCCGGCCCAAGTCGATGTAACTGATGGGCCTGTTCAGCTGCCGGGGATGAACGCGGCGTTCGCTAGGCTGGGCTGAACTGTCTTCGCCAGCCAGGTTGTCTGATCCGACCCAAGTGGATTGCGCGAGAAATTCCGCAACAATTCCCGGCGGTTGGTTGATGAGCACGGAAAAATCTTCCGGCAGGTACGGCACAGGGATGCTTTGTTCCGCAACGGTGCTGGACTCCACGGCATCCGGCGGCGAGAACACTGACGTTCCTGCCAGCACACTGCCCGCCGGGCGTTGTTGTGGTTTCGGGTCTCTCTCTGCTCCAAACGGAGGTTCGCCTGGCGAGCTTTCGACGGCAAGCCAGTCAGTGATTCGCTGGCGCGTCTCTGCCGGCAATCCGACGAATCTTATCCCCGCCGTTTTTCCTGATTCACTTTTCCAGGTTATCTGTCCGGTTGCTTTCATCCAGCCACCGGAGTCCGGCAATAGAATCCGCATGCTTAGAAGCTCATCCCCACCCATAATCATTGCGGCAGAGAGGGCCAATCCGTCCTCACTCATGTTGTAGACGAGACCGCCGTTCACCTTCCCCAGGTCCGCGTAGATCGGTGGGGTAACAGGCGTGCGTGCCCGCGCACGGCGTTCGGTGGCTCCGAGAGCTTTCTTTCGCGCGCTATGTGATGTGCCCAGCATGCCCTGCAATCATGGACCGGGAATCCTGCAAGAACCCTTCCAACATTCACTCAAATCATAGGTTTATGCAACACTATCTTCAATCCGGTAAAACCCTGCATTGACCCGAAATACCGTGCCTCGAACCGTGAAGAGTCGTCCCAGGGGGTGCGGCTAGTTTTCTAGGGTAAGACTGACTCGGTCGATCCAGACAGTGCCGCCGATCAGGTTGTCAAGTTTCTCGCTCGGGGGCCGCGCGACTCTCACGATCAGTAAGTGCGTGTCGGCCTTGGTTTTAAATTCAAGGTGTTGGGAGGACCAGCCGGACGTACCCACGGTGTTTTCGGTCGATAGGAACAGCTTCCCCATATCGAAGGCATCGAACACCTGGAACCTTGGTCCGCTGTCCGTGGAAATCCCTTTCACCCGTAAAGCGCCGGAAAACCGGTACTGGGTGTTCGGCAGGACGGCCACGTACTCCAATACGTGTCCATAGTCGAGGTTGCGCTTCCCATCGAATTCGATGCGAAGCGCGCGCGCACCCTCGAAAGCATCCTGGAGATCCATGCTCACCACAGCTCCATCGACAGGGACAATGCGCCAATCGAACCCCCCGTCAAGAATATCGTGTTCGAAACTCCCGTTTCTCACCAAATTTGAATTGTTTACAAGTGGGCCAATTTGCGCCGGGAAGCGCTCGGCCAGTGTGGACCACGCTGCGACCAGGCGGTCGGGCTCGTGGTGTTGGATGAGTGCGTCAAGATAGGGGAAGGCCTGCCGGAGGTCAAACGGCAATTTCAGCTGGAGCAGCCGGAGCCAAACTTGTTCGGCAGCCGTCACGTTACCCGCTTCCATTTCGAAGTTGAGATAGTCAAAGAATACGGACGCCTGGGGAGGAAGCATCTGCAGAATCGCGCGATTGTCCCGCGTCGCGCTGGCGGCAAGCCGGAACACGTCGCGGTGCGCGGCGCTGTTTCCTACGAGCACAACCTGCAGCGCGTCTAGTGCTTCTGGGATCCTGCGAGTCCGAAATGCAAAATTGGCGAATCTCCAGTTGATCTCCGGCGAGTTAGGGAAGAGCCGGAGCGCCCGCTTGAATGCGCTCAATGCGTCATTGGTTCGCCCGGCCCAATCGTAGGCTGAGCCAAGATCACTCCAAAAGTGAGCGTCACAGGGGCTCAAGCGCGTTGCACTCTCGTAAAACGGAACGCTGGCATCTAAGTTTTTCGTGGACCCATAGAAGTGCGTGAAGGTGCCCAACGCGTCATAATACTGCGGATTATCGCGTTCCCATTGTATGGCGGATTGAACCGAGGTTGGCGACTCTTGGCGGAAATACCAATCAGCGACCCCTCTTCTTCCCACTCGGCAGATGCAGAAAACCAAGCCAAGCGCCAAGCAAATTCGAATCGCAAATGTGAATAACTGCCGCTCACTCAAGTTTCACCGCTCGGGGGTCTCACCTTCGCAACTTCCCCTGGGGAGTGAAGTTTCTGGATTGCAGCGAAGTGCCAGCGACGGGGCCAGCGCCAACCTTTGAGGCGAATTCAGTTGGGCGGCACGTTTCCCATCTTCAGTATGAAGCTGACTGTAACTGTAAGGTGGCCTCCACGGTTCGATCTTGCCCCGGCCAGTCGCCAGACGCAACATCAAATCATGTATCCAAGAATTGTTCCCGCAAACTAGGCAAACGAGCTTGTAGTGCTGCTGGCGTTTGCTTTCGTCCATGTTCGGGTCGCATACGTTTATCGTGTTGCGGATGTCTGCGTGGCGCATGACACGGAACGTACCTCAGGCTTTTGGAACAAAAGCCTGCTGAACCATGTTGGGAAAAAAGATTCGTCGACCAGTCCGTGGTTGCAGATCGTATCGACATCTGCATGCGCCGCTGTCTTAGGAGTGGCCTGATGTGGCACGCAGGGCCACCTGAACGCCTTCCCATAGTGCAAAGCCGCAGACCGATAGAATGGCTAGAATGGCAATCGCCACGACTATTTTCGTTCGTATGCCGGTGGCAGATTCTTTGGTCGGAAATGAACTCTCTGGGTAAAGCGATTGTGTTTTCACTGTCTCCTCCTAGTGATCGATCGCGCAGGTACAAGCCCTGCTCGGGGGACGACAAAGAACGCGGTCGCAGCACCGAACAACGACCAGGATTCCATTCGCGCACTCGCCGCGTGCGCAATTACATTCTGCGGAAAGTCAATCGCGTTCAATGCGGTTGAACAACGACTGCGTAAACTATTTGTAAACTTCATGAGACGCATCCATTCAAGTTGGCGCACACTGATGACGTTCGTGATTTCGGAAAGGCTGGCCGTCCAGCGCAAGGGCATGACTATTCGCTCGTCCTCTTGGGCCATTTGCTCTTGAGCAACGACCTTTCCATGATTTTTGAACCCGCGCAGGAAGCGTTCATGCCCCCTGCCATGGCCAGGTTCCGTTCGGAACTGAACGCCTTTGCCCATACCATTTGTTCTATGTAGCGGCTGTGGGCGTGCAACTGCTGAAGTGCAGAACCCAGAGTTCTCGATTTTTTCGACGGTCACACGCTTCGGTGGCCCTTCGGTCTGAGCGCGCCTTAGCTGGGCATCTGCGACCGAGGTGTCGACTCCAAGAATCATGCCCGTGTAACATTTTCCCGACTGGTCTACGTCTAATGATTGACGCAATGAACGTCCGCGGGAGTGCCTGAAAGGGACCAGAGATCTCTGCGCGGAACCACACTAGGATCAAGAGGGAGTGAGGAATCCAGCATGGCATTCAGCGAAGTGCCTAGGCGAAAAGGGGTCTTTTCGATGGCAACAGCTGTTCTGATCTTAGGTGCAGGGAGTTCATTATTGATCTACGGTGGGGAGGTGCCTGCAGCGCAAGCGCAGTCCACCGCCCGCCCCGTTGGAACGATTAAGACGGTTTCCGGGAATACCATTACGTTGACGACCGATGCCGGAAGCGACGTGACCATTTTGGTGCAAGACAGTACGAAGTTCGTCCGCATCGCCCCCGGTCAAAAAGACTTGAAAGACGCTACGACGATGGCCTTGGCCGATTTGCAAACGGGCGACCGCATTCTGGTCCGCGGCAATCTTGACAGCGATGGAAAAGCAGTCCTGGCTGCCACCGTCATCGCGATGAAAAAGGCGGACATTGCCGATAAACAAGCCCGCGAGCGCGAAGAATGGCAAAAACAAGGCATCGGAGGCCTCGTCAGCAGCGTAGACGCCACCAACAACACCATCACCGTTTCGCTTCCGGCGATTGGTGAGAAAAAAAACGTGATGGTCCACATCTCCAAAGACACTATCCTCCGCCGCTATGCTCCGGACTCCATAAAGTTTGATGACGCCGGGCGGGCTCCCCTCGATCAAATCAGGCCGGGCGACCAGCTTCGCGCCCGTGGCACGCGCAGCACCGATGGCAGCGAATTGACTGCGGCCGAGGTCGTTTCTGGTTCCTTCCGCAATATTGCCGGAACCATATCTGCCCTCGACCTTTCCGCAGGCAACCTCACGGTCCAGGATCTAGCCACCAAAAAACCGATCACCCTAAGAATCACTGAGGAATCGCAGTTGCGCAAACTGCCTCAGCCCATGGCACAGCGGATCGCGGCGCGCCTGAAGGGCCTTCCACCCGACGCACAGTCGTCTGCATCGGCGGAGGGGGCTGTGAATGCGAGACAAACAATGAAGCCTAATGGTCCGCCAGCCGGTGGGTCTGCGACTGGGGGGTCCGGGGGATCGGGAAGACCCGGCGGAGGGGGCAGCGCCGACTTGCAACAGATGATTAACCGCATGCCTGCCGCCCTGCTGGCGGACTTGCAGAAGGGCGACGCCGTCATGGTTGTGGCGACCGAAGGCGGGGCAAGCGGCGTGTCCACGGTGATTACCCTGCTTGGCGGAGTTGAGCCCATTCTGGAGGCTTCACCCAAGAGCAGCGCGTCCACAATCCTTTCGCCATGGAGCCTCAGCAGCGGGGGCGGCGGGGAAGCGGCCACACCGTAATGCTGCCCAGCTTCAAACAAAATACATTCGTTCAGGAGAGCTGATGCGTTTTCGGCCCATTCGCATTGTTCTGTTGAGTTTGGTCTTTACTTCGTCAATGTTCTCGGTTGGTGGGATTTTACAGGCCCAGACGCCGACGGGAGCACTGAATGGCGTGGTCACGGATCCCTCGGGCGGAGTCATTGGGAAAGCGGCCGTCCGTCTGACGGGCGCAAGCGGCGCGTCACTGGACACCACCACGAACCGGGACGGCTTCTACGAGTTCAAGGGACTGGTTCCCGGGACGTATACGCTGAAGGCGGTCGCCAAGGGCTTCGCTATTTTCACCGAGGAAGGCGTCCAGATCCTCGCCGGGAAGACTCAGCAGTTGAATATTGGTCTCGTCATTCAGATTGAGGAAGAAAAGGTGGAGGTTTCTGACTCTTCCTCGAAGGTCGATATTGCTCCTTCGAACAACGCCGGAATGGTGGTCATGCAAGGCAAAGACCTCGAAGCGCTGTCGGATGACCCCGATGAGCTGCAATCCGAACTTCAATCGCTGGCTGGCCCATCGGCAGGCCCGAACGGCGGCCAGATCTATATAGACGGGTTTACGGCCGGCACACTCCCTCCCAAGGCCTCCATTCGTGAAATCCGCATCAATCAGAATCCATTTTCTGCCGAATATGACCGGTTGGGTTACGGCCGCATTGAAATCCTCACCAAGCCGGGAACGGATCAGTTTCACGGGCAGCTTTTTTTGACCGCAAACTCTTCGTCGTTTAACTCGCGGAACCCCTTCGAAGTTATCCCCGCTGGCACGCAGCCGCCGGGCTACGATTCCAGGCAGTTCAGTGCCAACGTTGGGGGGCCGCTGGTTAGCAAGAAGGCGTCATTTTTCTTTAATATTGAACGGCGGGACCTCAACGAACTATCTGTCGTTAGCGCCCAAACCGTGGACCCCACAACCCTTGCAGTCACTCAGTTTAGCGACGCTGTCGCTAACCCCCGTACGCGCACCAACCTCAGCCCCAGACTTGACTATCAGGTCAGCAACAACAACACGCTTACGGCCCGCTACCAGTATGAGCGAGAAAATGAAACCAACAATGGCATTGGGCAGTTCAATCTTCGTTCACTGGGGTTTAACCAACTGAATACCGAGCACCAGCTCCAGATCAGCGACACACAAATCCTGAATGCCAAAACCATCAACGAGACGCGTTTTCAATTTATTCGCGAAACCAGCGACCAGACCCCGCAGAGCACGGGCCCATCGATTTCCGTCCAGGATGCCTTCTATGGCGGCGGCAACGGCGCCGGAATCACCAACGACACGCTGACTCGCTACGAATTCCAAAATTACACCTCGATGTCCCATGGGAAGCACTTCCTGAAATTTGGCGCAAGGCTCCGCGCATCCAGGGATGTTAATGAGTCGATGTCCAACTTCAATGGCTCATTTAGCTTCGGTTCGCGCCCTGATCCTACTGCTTCCGGTTGCGGCGTACCAAACCCGCCCCCCGCGTGCCCGCAGCTCTCTGGGCTGGATGCTTACCTCATCACGCTTCAGTTCTTGGCCGCTGGAAACAGCCAGGTAAATCTTCAAAACGCCATCGCCCAGGGAGGTGGCGCCACTTTCTATTCCGTCACTACGGGCAGCGCATTGGCGGACGTCACTTATTTCGATGCCGGGCTGTACGCTCAAGACGACTGGAGGCTTCGTCCGAACATCACCCTAAGTTACGGTCTGCGCTTCGAAACCCAGAATGATTTTGGCGACCATGCGGATTTTGCCCCGCGGCTCGGTCTCGCTTGGGGCATCGGCGGGACTGGCAAGAATCCTCCAAAAACTGTCCTCCGCCTGGGGTCTGGGATGTTTTACGACCGCTTTTCTTATGACCTCTTCTTGCGGCAGGAACGGCTCAACGGCACAACACAACAGCAATTCCGCGTCACGAATCCGCAGTTTTATCTCTTCGACACACCGGCGCCAGCCTTATTGCCGCAGAGCAATCCGACTATTTATCAGCCCAATCCCAATCTTCACGCTCCGTACACTATCCAGACGGGCGTCAGCCTGGAGCGCCAGCTCACGAGATTCGCCAACTTGTCGGTGACCTATCTGAATTCGCGAGGAGTCCACCAGTTTTTCACCACGAATCTGAACCCCGCCGATCCGGTAACGGGTTTGAGGCCCGGTCAAACCAACGAAAACATTTTCCAGTATCAGTCCGAAGGCATCTTCAAGCAGAACCAACTCATTGTGAATAGCAGCATTCGAATGGGGACGAAGCTTTCGCTTTTCGGCTACTACACGCTCAACTACGCAAACAGCGATACCTCCGGTGCGGGGAGTTTCCCTTCGAATCCCTTCGACGTGAGCCAGGATTACGGCCGCGCCTCCTTCGACGTTCGCCATCGCGTGTTCTTGGGAGGAACCGTGGGGTTGCCTTACGCGTTTCGAATCAGCCCGTTCCTCGTCGCTCAATCCGGTGTTCCGTTCAATATCACCACTGGGCAGGATCTTTACCAGGATTCCATCTTCAATACGCGGGCGACGTTTGGCTCGTGCACGCCCGGCGCAACCGGCGTCAAAGCTACCCCCTATGGTTGCTTTAGCCTGGCCACGCAGCCTGGCCAGGCGGTTATTCCGATCAACTTTGCGGAAGGCCCGGGGCGCTTCTCTGTGAATCTTCGTCTGAGCAAGACCTTCGGTTTTGGCAAAAAAGCGGAAGCAACCTATCCGGGCGCTGGCGGGCCGGTCGGCGGCACGTTTGGCCGCGGCCCAGGTGGTCCTGGCGACCGCGGACCGCGCGGTGGCGGTGGTTTCGGCGGCCGGGGCATGGATGGTGGCGGCTCAAACAATGACCGTTACAACTTGACGTTCAGCGTCTCGGCCCGGAATGTGTTCAACAAGGTCAATATCGCCACTCCGATCGGCGACCTGAGTTCGCGACTGTTCGGCGGGGCCAACGGTCTTGCTGGGGGACCGTACTCTTCTTCGACGGCCAATCGCCGCATCGACTTGCAGGTATCGTTCAACTTCTAGATCCGCTAGAATCCCGGCCTGAGGCGGGGATGAAAAAACGGAAACAGATTTTGGATAAGGGCACGGAGGCCCGGCGAGTGGCGCGGAAGTCCGGAATTGCGCCGGCCGCCACACGGGTCATTCCCGACAAACGGAAACGCCCGCCCAAGCACAAAAAGCAATGGCTGGAAACGCAAGCGGAGTAGCCTGCAGTCATCCCGGGCGCGCGCTCTATAAACCGCAAAAACGGCGACGACCCGCCGCACTCCAAAGTCCCGTTACAATAAGTCCTGACCGGACCTAGTTTTTCGAGCTTCATCCCGGTTTGTTGGCTGGAACTATCTCGTCGGGACGGAAGAGCGGCGCCAGAGATATTTTTTTGCGCTCGGCGAGCTCGGCGCCAACCGTCTCCAAATCCTTCTTGTCAAATCCCATGGAACTCACTTTCACGGTGCCGTCGATGTCGATCAGAAAGATCGTGGGCACATTAGTCAGGCCGTAAGCGTTGGAGACCACGTAGCCATTTTCGTCGTCGATAAGGATCGGAAATGTTATCCCATACTCCCGGGCGAATTTGGCTGTGGACCGAGCGTCGTCTTGAGAAATCCCCAGAAAGGTTACGGCATGGCCTCCGTAGTGTTTGCAGAGGCGTTCGAGAAAAGGGAATGTGAATTGGCAAACCGGGCAGGAAATCTTGAAGAAAGCGGCGACTACGGGGCCACGTTCCACGAGGGTGGCGAGCGAGTATTCCTTGTTGTCGAGAGATTTGAGCGAAAATCCGGGAGCGATATTCCCGGCAACGATGTGGGTCATGTGATTCTGAGTCCTCTTTCTGCCCGTCGCGAAAATCGCCCGGGATAAACGTGAAAGCCGCCGCAGAATTTCCATCGCCTGAGTGTAGCGCAGAGAAGTAGAGGGCCGCAAAGTGGGAGTGGCGTGGGTCAGCTGCAAAGCCGGGCCACTCGAAAAGCAAATCGCCCGCTGCGGATATCCGCAACGGGCGAGATTGGGTCAGAAATCACTCCGAAACTGGAGCGTATTAACTGGCGGCGACCGGTTAGCGTGAGGGAATTGCTCGAGTCACCATTCACACATAGTGCTATCACTCCCTCATTCCGCAAATCAATCCTTATAAGGCAAATATCTCCACATGTCGTTGAGATAGCCGTTCCCGGTGGTACTGGTGGAATCGTAGCCCACACCGCCAAAGAGCCAGAGTTGGCCATTGCCGTCGACCCAGTGCGTCGCATTACTGCGGCCACCCGGAGTCCATATCTCGTACGTCTTATATGGGCGTAACTCATCGCCATAAACGCCGTTGGCGGCACCGGTGTTCGAGCCCTTGATCCACGTCCACGTGCCGGGCTGGCCAGCGGTCGAGTTCGGAGTGTATACCCATAGGTCGTTGAGGGCGCCGTTGCCATTGGTTCCGGTTGAATCCAGACCCCAGCCGCCATAGAGCCAGAGGTTTCCCCCCGCGTCGGTCCAACCACTGGCACCCCAACGCGACCCGGGAAATGCGCCAGTCGTCATGACAGAAGAGCAAATGACGTTGCTGCCGACCGTGAGGCCAACCGTTAGGCCACACGTGCTCGCTGCACCTGTGGTATTCACCGGCCCGACCACCGTTTGAGCTTCGTAAATGCCCGTCTGATTTGCTTTAGTGTCGCCCATTACGAAAGTCCACTGCTTGGCAGTGATGTTGTATACCCAAAGATCGTCCAGAATTCCGTTGGCCGTCGGTGGATTGTTTCCATCTTCGCCTTCTCCCCCGAAGAGCCACAGATTTCCAGCGGCATCCGCCCAGCCAACCGCCTCTTGGCGTCCTCCGGGCGCGTTCGTGCCTGATGCAACTCCTGGAGTGCCATAGATGCCAACCTGATTAGCCAAACTGGAGCCCGTGATGAAAGTCCACGTGCCACCCGTGTACTCCCATAGGTCGTTGAGGAATCCCAGGGTTCCGGCGCCGTCTTTGCCAAATCCGCCGAAGAGCCAGAAATTCCCTGAAGCATCCGTCCAGGAGACAGCGTTCGTTCGAGCCCCCGGGTATGGATTCGCGCTAGGCGGGTAGATGCCGTTCTGATCGACACCGAAAGTGGCAGAACCGCTTTGCCAGGTCCACTGGCCAGCCGTGGCCGTGAAGTCGGCGAACAAGGCGCTCGCATTGAATTTCCAAAGATCGTTTAGATAGTTGCCGCCATCGGAACCTCCGAAAAGCCAAAGATTTCCGGTTGTGTCGGTCCAGGTGGCCGCTCCCAGCCTTGCTGTCGGAATTCCAACAGTTCCGTTACCAGGAAGAACATAGGAGCCGCCCTGCCCCTCGTGCTGCGCGTTGGCTATAATCTGTGCGCCGACTGTGGTGGGTGGGACGGTGTTGACCACCGTTGGGTCGTAGCCGCCTTGCAACTGCCATTCGCAGTAATCGCCGAAAATCATGACGCACACCCAAAGGTCGTTCATGGGAGCATTCAGCGTGTCTTGCGGGCTGCCCCCCGCCAATTCCCAGCCGTCGCCACCGAACAGCCAGAGGTTGCCACTTTTGTCCGTCCACCCAGCTGCGCCGTATCGCGCTCCAGGGGTGTTGGTGAAAGGGTTCGGTAACGTCGTAGGTGCAGTTGCCGGGAACGAGCCGTACTGCGGCGCGCCAATCGGTCCGGCGGTTTTTGTGCCGTCGATCCATGTCCAGTCATCATGCCCACAGTCGACTACCACGGTGCTGACGCTCGCGGTTACCACGCCCTTATAGTTCCACAGTGTGCAGCCCTGGCTCTGGGTGCTAGCAGAGTGAAATACCGAGACCTGGTATTGGTCGTTGAGAGCTTCCTGCGTGGCAAACGTGAAAGGTCCGTTTTCCGTGACATTTAGTGTGTTGCCCAAGTTATTCTGCAAAAGGAAGCTGCCGTCCGTAAGCACGCCATTGTTGGGGAGGATCCCGGCAAGGCCAACGACTTTTCCACCGACGCTATACGTTACCGCAGGGCAGACAATGGCAATGTTGGTGACGTTGGCAGTAGCAGTGCCGGTGCCTGTGCCAGAGCTGACAGTGCAATTCTGTGTCGGCGCGGTGGGCTGCGCGAAGACTGTTACATTGTAGGTGGTGCCAGTGGGAACGAGCTTTTTGAATGTGAAGGCCTGATTCCCATTCGCGGGGCTAATCGGGAGCTGTTCGGAATCGCTGCTGTTTTGGAGGATTAGGCCCGTGCCGACAACTCCGGTAACAGTGCCACCGATGGAGAAACTCAGTACGCAATTCACGGCAACGTTCGTGACGTTTGCGGCGGCCGTTCCGCTTCCACTGGTCACCGTGCAGATCTGGTTGGGGTTGACCGGTTGCGTGACAACTGTAACGGCGTAGATATCCGCCCCGGTTACAGGCGTCTTGAAGACAAAAGGTCCATTCGCCGTAACCGTGAGGCTGTCGCCTCCGTTGTTCTGCAAGATTACGCTCGAATTGGCGACGAGCCCGGAAACTGTGCCGCCGATGGTGGCGGTCACTGGATTTGTAGTGCATGCGACTACGACACTGCTAACGTTGGCGCTGACGTTGCTGCCGCTGCCCGCAGTTACCCCGCAAGTCTGCGTCGGATTGCTGGGCTGCGTTTGAACGGTTACCGCGTACGACCCGCCTGTGATGATGGTGGTTTTGAACGTGAACGAGCCGTTCACAGTGATCGTAAGGCTATCCACGCCATTATCTTGCAGAACCAGACCCGTGCCCGCTAAACCGGAAACAGACCCCCCGACAGTGAAGGGACCGCCGCCCGAACCTGAGCCGGAGCCTGAACCCGAGCCGACGGGGCCGCTGCAGGCGGAAAGGACAAGAGAAGTCAGGGTTAGGGACACAGAGACGACAGACTTGAAGGTGGACTTCATAGCGATCGATTGCTCCTTTGGTACCTCGCGCCTGAAAGACTGCGGAAAATTGCCAGGGATTCGACATTCCCCCTGGTTGGCCCAAGCTGGACCCAAATATGCGTCAGGGATTTTATTTGAATGCGGAATTGTCTGGGCAGGGCATATGGATATCAATCACCTGCCATCCGTTCGTAGCGTACTGTGCGCTTTTTATCGAGGCAAGATTCAATAGCCCTAATGTGTCTACATGAGCAATATATTTTCAGAATGCGGTACGTAAACGAAACTACGCTGGCGGACCTCGGAGCCGATCAATCCGAGATCAAGGTCTTCTAATGAGAAGCTGTCCAAGGCCAGGTCGAGTTTCGGGCTGGGCTAAGCCTTGGTAATGACTAACGGGCAGGAGATCCCACGGATGGGCTACCCCATTCATACCGCAAAATTGGCGCATGTGTCGAGGCGTTCCCAACCTTGGCGGGCTAGGGGGAACGCTCAGCAAGGCTGGTGGGGGGGTGTCGGGCGAGGAGGTAGCGGGAGGCGCCTGGGCGTCGTCGTCGCAGCGGCTGGCGTGGAGCGTGGTTAGTGGATTTGCTTGGTTTTGCGGGACATGTAGTCCATGAGGAGATACTGACCGAGGGTGTAGGGTGTGGTGAAGTAGGCTTTTCCTCGGCACATTTCGGTGATTTTCTGGACGAAGTGGACTAGGGAATAGTCGCTGGCCAGCATGAACGTGTTGATCATGATGCCGGCGCGCTTGCATTTGTTTACTTCTTCGAGCGTCTGGCCGACGACGAAGGGGTCGAGGCCGAAAGCGTTTTTGTAGATGCGGCCGTCTTCGAGGGTGAGGGCCGAGGGTTTGCCGTCGGTGATCATGACGATTTGGCGCATGTCTTTTTTCTGGCGGAGGAGAATGCGCTGGGCCATGCGCAGGCCTTCTCGGGTGTTAGTGTAAAAGGGGCCAACCTGCACGCGTGCGAGTTCGCTGAGGGGAACTTCTTCGGCAGAGTCATGAAAGAGGACGAGGCTGAGCGAGTCCCCTGGATACTGCGTGCGGATGAGATGAGAGAGCGCCATGGCGACGCGCTTGGCGGGAGTGAAACGGTCTTCGCCGTAGAGGATCATGCTGTGGCTGCAATCGAGAAGGACCACGGTGGCGCAGGAGCTCTGGTACTCGCATTGATGGACCATGAGGTCGGAGTAAGTCATCTCGATGGGGACCTTGGCGCCTTCGCGGCGGACGGCATTGAAAAGTGTGGCGCTGATGTCCATGTTCAGAGTGTCGCCGAATTCGTAAGTGCGGGAGACTCCCCCGGATTCGACGCCGGTGGCAAGGTCGCGAGTATCGTGGCGGCCGAAGCTACTGCGGCCGAGTGAGCCGAGCAGATCCTGCAGGGTTTTGAAACCGAGAAAGTCGATGGTTTTGTCCGTGATTTCGAAGCGTGCCTCGGTCTGGCGGTCTTGCGGCTGGCCGAGCTGGCCGCGCGCGGAAGTTTGTGGAGGCGGCGTCACCTGTGGCGGCTGCTGGGGATTGATGAAACCTTCGTTGGCGAGGCGTTCCGTGAGCTTGTCGAGGAGATCCTTCACTGCCTGGCTGTTCATGGCGCCGGGATCCTGAAGCATTTCGCGCAGTTCGTTGCTCATGGCGTCTTCCGGGAGCAAGTCGCCTTGTTGCAAGGCGCGGAGGATGGCTTCGCGCAGGGCTTCCATGGAACGCTCGGAGTCCATCTGGGAAACGCCGTAGAATTGCGATTCGAAGCCGCTCTGAAGCAAGAAATCGCCAAGGCGTTTGATGAGTTCCTCTAGGTCGACAGCGTCGGCGGGTTCACCGACGTATTTGCTGTAGCGGATAAATTTCATGCTAGCCATCCAAACTGCGTGGTGTTTGAGGTCATCGTTGAGATTTTCCGCTTCGCTCAGGATGAAGCGCCCGTCAATTAAACTGCCTGCGCGGTGGGCGGCCGGGAGTTTCGCGCTCGCGCTGATCCGGGTGTTTCGGCTTTTCGGCGTAATACCCGCGCTCCTCGCTGCGACCGATGCGGCGATGGGCCCACAATCCCTCAAGAATCATTTCGGCGGCGGCTGCGGCGGCACCGGCGTCTTTACGGTCCGGGATGCCGAGCCTGCCGACATGCTCCATCAGGCCTTGGATTTTCGCTAGCTGCTGATGGCGCTCGTTGGTTGTTGCCAGGTCTGGAAGCTTTAGTTCGCCGCCCAATTCGAACCATTGAATCACCGCCTGGAAGTTTACGTCGCTGAAGTGTTTGCTGAAGACCCGGCCGACGGCCGTGCGAATGAGTTCGCGCGCCACGGTGTCCGCGCCTTTGAGTTCGCCTTCGTATTCGAGCTCCATTTTTCCGGTGATAGCGGGGAGCGCAGCGTAAACATCGGCGACGCGGGCGACGACGGACTTTTCGCCGGTGCGAGCGGCGCGTTGCTCGGCGCTGCTGACTAGGCTTTCGAGTGTGGTGATGGGGAGACGCTGGCTCACGCCGGAGCGGCGGTCCACGCGCTTGTCCTCGCGAGCCTGGAAGGCGACCTCTTCCACGACCTGGCGCAGGTATTGCGGAACTTCGATCTTCTTGCCGGAATCGCGGCACACCCAGGCTTCCTGCGCCGTGATAGCCATGCCTTCTTCGAGGCTGCCGGGATAATGCGTACGAATCTCGGCGCCGATGCGGTCTTTCAGTGGAGTGATGATTTTTCCGCGCGCGGTATAGTCCTCGGGGTTGGCGGTGAAGACCAGGAGGATGTCGAGAGGAAGACGCAGGGGATAGCCCTTAATCTGAATGTCGCCTTCCTGCATGATGTTGAAGAGTCCGACCTGAATTTTGCCGGCCAAATCGGGGAGTTCATTAATGGCAAAGATGCCGCGATTGGCGCGTGGGAGAAGGCCGTAGTGGATGGTGAGTTCGTCGGAGAGGTCGCGGCCGCCGCGAGCGGCGCGGATGGGATCGACATCACCGATGATGTCGGCCATGGTTACGTCGGGAGTGGCGAGCTTTTCGACGAAGCGATTGTCGCGGGGCATCCAAGAGATGGGAGTATTGTCGCCGTCGGCGGCGACTTTTTCACGGCATGCGCGACAAATCGGTTTTAGGGGATCGTCGTTGATTTCGCAGCCGGCAATGACGGGCATTTCCGGATCGAGCAAGTTGACTAGACCGCGAAGAATGCGGCTTTTGGCCTGACCGCGTAAGCCCAGAAGAATGAAATTGTGGCGCGAGAGCAGGGCATTGACGATTTGCGGGACGACGGTGTCATCGTAGCCGTGGACACCGGGGAAGAGCGTTTCGCCCTTTTCGATGGCACGGAGCAGATTGCGGCGGAGCTCATCCTTGACAGAGCGCGATGCGCCGCGCGGATCGAAATCGGGAATGCGCTTTAGCTCGCCCAGAGTGCGCTGTCGGGAATGTGCTGAAGACTGTATCGATGTACTCATCGTCATAGGGCCCCGTTCCGCGTCCCGACAAAATCAGGCCGCCCACAAGCTAATTCAATCCGTGTCCGTTACCACCGGCGCGCTGGCGCAAGGCCTCGGACTTCTGTAAATGCGGGGCCCACTCACGAAGATACGCTACCAGACGCTCCTGGCGGTCCGCTTCCGTGCGGAGCTCGAGGACTTGCTGCTTCCACAATAGGTCCATGGGCAGCGTGGCGGCCACGAGATAAGAGAGTCCCTCGGGAGCGGCGCCTTGGAGATTTTTCGGATAGTCGTCGAAGATCAAGGTGTGACAGGCTTCGAACAACTCCACGAGTTCCCGCTGGATGCGCGGATCGGCGGGTGTTTCCCGGTCCTCCAGGTAATCCACGTGGCCTTCCAGGAGCGGGTCTTCCGTGAAAAGTTCCACCACGCGAAACGGGGCGCGGCCGGCTGTGAGGATATCCATCGGGCCGTTTTCGTAGCGTCTGACGACGTGGAGGATTTCGGCGGTACATCCAACGCGCGCAACGCCTTTGGGAAGAGAGAGGAGCATGCCGAATTCAGATTTTTCCTCAAGACAGTCTTTGACCATTTGGCGATAACGAGGTTCAAAAATATGCAAGGGCATTTCAGCGCCGGGGAGAAGGACGACGTTCAGAGGAAACAGCGGAATGCGTTCAGGCCGCATGGGTCCCAGACAACAATGATACCAGACGTAGCAAACGACGGAGATGAATCCTGGCTGCGCAATTCGAGTATTGGCCTTGGAGTTGATAAGATGGCGCACTTTACAAAAGTGACGCGGTGTCTGCATCCGTGGGCATTAAGCCTGCCGATTAACCAAGCATTCTCGTCGCATTTGGCTGCGAGACTTTGAAACCAAGCAGGCGCTGCATCCGTTTAGGAAAGTTCGTTTAGTAAAGTTTCCATCTCCGAGCGGGCGTGTTGATCGCCTTTTTTCGCGGCGGCCGCCATGCCGCTTGAAAGGATCTGCTTGGCTTCGCTGGTGCGGGATTCGCGGGCGAGCAGTTGGCCGTACATCAGGTAGGCGGGGATGTAGTCTGCATGGCGCTCCAAGAGCGCGCGAAAATGCTGATGGGCGGCGCTGGGGTCGCCGCTGTTCATGCACTCCATGGCCAGGCCGTAGCGAGAGAAGGCGTCATCGGGCTTCTTGGCGACGAACTCTTCCAGCGTCTGGCGACGGGTTTTCTTTTGTTCCGCCATCGGGTCGTCTCGTATTATACGGGTAGCACCGGCGGCATCCAAAATCGCGCCGGAGCCAGGGGTTTCGATGAAGCGGAGAATCGAAAGTAAACAAGAGCCCGAGACCGAGCTGCCGGGGAAGCCGGTCAGCGCCTCGCGTTCCGAGATGACAGAAATCGTGCTGCCGGCGCAGACGAATCCGCTGGGAAAACTTCTGGGAGGACAGGTGATGCACCTTGTTGACATGGTTGCGGCATTGGCCGCGCACCGGCATTCGAACAGCTATGTGGTCACCGCGTCGGTGGATTACATCGACTTTCGCAATCCGGTGAATCTTGGCGAAATTGTGAACTTGAAATCGCAGGTTAATCGAGTGTTCCGCACATCGATAGAGGTAGGCGTCGAGGTCTATTCCGAGAATGCGTTGACCGGAGAGAGGAGGCATACGACCACAGCATATGTGACGTTTGTAGCTGTTGACGAGCATACCCGGATGCCCAAACCCGTGCCGCCGCTGATCGTGAAAACACCGGAGGAGCGGCGTCGATTCGACGAAGCCGCTGAGCGGCGCAAGACGCGCTTGGCGCTGCGATATGGAAGGTAGTTCGCTAAGTCCTTCAAAATAAGCGCTTTCTTCTGCTGCGCGTTCAGGGAGCCCCATCAGCGCGCGAACCTTTTCGCGTCGCGCTTCTCGTCGAGCTGTTCTTCGCATTGGGGTATCGCAATATTGACCGGCCTTGCGCTCAGAGCTGGAGGAAAGCGTCCTGGCGACCTCTTCGGCCGTGCCTGCCGGTTGCACGATACGCAGCAGCAGGCGGTAGACAATGCGCGAATGGCAGTCGTAAAGCTGCTCGAAAGCGCGCACATCCTTCTGGCGAAACCACTGCGCAAGCGTCGCGTCGGGCGACACCTCGCCATTTGCGATGGGTCGTAACGCCTCCAGGAACAAGGGTCAGCTTCCTCGTTCTATCAATAATATGGCAGAGCGGTAGAAGCGGATGATCCTACAAGAGGTTACTGCGCCAGCCAGTGCCGAACTTCATCCGCGACGGTCAGGGCCTGCTCGACGCAGGAACCGATGGAAGGTCCACGCAGATAATTGCCTGCAAGCCACATTCCGGGAAATTGTGCCCGGAGATTCTCGATACGTGCCAAGCGATCTCCGTGACTGAGATTATATTGTGGAAGCGCGCGTGGCCAAATCGTGACATGGGAGAAGGCCGGGTTACTCTTGATGAGAAGGACAGGCGAGATTTCGCGATGTGCCAGATTTGCAAGCTCTTCTAGTTTCAGATTTGTGACTGCCGGGTCGGTTGCTCCGCCCACGAAAGTGGTGAGCAGAGCCTGGCCATCTGGGGCGCGACCCGGGAAGAGCGATGAATTCCAGACGCTGCCGAGAATGCGGAGGCCGGCGGAGCGAGGCACGAGGAAACCGAAGCCGTCCAGGGAGTGCGAGACATCCTTCTTACGATAGCCCAGTGAGACTACGGCGACAGGGGCGTATTCCACAGAACCCATAAGTGATTCGAATTGCGAATCAAGCGAGACCAGCAATTTTCCTGTTACCTCCGTGGGTGTGGTCACGACCAAGGATTGCGCCGTGACGGATTCTTGCCTGCCATTGGCGTCCAGATGAGCTGCAAAGGAGCCATCGCTGCGCTTAACAATTCCGGTGAGGCTCGTTTCTGTCAGCAGCGCAGCGCCGAGTTTTCGCGAAATGGCGCTTGCCAGGGTTTGATTGCCATCGCGAAAGGTTTGAAGCGTGGACTGGCCGCGCGGAGCTTTTTTGGTTTTGGCGAGCCGCAACATACCGCGAACTATGCTTCCGGAGACTTTTTCTGCTTCATAGAGTTGCGGGAAGGCGCTTCGAACGCTTAGGCGTTCGGGATCACCTGCATAAATCCCAGAAACAAAGGGGCCAACCAGACGATCGAGGAGCTGAGCGGAGAATTTTCTGCGAACGAAGGAGGCCACGGATTCGTCGCCATCGGGAGGAGTGCTTTTTCCGAGGATATCAAGCACGAGAGCCCATTTGGTCGCGCCATTGATCAGCGAACTCATGAAAAGCGCAGGAGCACTGAGGGGCACGGACCGGAGTTCGCCGTCGATCAGGATATATCGCGGTGTACGTGGCGGGGCTAGAACGACTTGATCAGAAATGCCGAGGTCCTCGCATAGCTGATGAAGTTGGGCCGTGCCGCTGAAGCTTTGAGGTCCCAATTCTAGTAGGAAGCCGTCGCGAGTTACGGAGTTGATGACACCGCCGGGACGCGCAGAGGCCTCGACTAGTTGTGCCTCGATCCCCGCCTTCCGGAGAGCGAGGGCGCAGACTAGGCCGGAGATGCCACCACCGACCACCAGTGCTGGGACGTGACGGGTCACTGAGATGTGAGCATCCTCTCGCGGGATCAGAGAGTCTTCGAAAAGAGCGGCTTGGCGATGAGCTGCTGTTTTTCGAGATAGGGGTCGAAAAGCATGGCCAGATTGCGGATGAAGATGCGGCCGAGCCAAGTGGCGCGGATCTCGCCTCGTTCGAGGTGCACTAGGCCGTCTTGGCGGAACGGCTCCAGGCGGCGAAGCTCTTCCGCAAAATACTGGTCAAAATCGATGCCGAATTCGCGTGAGATTTCCTCTTTGAGCACGATGGTATGACACAGCAGGCGGCTGATGACAGTGCGGCGCAGGCGATCCTCGTTCGAAAGATGATAGCCGCGCATAGTGGCGAGGCCGCGTTCGGAGACGGCTTTCTCCCACGTCGGGATATCGCGGTGATTTTGAGCATAGGCGTCTTGTATGCCGCTGATGGCGGTGATGCCCATGCCATATAGGTCGGCGCCCGCTTTGGTGGTGTAACCCTGAAAATTGCGGTGCAGCGTCCGGTTTTGTTGCGAAATGGCCAGCTCGTCCCCAGGCTTCGCGAAGTGGTCCATGCCGATGTAGAGATAGCCGGCCTCCAGAAACTTGAGCAGGCCCACGCGGAAGATCTCAAATTTTTCCATACCCTCAGGAAGGTGTGCGGCGAACGAGCCTTGCTGCTTCTTCAACCAAGGCACGTGCGCATAGCTAAAGAGGGCGATGCGATCCGGGGCGAGTCCGAGAATCTGATCCACGGTGTGGGAGAAAGTGTCTGCGGTTTGGTAAGGAAGGCCGTAAATCAAGTCGACATTGATGCTATCAAAGCCCAGATCGCGCGCCGCGAAGAGCAGGTCACGCGTCATTTCGTAAGGCTGAATGCGATGCACGGCCTCCTGCACATCGGCGTGAAAGTCCTGAATGCCCATGCTGAGCCGGTTAAAGCCGAGCTTGCGCAGAGTTTCGAGATGCTCGCGGGAGGTCACGCGTGGGTCGACCTCGATGCCAATTTCACTGTCGGGGTCGAAATGGAAATGCTCTTTTGTAAAGGCAAACAGATCCTCGATCTGTTCGGGCGTCAGGTAGGTTGGTGTGCCGCCGCCCCAATGGAACTGGACCACGCGGCGGTTCTTCGAGACGCTGAGGCTGACGCGCTTCATCTCTCGCTTCAGCACCTCAAGATAAGGGGGCGCGACGTTTTTGTTCTTCTGAATGACGACGTTGCACGCACAAAAGAGGCACAGGCTTTCACAGAAGGGGATATGCATGTAGAGAGAAACAGGTGTCCTGGCACGCTCAGCCTCTTGGTGCACCCTTTCGAGATCGGCCGGACCGAACGCGTCGTTCCAGACCGGCGCCGTGGGGTAGCTCGTATAGCGCGGCCCCGGGCGATTGTACTTGGAGAGAAATTCCGCTCCGACGTGGAGCTCACCGCTCATTTGTTGCAGGCTTGGATGTGCGAGTGTCATGCTTGGCGCCTCCTACCGCACCTGCGCAGCAGGTCTGGCATGGTGAAGCAACGCTCGTTGGCCCATCTCGATAAATAGCTGAGCATTCTCGACCGGTGTATGCTGCAAAATGCCGTGGCCAAGGTTGAGGATGTGACCGTGGCCGCCGAGAGAATTGATTGCGTCCAGAGTTACTTCGCGAATTTTCTCCTGAGGGCCAAGTAAGACCGCCGGATCGACATTGCCCTGTAAGGCGATTTTCGGACCCAGCGTCTTTCGAATCTCTGCCATATCCACGCGCCAATCGACGCTGAGCACATTCGCGCCGGTGCGCGCCACGGCGGGAAGCAGATGTTGTGACGCTTTGGTGTAATAAATCACCGGCACTGAGCCGCTGAGGCCCGCAATGATCTCCTGAATGGCTGGAAGCGCGAACTCTTCATAGTCCTGCAAATTCAGCTCGCCGCACCAAGTATCGAACAACTGGACAGCGGTCGCTCCGGCAGCGATCTGCGCCCGCAGATAGGGAATGGTTGCCTGGGCGATACGATGGAGTAGAGCGCGAAAGGTTTTTGGCTGGTGGTAGAGGAAACTCTTTACCGTAGCAAATCCTTCTTTGGTCTTGCCTTCCACCATGTAACTGGCCAGGGTCCACGGGGCACCAGCAAAACCCAAAACGGGAACCTCGGGGCCGACGGATTTCACGATGCCCCGGATGGCTTCCGGCAGAAAGCCAGTATCTGTCTCCGGGTCAAAAATCCTGAGCCGGTCGACGTCCGCCTTGGAACGTACCGGATTCGGCAGGTTGGGACCGGCGTCGCCGAGTTCCAACTGCAACCCCATGGCTTCGGCGGGAATTAGAATGTCCGAGAAAACGATGACCGCATCAACGCCCAGCCTGCGAAAGGGCTGGAGGGAGACTTCGACCGCAAGTTGGGGCGTCTTGCAAACGTCAAGGAATGCGTGTTTTGCACGGATTTCGCGGTATTCCGGAAGGTAGCGGCCAGCCTGGCGCATCATCCAGACCGGAACTCGCGGAAGGGCGTCCCCCCGGCAGGCACGAAGGAATAGATCTTTTCGGTTAATCGACGCCATCTGTTGAGTCATATTTCGTCTGAGACATCAAGGATAGCAAATCCCGGCCGGTCTTGCTGGTACGAGTACTAAGGCGGTATCGAATTGTGCTAGCGCCAGCAAGGGTAAGCTATACTCGAAATGTTGAAGAATCGGGTGGGTTCAGGGGAGCAGGACAGTTGTCCATTCGGTGCGGCAGGTGAGCCAGGGGCTCAGGTGCAGAGAATGAATCATTTATTCCCAATTTTGACGGCGCTCGCCTATCTATTGAGTTTTGTCCTGTATGTTCGCTTTCTGGGTACGGGGAAGAAACTCACGGGTAGATTAGGCACGCTGGTCTTGGGGCTAGGCCTGGTTTCGCACTATTTTGCGCTTCTCGAGAGGTCCCGCGGTTTGCACACGGTTCCTTACCATGACTTGTACGGATCCATGTCGCTGTTTGGCTGGCTTCTGGCGCTGACCTATCTGGGCCTAGAGTTGTATCACCGGCAGCGATCTGTCGGAGCCTTCGTAATGCCCTTTATCTTGGTGTTCTTTCTCGCTGCGCATCTGGCCCCGGCCGACCGGCTTTCGCCGCCTGCGGCGCACGGGGCCACGTTTGCGTTTCACGTTACCCTGAGCATCCTCGCCTATGCGGGGTTTGCGCTCTCTTTTGTTCTTAGCCTGATTTTCCTGGGAGAGGAACGCCTGCTGCGAAGCCACAAACTCGGCAACATGGTCTGGCGGTTGCCGCCGCTCGAATTGCTGGAGCGCATGAGCAAGTCGAGTGTTCTGGTAGGGTTGGTTTCCATTGCGATTGGAACAGCCTTGGGATTCGTGTGGGTCGACCGGCTGAGCGAATATTCGTTTTACGATCCGAAGTACGTGGTCACGCTGCTGGTGCTCCTGCTGTATGCGGCTTACCTCCGTCTGGCGGGCACTGCGGCGTGGCGTGGGGCGCGGGCTTCAAGGTTGTGCGTCTTCAATTTTTTGATTGTGGTGCTGAGCTTTACGGTCGTAAATCTATATCTCTCGCAAAGTCACCGCTACTTTTAGGAGCGCTTGAAGCGCGCTATGGAAATTGTTCTTGTCGGACTGAATCATCGCACAGCGCCGGTGGAGGTGCGTGAGAAGGTGTCTTTCACGGCCGAGCAGGCCCAGCGGGCGTCTGAGGAGCTCCGCGCCAGGGGAATTCTCGAAGAGACGCTGGTGCTCTCGACCTGCAATCGCAGCGAAGTGTATGGTGTGCCGCCGGAATCCTCCCATGAGTGTGCCCCGGGACTTTCTATTTTTCTGAGCGAGTTCCATTCGGTGCGTCCGGATATCCTCAGCGTGTCGCTCTATCACCACTACGATCGCGAAGCCGTGAAGCATCTCTTTCGAGTTGCGGCGGGGCTCGATTCCATGTTGCTCGGCGAAGCGGAGATTCTGGGCCAGGTGCGGGAAGCGTATCGCTTCGCGCACGAGCGCGGCGCGACGGGGCCCGTGCTGAACCGCCTCTTCCAGGGCGCTCTGGAAGTCGGGAAGCGCGTGCGCACGGAAACGGAGCTTGGCACGCGGCCCATGTCAGTGGCTGCTGCCGGAGTGAAACTGGCAGAACGCATTTTTGGAAAACTGAACGAACGGAAAGCGCTGGTATTGGGGGCCGGCACGATCAGCGAGCAAGTGGTGTCGCAACTTCGGGATCGTGGGATCGCACAGCTCCAGGTCATGAACCGCTCACGCGACCGCGCGGAGGAGCTGGCCAAGCAGTTCAGTGGAAAGGTCGTCGACTGGGGTGAGTGGGATACCGCGCTGCAGTCGCCGGACGTGGTGGTGTCGTCGGTTAGCGCAGATGAACCGGTGCTGCGTCGCGATATCGTCGAGCGAGCAATGGCGGCGCGCGGAAATCGCGCGTTGTTCCTGATGGACCTGGGCGTGCCACGGAACATAGACCCCAGGGTTGCGGAGCTATACAACGTCTACGTTTACGACACGGATGACCTAAGCGACATCGTGCAGCAGAATCGCAACGCTCGGGCAAGCGAGGTTCCCCGGGCTCAGGGCATCGTCGACGAACATGTGACCAAGTTTCTCTCTTGGCAGGCGAGCGTCGAGCTGGTTGGACTTGTTGATGCGCTGAGGAAGAAAATGCGGGAGGAGCGCGCGTCATTCATCCGGTCACGTCTGGAGCCGATGAAGCATCTGACGGAGACGGATCGCGCCCAAGTGGAAAAATTGATGGATGAGATGCTGGAGAAGCTGCTTCTGGAGCCTGCGGAACGCTTGCGAGGTGAGAAAGAACTCCGGCGGAAGATTCAAAACGTCGAAGCTTTGCGTGATCTGTTTCTTTCCAACCGGGAGAAGCCGTGAGAATCCTGCGGATTGGCACTCGCGGCAGCATGCTCGCCAAATGGCAGGCGGAGTCCGTTCGCAAACAGCTGTTTGCCGCGACCGGCATGGAAGCGGAGATTGTCATCATCAAGACCAGCGGGGACAAGATGCAGCAAACGCCGCTGACGCAGATCGGGGGCAAGGGAATTTTTATCAAGGAGCTGGAGGAGGCATTGCTGGAGGAATCGATCGATCTTGCGGTGCACAGCGTGAAGGACGTGCCGACCGACATTCCTTCCCGGCTCATCTTTCCTGCGGTTTGCCGGCGTGATGATGTGCGTGACTGCCTGGTAGGCTCTACGCTCGGGAATCTGCGGCAGCGAGCGCGTGTTGGAACGAGCAGTCTGCGGCGGCAAGCGCAGTTGAAACACATCCGGCCGGACCTCGATCTCCGCGACCTCCGGGGAAACGTAGACACTCGACTACGCAAAGTGGAGAGCGGAGAATATGAAGCGGTAATGGTCGCCAAAGCAGGTCTCGATCGACTGGGTTTGAGCCAGCGGATTTCCGAGGTGCTCTCGCCGGACGTGTGCATGCCGGCGGTCGGGCAGGGCGCTATCGCGGTGGAGTGCCGGCTGAAGGACACGGAAGCAGCGGCCCTCCTGGCACCTTTGGACGATGCCGAGACCCGCACCGCGATCCTTGCGGAACGCGCACTCTTGTCTGCCTTGCAGGGTGGATGCCAGGTTCCCATGGGGGCTTGGGCGCGTATTGAGCGCAACGAACTATTGCTGGACGCGTGCGTTTGTTCCGTGGACGCGTCGCAATACGTCAAGGAACGCGCCACCGCTCCCCCGGATCAGGCGGCGCAACTGGGAGAGCACATGGCGCGGGTACTCCTCGAGGCGGGCGCGCAGTCGATCCTGGAAGAAGTGAGCCGCCAGCGTGGCTGAAGCGTCTCCAAGTGCCTTGGACGGCAGGCGAATTGTCATAACACGTTCGGCGGCGCAGAGTGAGATGCTGGCGAAGGAACTCTCTGCACGTGGAGCCATTCCCGTAGTGCTTCCGCTGGTGTCGTTCGCCGACCCGGAAGATTTCGCGCCGCTCGATCGAGCGATCGAGGAAATCCAGCAATTTGATTGGATCATTCTTACCAGCGCGCAGGCGGTTCGCGCGGTGGTAAAGCGAGGGGAGGAGCTGGAGCGTAGCCTGATGCGCTCAGGGAGCAAGCTGCGAATCGCTTCTGTCGGTCCGGTAACCGCCGAAGCCGCTCGGCAGGCCGGACTTCCCGTCGAGTATGTTGCGGAGACGCACACCGGGGCGGCGCTGGCGGAGGAGTTGGGTGACCGGCTTCAAGGAGCGAAAGTATTCTTGCCACGGAGCGATCGTGCAAATCCGGATTTGCCACCAGCATTGAAGCGACGTGGTGCGCAGGTCACAGAAGTGATCGCCTACCGCACGTTGAAGCCAACCGATGTGGATCAAAGAAACTTGAGGCAGATCGCCGAAGGCGCGGCGGACGCGGTTCTATTTTTCAGTCCCTCGGCGGTCCAACATTTCGCCGAGCTGTTTGGGGGCGAGCAATTGCGCGCTCTGCAAGATAAACTGGCCATCACGGCGGTTGGACCGGTCACCGCGAACGTGTTGCGCCAAGCCGGTGTCGGGCGCACCGTGTTGGCAGGAGACACGACGGCAGCCGCGGTCGTCAATGCGTTAGAGAAACATTTTGCGGGTACCGTGAAACGGGCGCCGGCAGGAACAAAGAGAGCATGAGCTTCCCCACCCATCGACCGCGGCGTTTGCGGCGGAGCGCCGCGCTGCGTGACCTTGTTCGCGAGACGCGCCTTACTACGTCGGGTCTCATCTATCCGATGTTCGTGTGTCCGGGTGCAAAGGTTCGCCAGGAAGTCAGCTCCATGCCCGGCGTTTACCAGCAGTCTGTCGATCAGATTGTGGAGGAATGCCGCGAGGTTGAGTCGCTCGGGATTCCCGGGATCATTCTTTTTGGATTGCCCGAATCCAAGGACCCACGCGGCACCAGCTCCCTCAGCGCCCTAGGCGTAGTCCAGCTCGCCATTGAAGCGATTCGCAGGGCAAAGCTGAAACTTCTTGTCATTACCGACGTCTGCCTCTGCGAATACACGGACCATGGTCATTGTGGCGTTATCGAGAACGGCGAAGTGGCCAATGATTCCACGGTGGCGATTCTTGCTCAGCAGGCGCTGTCACATGCGCGCGCCGGCGCCGACATCGTGGCCCCGTCGGACATGATGGACGGGCGGGTGGGGGCCATTCGTGAAACACTGGATGAACACCAGTTCGACAACATTGCCATTCTTTCTTATGCCGCAAAATATTGTTCGGGCTTCTACGGACCCTTCCGGGAAGCGGCTCAATCGGCTCCTCAGTTTGGCGACCGGCGCAGCTATCAGATGGACCCAGCCAATGCGCGAGAAGCGTTGAAGGAGGTGGAGCTGGATCTCCAAGAGGGTGCCGACATGGTGATGGTGAAGCCCGCGCTGACGTACCTGGATGTCATCCGCCGGGTGCGCGATGCGTTTGATGTACCGGTCGGCGCGTATAACGTCAGCGGAGAATACGCCATGGTCAAGGCGGCGGCGCAGAAGGGTTGGCTGGATGAGAAGCGAGTTGTCCTGGAAATCCTGACGGGCCTCCAGCGCGCCGGAGCAGAAATCATTCTTACCTATCACGCCAAGGATGTCGCACGCTGGCTGAAGCCGTGATAAATTTAATCGAGAAAACATGAGTACTGCACCACCCCGATTGAAGCGCGAGCGCAAGCGTTCCCGCGAGATTTTCGAGCGCGCCGAGAAGGTGCTGGTTGGCGGCGTGAACAGTCCCGTCCGGGCGTTCCGGTCCGTCGGTGGGGAGCCGCTGATCATCGAGCGCGGCAGCGGGCAACACCTCTACGACGCGGATGGAAACGAGCTGCTCGACTATGTGTGCTCCTGGGGGGCGATGATCCTGGGACACGCAAATCCCGCCATCAGCGAGGCGATTGCCGACCAGGCACGCCGGGGCACAAGTTTTGGTGTGACAACCGAGCTGGAGCTGGAGCTGGCCACCCTGATTACGCGGGCGATTCCTTTCGTTGAGAAGATTCGCTTTGTCTCGAGCGGCACTGAGGCAACCATGAGCGCCGTGCGACTGGCACGAGGAGTGACGAAGCGAGACTTCATCGTCAAATTCGAAGGCTGTTATCACGGTCACGCCGACAGTTTCCTGTCGCAGGCGGGTTCTGGTCTCGCTACGCTCGGAATTGCCGAATGCCCGGGAGTGCCCGCGGCGCTGGCGGCGTTGACATTGAACGTGCCTTATAACGATCTCCAGGCGGTCGAACGCATATTTCTTCAGCATAGGGAGAAGATCGCTGCGGCGATCGTCGAACCGATCGCCGCAAACATGGGAGTTGTTCCTCCGGAGACCGGTTTCCTAAAAGGATTGCATGAAATCGCCAACAAGAACGGCGCTTTGCTGATTGTCGACGAAGTGATCACCGGATTTCGTCTGCACAATGGCTCCGTTCAGGAACTTCTCGGCGTCGAAGCGGACCTTACGACACTCGGAAAAATCATCGGAGGGGGAGTTCCCGTGGCAGCCTATGGAGGGCGCGCGGAGTTGATGAACCATGTCGCGCCGCTAGGCCCGGTGTATCAGGCGGGCACCCTCGCAGGCAACCCACTGGCGATGCGAGCGGGCATTGCGGCGCTCAAACAACTCGCAGAGCCCCGTCTGTATGAGGAGATGTCAGAACTGGCGCGGCGGCTGGTATTTGGTCTCCGCGCTGAACTGGCTGATGCCGGAATTCCTGCGCAGGTTAATGCCATTGGCTCGCTCTCGACGGTTTTTTTCACACCGGAGCCGGTGAGAAATTACAGTGACGCCAAGCGTTCCGACACGAAAAGATACGCGAGGTTTTTTCGGGAGATGCTGGATCGGGGCATATTTTTGGCGCCGTCACAGTTTGAGGCAGCCTTTGTCTCCGCGGCGCACACCTCCCAAGATATTGACCGTACCCTGGGGGCGGTGCACGAATCCCTGCAGGTCATTTCTTCTGATTCTGCGGTTTAAACCCAAAGTAGGAGAGGGATGGCATGGGCGAGGGTATCGGACTTCCCGAAAGTCATCAGGTGCACGAGGATCATCCGCTGGTCCTCCCCGTCTCGATTACGATCTCGATCATGGCGGTATTTGTGGCCGGTGCGTCCTTGCTCGGTCATCGGTCGCATACCGAAGCGTTGCGGCTAGAAACTCAATCCGCCAGTCGCTGGACACAGTACCAGGCGAAGAGCGTCCGCCTTCACGAAGCTCAGGGATTCTCCGACGTGGTCAGGCTGGTGGCACCGCTGAACAGAGAGATGGGCGAAGAACTAAAAGAGAAATATACGAAGGAAGTCGAGCACTACGAAGGTGACAAAGTCGACGTCAGCAAGGAGGCGAGGAATTTGGAGGAAGAGCGCGATTTGACGGTGCGCAAAGCGGACCGCTTTGATGGTGGAGAGGCGCTTCTGGAAATAGGTCTAGTCATCTGCTCTATCACCCTTCTGACCAAGCGGAAAGGATTCTGGTTCGGCGGCGCGCTAATCGGTGCTTTGGGCATCGCCTTGGCAATGACAGGATTCTTCCTTCACTAGACTAAGCGCGTGCGGGCGGTTGCGAACCGCGCAACAGGGCGATTTCCTGCGTGAGGTGTTCTAACTTCCCAAGCAATTCCTGGTGGCGCAGTTCCTCGCTGGCAGGCTTCTTCCCTACAAATGTAAGCGTCCCGCCAGGCTCCAGCACGCATTGCTCGACTTCGGTAAGCGACTCGAAGCCTTGCTTCCGCGCAGCCGCTGCGAGCTGCGGCACGGTAATTAGCTCCCTCTTCAAATTCCGCGTGCGCACCTTGCCGCCCTCCACTAAGACATCAGATCTACCCTCGACCAACTGGTCGAGTTTCCTGTGATCGTAGAGGAAGCGAACGACGAGGTAGTTGGTGACGAGCAGGGAAGTAGCACCGACGATTCCGCCCAGGACACTGTTGTCTTCTCCGATGATGGCGTTCTGCACGGTGTTCGAGAGCGTCAGCAAGACAACCAAGTCGAACGGATTGAGCTGGACGAGTTCGCGCTTCCCGGAGAGCCTGAGGCTGATCACCAGGAAGGCATAAACGATGATGGGGCGAAGGATCTTTTCCGCCAGGGGAAGCCCCATGACGAACATATCTTTCCAAGCATCGTGCATAACAGGATCGCCTCCTTGGGGTGCCCGCGCGGGTCAGGACCACGCCGGGCATGTTGGTTGTCAGAGAACGCGGAGAGCGTAGCACGCGGGGAATGGTAACAAAAGTCGCCGAGGCCGTCCCGCCCTCGGTACAGTCAGTTTTTCGCGACGTTTTCCCATTGGATTGCCCATCCGAGTCTTCGGCTTCCGTAGGATTAAAGCGATTAGGTATTTTCCCGGTTTGAGAATTTGTCGCGTAAGTAAATAAATCCAAACAGAGGCCACAGGTCCCACCCTCGCCCTGAGCTTCGCGTTCTATATATGTCCGACTACAGCCAACGGGCGGCCGCAGACTCTGGGCGGGGCGACTCCTCCATCCGCTTATTGGCGAAACCCTTCAGCCGGCGGGCCCTTTTTCGCGCCGTTCACGCGATTCTGAATCCATCCTGAAGTTGGCGGCATTTCCTCAGCCAATGTAAGTCGCCGGGCGAATTCTAATGAATCTTTGGATGCCGCTTATGCCAGTCGGTGTGCAGTTGGAAGGTCCGCCCTGCTTGGATAACCGCAAAATCGTCGCCCGCTCGACCCACAAATTGCAGCCCGACCGGGAGATTTTTCTCGGTGAGGCCACAGGGAACGGACATCGCTGGAAGCCCGCAAATATTTCCAATGGCGCCGAGAGGATCGGGAAAAGTCAGATCGGTCTCGAGATTTAAGGTCAGAGGCGTCGCTGGAACAGGCTGCGCCGCCGCGGCGATAACGTCGAATGTGTCAAACAATGAATCCATTTTCTTCTGGACGATTTCTCTCACCTTCAAGGCCTGCAGATAGTCTGCGGCGGTGTACTGCTCGTTCACATAGCCCGCGATTTGCCCCAACGGATCGGTCAATTCGCTGACTCGCCCGGAGCGAATCAGCGACCGGAAAGAAGCGGCGCACTCCACGGCAACGATAATACTGCCCGCCTCCTCCCAGGGACCAACAGGTAAAGCGACGTCCCTCACGCCCGAAAAATACTTCTTGAGGATCCTGGTGGCGGCTTCGATGGGCTTGGCAATGCCTGGCGCAAGGGATTTCCATGCGTTCGTGATCCAGCCAACCTTTAGTGGCCGCGAATGTAATTCCATGGACGGCGAATAGGTAAAGGCACCTTTATCAATGGGCACCGTGCCGCGATCCTTCGGGTCATGCCCGGCGATTGCCGCAAAGATGCGGGCGCAGTCTTCCGCGCTCCTCGCCATCGGGCCGATCTTGTCCATCGAAGGCGCGAGTGCCATGGCACCGTAACGACTCACGCGTCCGTAGGTAGGCCGCAGACCGCTCACGCCGCAGAAGGCTGAGGGGCAGATGATGGAACCCCATGTTTCCGTGCCGATCGCAAACGCAGCCAGACCTGCGGCTACGATCGCCCCTGAGCCAGAGGACGATCCGCAAGTCCAGCACGTAGTGTCCCAGGGATTCTTGGCTTCGCCCTGCAAGGATGCGGACGCGAAGCGGTAGCCCATTCCCCCAGCGAGTTCAATCATGGCTGCTTTGCCGATCATCACCGCGCCCACGCGGTTCAGATGTTCGATCACGGTCGCGTTGTAATCGAAGACCTGCTTGGCATAGGGCTTTGCGCCCCAAGTGGTCGGAAGCCCTTTCACCGCCAATAAGTCCTTCGCGGCGTAAGGAATCCCGTGCAGCGGGCCACGGTAGTGGCCGCCCTGGATTTCTTTTTCCGCTGCCTTGGCTTGTTCGATGGCAGTCTCAGGCATCAAGTGGGCGTAGGCGTTAAATCGCGCTCCGAGCCTTTGGCTGCGGTCGAGATATGCGTGCGTCAGATCGACGGGCGAGAGTTTCTTCGATTCCAGACGTTTCGCCAGCTCAGTTACAGACAGATGATAAATCTCTTCGCCAGGCATTCGCGACGCTCCTCAGGAATTCTTCGGCGCATTGGCCGGCTTTTGTGTCGCCGGCGTCGGCGAGGGCTTCTTTTCCCGTTCCATCAATGGTTTCAGGTAAAGCCCCGGCCCATCTCCGTTGTCCGTCGCAAACGCCCGCAGACGATCGAGCGGTGGCTGTGCTTCAGTGGCCAGTCGCCGGATATCGGCTTTCTGGGAGTCAGTAAGCCGGTTGCCGTACTGGGCGAAGATAGCCTGAATCCGTGATTCGACCTCGGCTTGGCCTTGGGGTGATAGCTTCGGGGCGTTCGCGGCCTGCTGCGTGGGCCGTGGGGCGGCGAGAGACTCAGACCTGAGAAGATCTGACGGTGACAATGATGCAGCCGCGGAAACCAAGGCAGCGCGCCGCGCAAATTCACGGCGAGAAATTGCCGAATCGCTCTGGTTGCCCATTGAGGGTCTCCGTTGATCAGAACAAGTAGTGCAAAACAGTGAGTGAAAGGCTCAGAGTGAGGCTACTGAATCCGTGTTCGAGCGTCAACTGCCTGCGCTGGTAGGGAGGGTAGGGGGTAGGCTGTAAGGCGGGGGAAAGTGATACACCCATTGAACGCGCTTCTTAGGAATGCAACGCCGTTGACAAATTGGGCGCATTTCCATACGTCGCGCGGATCAAGATTTGCATAGAAATAGATTTGAAACGCGCGAAGCTTGCTGTGGGTCTCCATTTACCCGGGGAAATCACTGAAACTAAGCTAGTTGCAGGCGCCCGTTTATGCGTTACAAACTCGTTCCTGAAAGAGCGGAAATTGTGAACGGGGATGATTTCCGGTAACCGCTGCGGGCTGATGGTACCGGCGAAGGTTTCCCGGGGTTATAATCCCGACCACTTATGCCTCTCCCTCCGGGCACACATTTTGGCCCTTATGAGATTACCGGCCTGCTCGGTTCTGGCGGAATGGGCGAAGTGTACCGCGCCCGCGACACGCGGCTGGAGCGCACGGTCGCCATCAAGATTCTTCCCGCACACCTATCCTCGGATCCCCTTCGCAAGCAGCGATTCGAGCGTGAAGCGAAGACCATTTCCAGCTTGAATCATCCGCACGTCTGCACTTTGCACGACGTGGGCTCGCAGGACGGCGTCGAGTATCTCGTGATGGAGTGCGTAGAAGGAGAGACGCTGGCGAAGCGTCTGGAGAAAGGAGCGCTGCCGCTGGAGCAAGGGTTGAAGTACGGTGCGGAGATTGCGGGCGGGCTGGACAAAGCCCATCGCAGCGGCGTGGTCCATCGCGATTTGAAGCCCGGCAACATCATGCTGACAGCGACAGGGGTGAAGCTACTGGATTTTGGGCTGGCGAAGGAGGTCGTTCCGCTTGCCAGCGGAGCCACGATTACCGCGGCAGCGCAAAGTTCGCCGGTTACAAAGGAGGGAACAATCATTGGAACGTTCCAGTACATGTCGCCGGAGCAGGTGGAAGGGAAAGAACTGGATGGGCGCAGCGATATTTTCTCGCTGGGCGCAGTTTTGTACGAGATGGTGACGGGGAAGCGAGCGTTTGAAGGCAAGACGCAGTTAAGTGTGGCTTCTGCAATCCTGGAAAGAGAGCCGCTCCCGATCACTTCTATCAAGCCGCTTACTCCGCTGGCGCTGGATCATGCGGTGAAGAAATGCCTAACAAAAATACCAGATGAGCGCTGGCAGAGCGCGAGTGATTTGGCCAGCGAGTTGAGGTGGATCACCGAAAGCGTCGGGCAAGCGACGGGTCCGGCATTCGAGGAAGCACCAGGAAAAACGAGGAAAAGAGCAGCTTGGCTCATCGCCGGTGTGCTGGCGGGGGCCGCCATCGCCGGGGCCGTTCGGTGGCCAAGCCCCAAACCGCCTGAAGAAACAATGTATTTTCCCGCGCCGATGCCGTTTTCCGCCCGTGACCTTGCTATGGCTCCTAACGGGCACGCTATTGCGGTAATCGCGTATCTGGAGTCCGCGCAGAGGAATGCGCTGTGGATTTACGAGCTGGGATCACGGAGCGCAAGAAACCTCGCCGACACCCAGGGCGCCAGCTATCCGTTTTGGTCGGCTGACGGACGATCTCTGGCGTTCTTTGCCGATGGAAAGCTGAAGAGGGTGGAAGTTTCAGGCGGTCCGGTGCAAACGGTGTGTGATGCGCCGTCGGGCCGAGGAGGCACCTGGAACAAGGACGGTGTAATCGTCTTCACACCAGATGCGCGGTCGGGCGTGGGGCTGTATCGCGTCTCAGCTTTGGGCGGAACAGTCGCGCCAGTCAGCAAGCTGGATACGAGTCGTGGAGAATTGAGTCATCGGTGGCCCATGTTTCTGCCCGACGGAACGCACTACCTGTATATGGCAACCAATTTCGCGGGGCAGAAGGGCGTTGATGCCATTTTCGTGGGTTCACTGGACTCCATTGAGAAACGATTCGTCGTGGAAGCCATGGCAAACGCGGCCTATGCCGCGCCAGGCTATTTACTGTTTTACCGAGACAAGGCTCTGCTCGCCCAACGATTCGATGTGAAGCGCCTCGCTTTGATCGGGGAACCAACAACTATTCTGAACGATATTCAGTACCAGCCGCAGGTCAAGAGGGCGGTATTTGGGGCCTCCGACAAAAGCCTGCTGGCCGCTCAGAGCGGGAGTGGGGTTGCCCTTTCGCAACTCGCGTGGTTTGACCGCCAAGGGAAAGGGCTGGGAACGGTTGGAAAACCCGATGTGTATGGCAACGTATTCATAGCTCCTAGCGGAAAATCGGTGGCCGTAAGTATGACGGACATCGCGAGCCAGAATACCGACATCTGGACTTATGATTTGCAACGCGCTAGCGCCAAGCGGCTTACCTTCGATCCCGCCGCTGACTCCGTGCCCATCTGGAGTCCGGATGCCGGGCGGTTGGTCTTTGCCTCTAACAGGACCTCCTTTAACGACCTGCAATTGAAGAACTCCGACGGCGCGCAAGAAGAGATGAGTATCTTGCATTCGGGCATTGATAAGTTTCCGAATGACTGGTCCAGGGACGGGAAATACATTCTATACACTCAAGACACGGACTTAAGGTTCCTAACTCTCCCGGAGCTGAAGAGCAGCTTGTTCCTGAAAGCGCCTTCCGTTCTCAGGAACGGCCAATTCTCGCCCAATGGGAAATGGGTGGCCTACGCATCGAATGAAACCGGAAAATGGGAAATTTACGTAACCTCCTTCCCGGAACCAAGGGGCAAGTGGCAAGTCTCGACGGGAGGAGGCGAACAGCCGCGGTGGAGAGGCGACGGGAAAGAGCTATTCTACCTTTCGTCGGACGACAAGATGATGGCCGCGCCAGTAACGACGGGGGCCAATTTCGATGCCAGCACGCCGGTTGCACTTTTCCAAGCGGCTCCCCGACAGCCAGTCCCAATCTATGACCTCTTTGTTTATGACGTGAGCCGGGACGGGCAGCGATTTCTGATCATTACGGAAGTGAAACAGGCAGAGAGCGCGCCGATATCCATCGTTCTGAACTGGACCGCAAAGCTGAACAAATGATGCTTGCAGCCGGAAACAAGCTGGGGCCGTATGAGTGGACCGCGGAGAGCATCAAGTTTGTGAAGAATTGAAGCCAGCTCTGTGGGCGATTTTTGCGATGCGGCTTGTTCGAGTATCTAAATCGTCTGTCTATTTGTGACGCATGTCGACGGGGGCCCGCGTCCGGTCCAGAGGAAACACCTGCAGTTGCCATTTGACCGGGACCGACGCTGGCAGGTAGCAGATGGTTTTGTCGCACGCCTGATACTCAAGCTTTCCCGTAATCGTGAAGATTTTCCCATCTTTCCCAAGCGAGCCCCAGAACTCTGACCCCGAGCTCACTTTCACATCCTGGTTGATGCGCAACGTCCCCTCGAAGACGGGTACGCGTTCCTTGATCGCAGGCAAATAGAGGGTCTTGGACGGCGGGTAAACTGCCGATTTGAGCTCCAGTTGTGGGATAGGATCAATCACCAGCTGAATAGCTTTATAACCCTGTGTCCCGGGCGCATAGACATGCACCTCCGGGGGCAGCCGCACTTCGGCAACGAGAGTGACGCGAGTACCGGGAACACCTACGGGATCGGATTGTTCGAGAGCCAGTTGAAGATGCGGGGCTTCGACCGTGTCCGTTATTTCCTGGCCCAATTCAGGGAAAAGCTTGGCAATAATACTATTTCCGGTAAGCCGCTCTCGGTATTTCGCTTCGAAGAACTTTTCTCGAATGAAGCCGTTGGTATCAATGAAAAAAAATCCAGGGCGGGCAAAGCCCTTCTGCATACCAGTAGCTTCGGTATTGAGGACCCCATAGGCCCGGATGGTCTTCGAGTCAGGATCCGCGAGCATGGGGTATTCGAGTTTGTGTCGGTCAGCAAAATACTTCAGGATTTCTTCCGAGTCGTAGCTAATGGCCGCCAGCCTGACCCCTTGCTTTTCGAATCGCGGGATTGCGCTTTGCAGCTGGACCAGCTGCCCTTTGCAGAACGGTCACCAGTCCGCTGAGCGGAAGAAGAGAAGAACCGTTCCGTTCGTTCCTTTCAAACTATCGAGAGTCTGTATCTCGCCAAACTGGTCGCGAGCCGAAAAAGCAGGAGCCTTTTGGCCGACCGCGAGTCCAATCGACATCAACTCGATGGAAGCGATCCTAATCGTATCGTCATCGAGAGTTCCCCGGACGGTCACCGTGTCTCCCAGGTGAGCGCTTACCGATGCCTGCGGCTCAATGCCGTACATGACCCGGTTCGTATCGTCATACAGCGACAGCTTCGCACCCGGCACATTTTTGGTGCACTCGGGGGATTCGGCAAAGGCTTCGTCTGCGTTGCAGCTGCTAGACACCAGGACGCCGGACCACGATCCGGGCTTTGTGGTGTTCTGTCCAGCCACTGCGAGTGGAGTTATAGAAAAAAGCGGCACCACATAGAGGAAGAAGCGCTTACGCAAAGAATCAGTTCTGGCCGTCAGCATCAATTCGCTTCCTGCTTGGATCGGCGGGCATGGTACGCCTGACAGTCTCCGCGCATGCGTCTCCCAGCTAAACCTGCCCAGACATATTAGTGGGTCTTCGTGCTATACGGAAGATAGGAAGTAACCGGCCGACTCTCGCGCAGCTAGCTCACTTCCGTGAGGGTGCGAATCTGCGTTTCAAGAGCTTGATTATATTGCCGCTCGATCTGCAGTTCCGTTTGGAGTTTCTTTACCAGAAGGTCCAAATGAGCAATTTCCACACGAAGTTTCTGGACGTCGGCTACTGTCGGAGCAGACCGAACCGAGGCAGCCATCGATTGTTGGGGGTCGTAGTGTGGCTGCAAGGGTTGCCGTGGAGTGAAGGCCTCGGCAAGTGCTCGTGGCCAGGCAGATTCCGGCGTGGCCGCGGCAGGTGGTGGAGGCGCCACGGGGCGGGGCGCTACCGGAACTGGAGGCGGGGGAAAAAGAGTGCTCAAAGCGTTTGAAGGTGTTGCGCGTTCAGCCGCGGGTGCGGGCGTTCCGCGTTTCGGCTCTAGGAGGCTCTTCACGCGCGCAATCAATTCCTGTGGCTGAAAGGGTTTGCGAATTAGTTCATCAGCTTTTACCGCAACCGCTTTGTCGGCGACGCTCTTATTGACCACGCCGGACATCAGCAGGACCGGCGTTTGACAGAATTCCGGATGCTGCTTGATTTGGCTGCACACGGAGTAGCCGTCCTGATCGGGCATGATCACGTCAGTGATCACCACGTCGGGGCGGTTTTGCTCGAATTGTGCCATCGCCGAGGCCGCGTCGGCACAAGTAATCACGTTAATATTCTCGCGGCGAAACGCGATCTTGATGACTTCGCGCATCGTGGCGCTGTCGTCGATGAAGTAGACGGTAGGTGTCCGTTTGGCAGGAGCTTCTCCCAGCGGCGGAATGGTCATCGCTTCGCTCATTGCGCTTCCTTGTCCGCCATGTCACGCGTTCCTTCGTCAAATTCGCGCATGGCATCCATCATAAGGTCGGTGGCCGAGCGCAGCACGGTGCGCTGTGACGACCTAGTTCCGTAGGTAAATTTGTAGACGCCTTCGTTGGTGTTTCCACAGCTCTTCAAAATGTGAATCACGGCTTCATCGCCAAACAGATTGCCGCACTCCGCGTGGGCGATCTCTCCCGCGTCGTAGAACAGCACCCCGTCGGTCGCGCTTGCGTTGATGTGCAACGCGCCCGTCTGGTGTGCGTGCCCTAGCATCTGCATGACGCCCGTGAGGTCGTGGTGCGTCAAATTGCCGCTGAGGCTTGTGTCTGACTGGGAAAGCATCTGCGTGGGTTGAAACCCCTCTGCTTTGCTGACGATGATCTGTTTCACATGCGCGGCAATGACCGCGGGTTGCCTGTTGCGGTCGATGTAATCGTCGCAGCCCGCCTGAAATGCTTCCATCAACGCGCGCTGGCTTCCGTCGCCGAGTGCGATAACAGGCAGATTGGCATTTTTTGAGTCCGCGTGAATGATTCTGGCAATCTCCAGCGCGCCCATCTCCCGCATATTCGTCGCGCAGAGAATAGCGGATGGCGCATCGTATTCAAGCGTAGTAAGCGCGAAAGCCGCTTGGGTACTGGAGACGACCTCAAACCCTTCGCGCTTCAATGCATCGCCTAGGCGCTTTGCAAAATACACGTTGCTGTCGATGAGAAGAACCTTGACGGCACGTCCGGCGGGAATCATGACTGCGCCTCCGGTCGTTGCCGCCCCGCGGCTTCCGCGAGTGCTCGCTCGGGGCCAGGCGTGAGCGTGTCGATATTCAAGACTTCGATTACGTCACCGTCATGCGATAGCCACCCGGCGACGTGAGGCGCATCGGATTCAACTGCCGCGGTCATCTCCGCATTGATCAGTTCGCATTCACCAGTGACCGGGATGGCCACCCATTCCTTGTGTGCTTCGTAGTTGCGAACGACGATGAGGTAAAAACGGCGAGACGTCAAGCGCTTCCCCAGCAGCATTTCCGAAACGTCGCAGACCGGAACGATCCGGCCACGTCGCAGGATCACGCCTTCCAGTTTCGGTGTTCGGTGTGGAAAACGAAAAACGCGGCTGGGGGCCACGAGCTCGGCAATCTCTTTCGCCGAAATGGCAAACCGCCGTTCGCCCAGCCGCAGCAGGACGAACGATTGCAGTTCGAGTTCGGTCGATACCGTCATTGCGCGCAGCTTGTCCCCTCTGGATCCTCGCTTGCGAGTTTGTCCGCTTGCAAAAGAGCGGCATCGAGCAAAGCCAATTCTTCGGGTGACAAAAACCCTTCCGGATGCACCACCGGTACGACCGTCTGATCGAGTGCCGTCAGTCCGCGGTACCACTGCCGTTCTTCGTGGCAGAAGGAGAGTGGAAGAGCCTGGAGCCGCGACATAGTCGTCATCTTCTCGATGCCATCGATCAAGAGGGCCGTGCGCGTCTGGCGCAGCACGAATAGCTGTGCTCCCTCCGCCGCATGCAATCCAAAATGCATGGCGCCGTTGACAATGAAAAGCGACCTGTCCCCACGCCGCAGGACGTGGCGAACTTTTCGAAGTCCGGGGGCACTGATTTCGGTCGCAGCGCCTGACATGCTGTCCGCGCTGCGCACTTCTTGCACCGAAGCTGAAGAGATGGCGAACAATTGTCCGCTGACACGGAAGAGAACGATCTGTTCCGTCCTTGCCGGGGTCGTCTTTGCTGGGGCCGCCAACCGCATTAGCGAACTCCCGCGGGCGTTGTGCGGCAGATTCCGAGGACGCGCTTTTCGATGGCGGGGTAAATATCGTCGATGGAGAGCACCTGATCGACGGCACCGGTTTTGATGGCCTCGGCAGGCATGCCGAAAATCACGGACGTGGCCTCGTCCTGTGCCAGCACCAGCCCGCCCGCTGTCTTGATGGCCTTCGCTCCCTGGGCTCCATCGTTGCCCATGCCGGTTAGAATGCCCGCAATGCTCAGTGGGCCGGCGAAGGCCGCAACCGATTCCATGGTAGCGTCAATACTCGGCAAATAGCCGTTAATTCGGCCGCTGGTCCCGTCAAGCTGGATTCGACCCGTCGGGGTAATGCGCAGATGCTGGCCGCCCGGACAGATGTAGAGTGTTCCCGGCTGAAGCGACTCATTGGCTTCCGCCTCTTTCACGCGGATTCCAGTGAATTCGGCGAGCTGCGTGGCGTACTGCGTCGTGAATGCCGCGGGCATGTGCTGCACCAGAATTACCGCGGCAGGGAAGTCTCCGGTGAAACCCGGCGCGATGCGCATGACGGTGGCTGGCCCGCCTGTCGACGCTGCCAGCACGACTATCGGGAAGCGTTGGTCGAGCCCGGACATAGGCGAGGGACGGACGCGCACCGAGGCTGCTGCTGGAGTCTTGGATCCATTGGCATTCTGAATTGTCAAGGCCAGGCGTGACGCCGTGCGCACCACGCGCACTTTGGCCGCCATGCGCACTTTGCGCAGGAGCTCTTCTTTCACACTCTGCATGTCGAGGTCGATGGCGCTGGAGGGCTTGGCGACAAATTCAATCGCACCGAGTTCCAGTGCGCGAAGGGTGCTGGCTGCACCTTCGCGTGATTCAGAGCTGACGATGACGATCGGCCGCGGATTCGTAGTCATGATTTCCGCGGTGGCTTGGAGTCCGTCCACGTGAGGCATATTGATGTCCATAGTGATGACATCGGGCTTGAGCGATTCCGCCAGCGCAACGGCCTCCCGGCCGTCTTTGGCGTTGCCCACAACCTGGAGTTGTTCGTCAGCGTTGAAAATCCCTTCGAGGACCTTGCGCATAAACAGGGAATCTTCCACGACGAGCACGCGAATCTTTTTGTTGGGGGTCGCCATCGTTTGTTTACCCCACCGGCGCGACGGGGCGCGGCGCCTCCGTTCCTATGAGTTGTTCGACCGCCGCGATCAGTTGATCCTCCTGGACCGGCTTGGTCAGGAATGCCGCGGCGCCTTCCTTCATCGCCCGATCACGATGCTTTGCCCCCGCGCGCGACGTAACGACCATCACGGGAATTCGCCGCGTCGAGGGGCTCTGGCGCAATTGCACCATCAATTCGTAGCCGGTCATGCGCGGCATTTCGAGATCGGTTATGACCAGATGGCAGCCGTGCTGCGTCACCAGTTCGGCGGCTTGGAGTCCATCCGCCGCCAGTTCCACCCGGTATCCGTTCTTCTCCAGCATTCGGCCGACGAATTTGCGCACGCTGATGGAATCGTCGGCCACCACGATCACGCGCTCTTGCTCGACGCGGTCGATGGCCTCGGAAGGAATGCTTCCGCGCGCAATGGCCATCGAGCCCGGCGCAAAGATTCGCGCGGCGCTGGCGCTTGCCTGTATCGGCCGGTGCTCGCTTGGTTCTGTCGCCACCATGCGGTTCAGGTCGATCAAAAGAATAAGGCTGCCATCAGGCGCGATGGTCGTGCCAGGAAAGAGTTTCACGCGGCGCAGGTACTCGCCCAGGTTCTTGATGACGATTTCGTCCTTGCCCAGGACTTCTTCCACGACCAGGCCGATCTTCCGGTTTCCGGCATTTGCCACCACCATCCGGAAGTATCCATTGATCGGTTCAAGCGGCGGCAAACCTAGATAGGTATCCAATCGCACTACCTCGGTGACGACGTCGCGCACCTTGGTCAGCAGTTTTCCGCCGATGTCCTCGATTTCATCGGCGCGCAGGCGGCGGATTTCCTCAACGACTGCCAATGGCAGCGCGAAATTGGTCGTGCCGCAACGCACGAACAGAGCCGGAGAGATAATCAGGGTGAGGGGAACCTTGAGCGTAAACTTCGTGCCCTTGCCGCTCGTGCTCTGGATATCGATTTCGCCGTTCAGCGTGTTCAGGTTTGCCCGCACCACATCGAGCCCGACTCCACGCCCGGCGAGTTCCGTTTTGACGGGTGCAGTCGAGAACCCCGGATGGAAGAGTATCTCCCGAAGATCGCGTTCCGTCAGCCGGTCGGCGGTCTCCTCGGAAAGAAGCCCGCGTTCGATCGCGCTTTGCTTCACGCGCTGGTAATTGATTCCACCGCCGTCATCTTCGACCTCGATGTAAATGTGGTTCCCGCGGTGGTAGGCGCGCAGCATGATCTTCCCGGTGGACGATTTGCCAGCGGCGACGCGGTCGCTGCCGTGCTCGATGCCGTGCGCCACGGAGTTGCGCACCAGATGTACGAGCGGATCGGAAATCTGCTGAATGATATTGTTGTCCAGCTCGGTTTCGCTTCCGGAAAGATCCAGCTCGACATGCTTGCCGGTTGAGTTTGCCGCATCGCGAACGGCACGCGACAATCGCGAATACAGCGTGCCGATCGGGACCATTCGCGCCGCGGTAATCTCGTCTTGTAGATGATGCGCCAGCTTCGTGAATTCGTCGATATCGCCTTCGACGCGCCCGATAAACCCTTCCAGTTGCGAGAGTACCTCGTTGACGTCCGCCGAGATCTCGGCCATCGACCGCGACAAAATATTGAAGTCGTCGTAGCGATCCATTTCCAATTCGCTGAATTCGGACCAGAACGACGTGTCGCCTGCCGCGGCACTCGTAAGCATCTTTGGAGTGGGCTCGGGATTCCAGGGCCCCTGGGCGGTGCGGTTGTTGCTGATGCGGTTAAATTCGTACTTTTCCTGAAACTCAGCGACTTTGCCCTGCAGCCGCTCTTTTGAAAAGCTCAGCGTATCGACGAGCTTTTCGAGTTCCGCCACGCGGCCGACCATGCGCGTACGATTAATGACCAATTCACCGACCGTATTCATCATGCGGTCGAGTCGGGCCAGCGCAATGCGAACCGATTTGACGGTCGAAGGGCCGCCTGCCGGTTGTTGTTTCGCGGCCTTCTTTGCCGGTCCCGCGATTTGTGATGTGGATTCTGTTCCTTTGCTATGTCGAGGCTCCGCTGCCCCAGCTGATTCGACAGAGGCCTCGGCTTCTTCAGGTTCAAGCGGAGCAAACTCTCTAATGCGGCCCAGCAGGGAATCGACGCCAGTCCGCATTTCAACTTCGTCGGCCCACTGCCGGTGGAGCGTCTTCTTCAGAGCGTCCACGGACTCAAGACACAAATCCACCACTGCAGGCGATGGTTCAATCTCTCCATCGCGCAAACGGCCGATCAAATCCTCGACGCAATGGGCAATCGCTCCCAGTCTCTTGAGCCCGACTTGCGCCGCCGAACCCTTGACCGTGTGAATCGCGCGAAACAGCTTGTTTATTTCTTCCGGATTGTTATTGCCTTCCAGAGAAATAAGGCAATCACTGACTACCTGTAGATGCTCCTCCGCTTCCGGCTGGAAGAATTCAAGGATTTCGTCCGGCACCTCATCGTCCGGCGGCAGCGCGTCAAAGTAAGAGCCCGTTGGTGCTGCCGCAACGGGCGCGTTGATCTCCTCGGCGGCAAACCGTTCACGCGCTTCCGGCTGGGAAAGGTTCAGCGGGGGCGGTTCCGTGGGGAATGCGAAGCGATAGCGCTCCTTGAAATCGGCAATATCATCGAGAGTCTCTTTGCCGGTGTCGCTAATTTCCAGGAGATCGGTTTCCAGCAGCGAAATTCCATCCGAAAGAAATTCCGTCAACGGTCCATGTAGATCGCCGCCGAGAGGCGCGTTGAGCGCGTATTGAAAGACGTGTGCCAGTTTCCCGGCAATTTCGGAGAATCGCGGAAATCCATAGCTCGCCGACGTGCCGCCCAACGTGTGGGCCGAGATGTAAAGCCGTTCCAGGTCTTCTCGTCGCGGCGCCACGTCCTGAAGCACGCTCACGTATTCCCGCAAATATTGCAGGTTCTCCGAGGCTTCTTGGAGGAACACCTCGATGGCTTCGCGGTCCAACGTGCTCACGCCCGTCCCTCCGCCACGAGTTCCGGCTTCTGCAATTCGTCCGCTGTCGGCTTCCGGTAGAGAATGCAATCGTTCAAAACGATGGCCTGGAACTTCACCGGCATCTTGGAGATCGACTCCGAGTGACCGAGGAACAGATATCCGCCCGGTTCCAGCGTGTCGTAAAACCGTTGCACCAGCGAACGCCGGCGCTCTTCCGAAAAATAGATCAGCACGTTCATGCAGAAAATCATGTCCATGCGGCCAACGTACACCGTCGCAGCAAGGTTCATTTGTGCAAACGAAACCATCTTGCGCAGCCGTGGCTTTACCTGATGTCCGCCGCTTACCTCCGTAAAGTGGTTGGCCAGCTGTCTTTCGTTCACGCTGGCAATACTGCGTCCTTTGTAGGTGCCCCGTTCGGCGTGCTTCAGGGCGTGCCTTCCGACATCGGTTGCAAGTATTTCCACGTTCCAGGCATCCGCGAAGGACAGCGAATCCGCGATGGTGATGCCGATCGAATAGGGCTCTTCACCCGTTGAGCAACCGGCGCTCCAGATCCTGAGCGTCCGGGGATTGTTCCAGAACTTCTTGGTATGCAACTCGGGCAGCACGCGCTTCTCGAATGCTTGGTACACGCCGGGATACCGGAAGAAGCTGGTTTCCTGCGTCAGCAGCCGCTCCAGTAGGCCCTCGTATTCGATGTTGGATTTGCGCATAGCCCGGAGGAGTTCCGTGCCGCGCTCGATTCCTTTTGCGCGCAGATGTTCCCGCACACGTGTAGAGAAGAACCGCTCGCGCGATTCATCGAAGCAAATTCCGGTCCGCTCTTCGATCAACATGCGAATTTCGCACAGCTCGTGTTCGCTCAGCCCTTCCACATGTCCCTGGCGTTCGTTCATCGTGCTCCCGTTGTACGGGCCTCGCTTTTACTTT
>Ga0209267_1000151_pt1 | contig 49124 bp, 39 predicted proteins | sample GraSoiAngelo_137_FD_185894 | JGI IMG/M metagenome (GOLD analysis project Ga0209267, IMG submission 185894) | Grasslands soil microbial communities from the Angelo Coastal Reserve, California, USA - 14_0929_09_30cm (SPAdes) (version 2) | ecosystem: Environmental > Terrestrial > Soil > Grasslands ... | reverse complement strand
CTCTGCCGAGCCCAACTCCACGATTCGGCCGCGACTCATCACGGCGATCTCGTCGGCAAGATAGACAGCCATGGCCAGGTCATGCGTGACGAACAAATACGTCATCCCCAGAGAGCTTTGCAGCTCCCTCAGGAGATTGGCGATTTGCGCCTGCACCGAACAATCGAGAGCCGAAAGCGCTTCATCCAGAATCAAGAGCTTCGGCTGGAGTGCCAATGCTCGAGCAATGGCCAGTCTTTGGCGTTGACCGCCGCTCAACTCGGTTGGAGGCCGCTCCACAAAGTCTGGCGAAAGGCCAACTCGTTCGAGCAGAGAACTGGCGCACTGCTTCATTTCTTCGCGCGTGAATTTGCGCCGCAAAATCAGCGGCTCAAGGAGTATCTCGAGCACGCTCCATCTGGGATTCAAGGAGCTTGCGGGATCTTGAAATATGAGCTGGATTTGCGGGCGAAGTTGCCGACGCACGCGTTCCTCGACCTTGACGATGTCTTTTCCTTCAAACCAAATGTTTCCCGCCGTAGGAGATTCCAGACAGGCGAGGCACGACGCCAGCGTACTCTTGCCGGATCCCGATTCTCCGACGACCGCCAGCGTGGTTCCCGGGAAAACCGTGAACGATACTCCATTCAAAGCCAGCAACTCTTCCCCCCTGCCAACGAGACTCCGCCGGGCATAGCACTTCACGAGATTTTCGACCTTCAAGAGTGGCGGCATGTTTTGGCTGCCAGCTGATGCTTCAACTTTCATACTTGAAACACGAAACCACATGAGACGCGCTCAAGTTCACCAATGCGGGCTCACGCTCTCTGCACACGCTCATTCTTTCCGTGCACCTCGGTTCGAAGGGACAACCACCGCGGGGCAGGGACGAGCGCGCTGAATCGCCAAGGATTACCGGCAGTTTCGTCTTACGACCGCTCCCACGCTCCTCGAATATCGCCGGAATGGACTGGAACAAAGCCTTGGTGTAGGGATGCCGGGGCGACGCGAGCACGGTTGCAGCCGGTCCACATTCGACAACCTGGCCGCCATAGAGGACCAGCACACGGTCGGCAAAGCCGGAGAGCAGGGCTGGGTTATGAGTGATGAAGATCATTGCCAGACCCATTCTTTCCCGGAGCGTTCGAAACACGGCGAGGAGTTCCATTTGTGTCGCGGAGTCGAGCGATGCGGTAGGTTCATCAGCAATCACAACGGATGGACCGCAGGCAATCGCTTGCGCGATGAGCACGCGTTGCCGTTGTCCTCCGCTCAGCTGGTGTGGATAGGAGCGCGAAATGCGGTCCGCGTCTTCAGGAAAGAGTTGTGCGAAAACTTGACGCGTCCGCTCGTTCAGCGCGCTTTTTCCCGGAGCGCTGTGCGCCGCCAGCACCTGACGAACCTGTTCACCCGCGCGCAGGGTTGGATGGAGCGCCAGAGAGGGCTCCTGGAAAATCAGCGAAATGCACCGGCCACGGATTTGCTGCAGTTCATCCGGTGTGGCCCGGAGAAGATCTTGCCCCTCAAAGTGGACAGCCCCGCGAATGATCTCCCCATTCCGGGGAAGCAGCCGCACCAGCGATACGGCGAGCGTGCTCTTGCCTGATCCGGATTCGCCGAGGACGCCGATGATCTCGCCGGGCATGAGATCAAAACTGACGCCGGCTAACGCCGACGACAAGATACCCTCGCGTGACCGATATGAGACCTGAAGATTCTGTATTTCAAGAACGGATGCCATGCGCCGGGCCTGCTTTGGCCCATCCCCCGCGATTCATGTTGCGGCAGGATCATGGGGCGGAACAAGTCAAACGTGATCGCTCGCGCACCAAGGGTAAAACCCTCAAGTGCACCGTCAACTTCGGGGGAAGGGGTGGTGGAGTGCGGAGGTCCCCGGGATTGGGCAAACAAGGCAAATCTGAATGCCAGAGCCCAAGCCAAGTCGGGGGATTCAAGGGAGTTGGGGATGGGGAATCCTTGCAATCCCGCACTTGTGCCGAACTCGGCTAGTACATCGGGGACTCCAGCTATGGGCGATTCGCGCTTGGCCTTCGGCGGCTAGCGAACTTCTCCCCGCTGCAACGGTTTCCGTGCCACGGCGACATCCGATCGAGGAGTCATCGAAAGAACAAAATATTCGCGTTCCTTACCGTCGGTTTCGGGAACTCGAAGCACTAGCTTGTCCTTGTGAATCCGGAATTGAGCGGTTTCGCCCACCGGCAGAAGCACCGGATGTTTGTCGTCTTTCGGCCTGATCCGATAGCTGACCCGCTCCGCCTGCAATATGTATTCCTGGCACATGACTACCTTGGTGTTCTTGTGCTGGCCGTCGGTTCCAAAGATTTCGCCGGCAATGGTCTTGCCATCTTTTTCGGCGTAACCACAAGATGAAGAATCCATCTGAAGCAGCACGCCTTTTTCGTATGCCGGCGCATCTTTGGCCTGCATGCCCATCGTCGTTGCGAAAGTGAGAATTGCAACCATCCCAATTTTCATCATTGCCCTCCGAGAAAGCGCTTGTTACTTCCGGCAGACCGCAAAATGAATGCGTCATGCGCTCGGACCAGCAGACTGGGTACAGGAACGCCCGCTCTTCCGCAGGCCGTTTCCAGCCCATGGTATAAGGGATGCCCACGAACAGAAAAATATAAGGATCTTTGGGGCTCGTTGTTCGCTCGGGATGCGAAATCTTCGGCCGTTTCTCTTTTTGCTTCTTTCGCGGCCATGATGGTGGTGCAAATTTCTCTCAAATTACTGTGCGTTTGTCCGCAGATCAAGGGGGGCGCGCCTTGAGAAGGCAAAACACGGTCTGGGAATTGCATTACCAATTCCTGCCCGTTTACTTGAAGATCGTTGGTTGAGTATCAGACGCGGTGCGCTCTCATCTGCTGCCTGATGTACTCCGCCTGTCGCAGCGCCAGCGCCACAATGGTTAAGGTGGGATTCGCTGCGCCAGGACTGCTTAAGACACTACCGTCGGAAATAAACAGATTCTTGATATCGTGTGTCTGGCCCCAGGCGTTCGTGACGCCGTCGCGCGGCGCGACGCTCATGCGCGCGGTGCAGAGATTATGGGTGGCAGGAGGAGTCGGGCCGAGGACGATGCGCTTGGCCCCGACGGCATCGTACAGCTTACTCATTTGTCCTTGCGCATGTTTGCGCATGGCCTGGTCGTTCACATGCTCGTCGACATGGACATTGGCCACCGGCAAACCATGGTCGTCCTTCACTGCGAAATTCAACGTGACGCGGTTGTCGGAGCGGGGCAGATCCTCGCCATTGATGAACATGCCGGCCAGATTCCTGTAGCTTTCCATGATGGAGGCGAAATCCCGGCCCCATCCGTAGGGCAAGCCCACCAGGGGAAACGTCGGAAGATCCAGGGTGAGGAGTTCAAGGCGGTATCCGCCGACAAAACCGCGGCGCGGATCGTTGCGCACTTCGTCTTCGACCACTCCTGCCAGCGTGGCTCCACGCCAAGAATAGACGGGCTTGTCAAAGATCCCCCAGACAAAGCCAGTGATATGGTGACAATAGTTGCGGCCCACCTGGCCGGAAGTGTTGCCGAGACCTTGCGGAAATTTCGAAGAAGCAGAAAGCAGCAGCAGACGAGCCGTCTCGATGGCGTTGCCCGCCACGCAGACCAGGCGGGCCTGTTGTCGCTGTTCTTTGCCATGATTATCCCGGTACACGACGGCGTTGACGCGGCCGTCGGCGCCATGTTCAATTTTTGTGGCCATGGATTCGATCCGCAGGTCTAGATTCCCGGTCGCTTCGGCTCGCGGGATTTCCGTGTAAAGCGTGCTCCACTTCGCGCCCATCTTGCAGCCCTGCACGCAAAAACCTTGTTGGATGCAGTAGCCCCGCCCGTCGAAGGCGCGCGAATTGATGGCCATGTGGCCGGTGTGCACCTGCTGGTAGCCGAGCTTCTTCGCTCCCGCGTACATGACCTTGAAATTGTTCGAGGCAGGCAGGCCGGGAACGCCATTGCGGCGTGTCACGCCGAGACGGTTTTCCGCGATTTCATAATACTTCTCGAGTTCTTCGTAGGAGATCGGCCAGTCGATCAGCGAAGCGCCGCCAATATTTCCATAAGTCGTTCTTGCACGAAGTTCCCAGGGCTGAAGCCGCGGCGCAGACGCGGTCCAGTGAACCGTGGTGCCGCCCACGGTCTTGCAGTGCCACACTGGCAGAGCCGGGAAGTCCCGCGCGACGCCCCAATTGCCGCTCTGCGTGCGTCGATCGAGCCAGGTCAATTGAGCAAAGGCTTCTCCGGGCACCTGTGAAAACGTCTCCGTAGATTGCCGCCTGCCGGCCTCCAGTAAAACGACTCTGATGCCGCGGCGGGTCAGTTCATGCGCCAGCGTGCCGCCTCCAGCACCGGAGCCGATGATGACCACAGCGCCGGAGTCATGAAGATCGATGTGACTCATGTCGGAGTTCTCCACTACCTATGAGCTGACCGGCAGCGGCCCGCCGTCCTCGACAGGCACTTCCGGCAACCAGCGCAGATCGTTGAATCCGCGCTGGAGATACCCGCCTTTGGAGAATGCCTCGCCCTCGTAACCAAAGTAGACATAGGCCATGGGCGTGGCATAGAGAACCTGCACCGTCTTCAGCCGCATCGCTTGAAAAAATGCGGAGAATTCCATTTTCTTCAGAGCCGCAACGCGGTCGCTCTCCGAGCTGGCTGCGAATTCCGGGCCGAGTGCAGCGAGACCCTCTTTGAGCATCTTGCGATTGCTCTCGTCTTTCCCTGCATCGCTGTCGATGGCCTTGATAACCATCGCATAGGCCGCATCATCCAGCTTGTCGTGCGGCACAATCGTGCGTGCCACGGCCATAAGTTTGGTGCCCTCGGTGCTCGTCAGGGCCGTCAGATCGACGGCCCAGGCACGCCCCCGCGCGACCAAGGCCAAGGGGCTTCCCGCGACAACCAAGCCGGTCAGCAGCCCGGTAGTAGTTTTGAGGAGTTCCCGGCGGTTCAGATTTACGAGATCATCCATGAATGTTCCGTCTTACGGCAGACTGCCTAACGGGCTGAAATGGCTGGCCCGCCCTCAGGCGTAGTTTGGCGGATTTACGGACTGATCCATCCCCATGCAAGTCTGTCCGCCTCTTGCAACATTGACGCTGATCAATCGCGGTCCGGGCGACTCGAACGCCTCTCTCAGAGCGATCTCGAGGTCTTCCGGTCGGTCGACTTCCTGCGCCGTCATGCCGTAACCCTGAGCGAGCTTCACCATGTTGATGCCAGGCAAGTCCATGCCAGGAACATTTCGTCCGACATTTGTGAAATCGCAGAACCCTTTCAAGGCGGAATAGTCGGCATTACGGAGCACGACAAAAATCACCCCGGCGTTGTATTGCACGGCGCTCCAAAGCGCTTGAATCGAGTACTGGATGGAGCCGTCACCGACCGGGCAAACCACTCTCCTCTCCGGATGCGCAAGTTGCAGACCAACGGAGGCAGGCACACCGAAGCCGAGAATTCCTGTGCGCACAGAGTAGAACGAGCCCGGCTGATCCAGGCGAACATACCGGTCGAGATCCCCTTTTGACGACGGACATTCTTCACAGATGACCGCATCGCTCGGCATGACGCGGTTCAGGACGCTGAAAAGAAAGCCAGGAGTAATGGGATATTCGGGTGGGGGTTCGGGCGGCGGAGACTGGGGCGAAATCGGATTACTTTTTCTTTTCTTGGTACGACTGCGAATGTACTTCATCGCGCAAGCCAGATTGCCGACCATGCTGGTTCCGGCGAGTGCGGCAGAAGCGTCGAGCGGGGAATTGGTGATCTGGAAAAGTTTCGTTCCCGGCTGAATCGGATTTCCGGGCACGTAGGCGTAATAAAGAAAAATGGGCGCACCCAGAACCACAATCGTGTCATAAGTGGCCAGCTGATCTGCCAGCGGCTGCTGCGCGGGCAAGAGATTTCCCCGAAAGAGCGGATGCCTCCGCGGGAACGTCACCCTCGGCGCAATAGGTTCCTGATAAACATCCGCGTTGAGATGTTCCGCGAGCTCGATAACCTCCTTCCAACCCTGGTCTTCTTCAATCTGCGAGCCGGCGACGATGGCGGGATTGCTGCTGGAATCGAGCGCGCGAACGACGGCATCGAGCGCCGCAGGATCGGCCAAGACAGTTCCGTGCACTTGGCGGGGATCCATGGACCGGCATTCGTGCGTCCAGTCGTCCATGGGAATGGAAATAAATACCGGCCCCCTGGGCGGCTGCATGGCGAGGTGATGTCCACGCACAATGGCGGCAGGTACGTCTTCCGCCCGCAGCGGTTCGCAGGCCCATTTCACGTAAGGCTTGACGACATCCACGGCCCGGCTCACAAGAAACGGTTCCGCCAATACCTGGCGGCGATCCTGCTGCCCCGTGGTTACCACTAGCGGTGCGTGGCTGTAGGCAGAATCGATGATGGCAGAGAGCCCATTGCCCGCACTGGCGACGGAGTGCAGGTTGGCGAAAGCGGCCTTTCCCCGCGCCAAGGCGTATCCAAGCGCCATGCCGGCCGCAGATCGCTCGTGGAGTCCCAGGACATATCGAAAATCAGAGGGCATGTCGCGGAGAAAGGGCAGTTCCGTCGAGCCAGGATTGCCGAAGATCACCGTCATCCCTAAATTGCGCAGAACTTCGTAGGTAACTTCTCTGACCGTGCTCAACGCCGGCTCCGGAATTCTTCAACCTCAAATTCTGAGAAGTTATACCACTTTGAATGCGCTAGGAGCGAGCCCGCGAAAGACCGGCCGTTAGGGTCAGGATGACCCCGCGAGTGGCGCAAGCCAGGGCTTCGGGCCGGGGTAAGCCACAGCTATAGAGTGTCGCAACGTATTGCTTGATTGGGTCGAGTGGTGCGCCGCCACAGCATGCCGCGAAATAAGAAGGCGATGGCCAGTTTGTGACCTAAATTCTTGCCGAGCGCTGGTACAATCTTTAGGGTTGCGCATAAGTCGAAACGCTTGGCTATAGTCGTGCGTCAAAACAAAAGGACGGGGGATCGGCAGTCACTGTGCGTCAGAAAATATACCGAAAACGGGATTTTCGGCGAGGGCACGACTGCCTCGTCCCGTTCGTTCTGCTGGCCACGGTGTTCGGCGCAGGGTGTTCCAAGACGCAAACGGCCAGCGTGTTGGGAGACGCGGCTCACCCCACGCCGGTGCACTTCTACACCGTTGCCGAGGAAACCGCCCGGCGGCGCATCCAGACGGTGGGCTCCCTCTATGCGTTTGAAGAAAGCATTTTGAGTTCACAGGTGGATGGCCGAGTGGCCGAAGTGCTTGCCGACGTCGGCGACAATGTCAAAGAAGGTCAGGCGCTCATCACCATCGATCCGCAGGAGCTGCAATTCGAAGTGGACCGCCAGCGCGGCCTGGTGACGCAGGTGCGTGCGCAGCTGGGGATCGGACCGAACGATCCGCCGCCGTCCGATCCAAAAAGACTTGCCTCCGTGCAGCGCGCGGAAGCCGATCTCTTTGACGCGGATCACAAGTACGGCCGCGCGCAGCAAATGTTCAAGGACAACCTGATTTCGCAGCAGCAACTCGACGAAGCGGCAAGCCGCTTCCAGAGCACGAAGGCGACTTACAATGTTGCGCTGCAGGAAGTGGATCGACTGAAGGCGCTGCTGATTTCCAGCGAAGCCAGCGAGAACCTGGCCGAAAAAAAACTCGCTGACGCGGCCATTCGCGCGCCATTTCCGGGCGCCATCAAGACGCGAAACGTGCATCCCGGCGAATACCTGCGCGTCCAAAGTCCGGTAATGGTGCTGGTTCGCACGGACCGCTTGCGCGCGCGACTGGCGGTGCCGGAGCGCTGGGCCGGATGGGTGAAAGACGGAGCCACGGTCGATTTGCACGTGGAGGCTTTTCCCGGCGAAACCTTTCAAGGAAAAATCTCCCGCATCAATCCGGTGGTGGCACAGGATTCGCGTACCTTTGAAGCGGAAGCACTCCTTGTGAATCTCGATGGGCGCCTGAAACCCGGCTTCTTTCTCGAAGCCTCTATCCCCAGTGAGAAAGAAGAGAAAACCATCTTTGTGCCGGAGAGAGCCGTAAACTATCGCTACGGCGTCTACAAAGTCTTTCTGCTGAACGGTAATCGCGTCTCGGAGCGGCAGATTCGCCCCGCCGGCCAGACGGAAGATGAGCGGGGGCGGCGTTTTGAAGTGGCCGAGGGGTTGAAGCCGGGTGACCGGGTTGCCGTGGCCATTTCCGGCGATTTGCACGAGGGCTCCGTCGTGCGAGAACAGGCTGAAGGGACCACGCCGGCAGCGAAGTAATCCGGGTGTGAAGCTCACGCGCGTCCGTGGTTGAAGCGATAAAGCGATGAAGCTCGCCGAAACCTGCGTAAAGTATCCCGTCTTCACGGTGATGCTGATTGCGTTTCTCGTGACGCTGGGTGTGTTTTCCTACCGCGGGCTGGCCGTCGACCTTTTTCCCAAAGCGGACCCCGCCACGGTAAACGTGGAAGTACGGCTGCCCGGGGCAACTCCCGAAGAAGTTGTCACCGGAGTCGTCTTGCCACTCGAGGATGCCATCTCCTCGGTCAGTGGCATCGATGAGATCAGCGTTTATTCCTTCGAAGGTTTTGCCTATATCACCTGTACATTTGTGCTCGAGCGCGACATCGAAGGTGCCGCTCAGGACATCCGAGAAAAAGTTGCGGGAGCCATTGATCGGCTGCCACGCGACACTCTTCCGCCAATCATCACAAAGCAGGACCCGCAGTCTGATCCCATCATGACACTCCTCGTGAGCGGCCCCATGAGCCGCCGCGAGCTGACGGAGATCGCCGACAAGCAAGTGCGCCGCGTCGTTCAAACGGTGGACGGAGTCGGCAGTGTCGAGCTTAACGGAGGGCAAGAGCGGCAAATTCGCGTCCTCCTGGACGCGCAAAAGCTCACCGCTCACAACTTCACGGTCCTGGACGTGCGCGAGGCGCTGCAGCGCGAAAACATTGAAGCGCCGGGCGGGCGCATGATCACCGGCCCTCAGGAACTGGGGCTGCGCACTCTGGGGCGGGTGACTTCCGCGGAGCAATTCGGCGAGATCGTGCTCGGGACGCGCGGAGGCACGCCCGTGCGCATCCGCGATGTGGCGCGAGTCGAGGATGGCGCCCAGGAACTGCGCACTTGGTCGGCACTCTTTCGGAAGGGCACGGCGGCACAAGACGTCGTGGCCATTCAGGTTCTCCGCCAATCCGGCGCCAACACCGTACGCGTTGCGGACGACGTGAGGAGCAAGCTTGATGATTTGCGCGCGCAGATGCCTCCTGGCATTCAACTCCAAGTAGTCCACGACATTTCCGATTTCATCAAAGCTTCCGTGCATTCGCTGATCGAGCACCTGATTCTGGGCAGCGTTCTCGCGAGCATGGTCGTTTGGCTCTTCATTCGCAACTGGCGTGCGGTGCTGATCGCTGCGGTGGCCATCCCCGCTTCCATCATTGCTACTTTCACTTTGATGCGGGGCATGGACTTCTCTCTCAACAATATAACGCTCCTGGCGCTGACCCTCGCTGTAGGAATCGTCATCGACGATGCCATCATTGTCCTCGAAAACATTTTTAGATTCATGGACGAAAAGGGAAGAGACCGCGTTCTTGCCGCGGTCGAGGCCACCAAGGAAATTGGGCTGGCGGTGATGGCCACCACACTCTCCTTGGTGATCATCTTCCTGCCCATCGCGTTCATGACCGGATACGCCCGCAAGTACGTCAATTCTTTCGGATGGACCATGGCCATGGCCATTCTCGTCTCACTGTTGGTGGCCTTCACGCTGACGCCGATGTTGAGTTCGCGTTTCCTCAAGTTGGGGGGCGCAGAAAAGAAAGCGCACACTCAGGGTTTCCTGCACTCGGTCGAAGTGCGTTATCTGAGGATGTTAGATTGGTCCCTGTCGCACCGGCGCGTGATTATCCTGATTTGTGTGGCGACTTTTTTTTCCACATTCGGTTTCTATCATCTGGTGGGACGCGACTGGATTCCCGCCGACGACCAATCCGAATTGATCAGTTCCTACACGCTTCCCGAAGGCACCTCGCTCGACAAAACCACCAAGCTCGCCGAGGACATGGCCGAGCGCATCATTGCCCTGCCGGAGGTGGCCCTGGTCCAATCGTTTACGCACGGGCCGACCAATCACGCCCACTTTTTCATCGTGCTGGTGCCGCGCAGCGAGCGAAACCGCACGCACGCGCAGATGGCCACCGCCGTTCGTGGAATTCTTTCGAGCTACCGAAACATGACCTACAACGTACGCCTGCCTTCCGTTCTGGGCGGTGAAATTTATTTTCCCATTGCCGCGGTAATTCGCGGTCCGGAGCTCGTGCAACTGGCGGAGCTCAGCAAGCAAGCCGCCAGCCGGATGATGAAGTATCCCGACCTGGTGGACGTCAACCCCAGCCTCAACCTGAATACTCCGGAGTTGCAGGTGAAGGTGGATCGGCAGCGCGCTGCGGATATCGGCGTGCGCATGACCGACGTCAGCGATGCCGTTAGACTGTTCTATTCCGGCGAGGACGAGATTACCCGGTTTAAAGAGGGCTCGGAACAGTATCCGGTCACCATGCAATTGTTGCCCGAGCAGCGGGACAATCCCGATGTTCTCGCTCGCATGATGGTTCCCTCAACGAAACTTGGGCAGGTGCGTCTGGAAAATGTCGCCACCATCGGGCGCGGCGCCGGCCCTGCGTCCCTCCAGCGTTACAATCGCGAATTTCAAGTCAGCGTCTACGCTAACGTGGCTACCGGCTATCCGCTGGACCTGGCTGCCGCGCACACCGTGCAGTCCATCAAGGAAGTCGGTTTGCCCGCCGGGTACTCCTACTTATTTTCCGGACAGGTGAAAGTCCTGGAGGAGACCACCTGGAATCTCCTGCTAGCGATGTTGCTGGCCTCTATCTTCATGTACATGGTGCTGGCGGCACAGTTCGAGAGTTTCACCTATCCCTTCATCATCATGCTGACGCTTCCGCTGAGCGTGCCGTTCGCGCTCTTCTCGTTGTGGATCACCGGACGCGCCCTGAGCCTGTGGAGCGCCTTGGGAATGTTCCTGCTGCTCGGTATCGTGAAAAAGAACGGCATCTTACAAGTGGATTACACCAATCGACTGCGGACCCAAGGGATGCCGGTGCGCGAGGCGATCATGGAGGCGAATCGCGTGCGCCTGCGGCCCATCCTGATGACTACGCTTTCCATCATCGCGGGGCTGATTCCGGTGGCCATCGGCATCGGGGCAGGTTCGGAGCAGCGCGCCTCGATCGCGGTAACGATTATCGGCGGACAGACACTTTGTTTGCTGCTCACCTTGTTGGTGGTACCGGTGGCGTATTCCTACCTGGCAGAGTTCGAAGCCGCGCCTTGGGCTGAATGGGCAGCTCGACTGCTTGGCCGCGCCCGCAGCTCCGTGCGCCCGTCCGACAACGATTAATGGCGCACCCTTTGCCGTTCGGACGGCACACCGCCGAGAAAAAGGTAAATGGAAATCGGAGAATTGCGAAACTCAGAAACTCTGAGAAGCCGCGCGGACCGCAAGCTGCCCTTCACAGGAAGCTAGCGATTGGGCGAGTGTTAGGCATGGGGCTCGCAACAAGAGGAACAGTTCACCAGCCCAGAGCAAAATATCCAGCAAACGTCCGCGCTCAAGATTGTTCAAGTTCTTAGATTGCAGGCTGACGTCGAGCGCCTTGCGCGAGCATTCCTCAACGAAAGCGCGCATGGAGACCACGTCGACGGGTTCAGCGCTGAACTTGCGGCCCCGCGGATCAAGGCCCTCAAGCCTTTCATAACAACACAGCAGGAAGTGTTTCAGGCAAAGAGCCTGGTGATCCAATGCAGTAATCGCGGAGCCACCACAAGAACCCATCCGGCAGTTTCGTTTCGCAAGCATCGTATCCATTCCACCCCGGCCCGTTGATTTAACTCCACGATCGATCTCATTCTTCTCCGAATCTTTCTTTAACCATAAGAACTACGCCACACAAACGGTTTCATCTTCGCAAAGAAGGTCCTCTATCACCGAGCACTCACGGGCCGCAATTGTTTCCGGCCGAATCGCTGGCAACAACGGCACGTGCGCGACCATGGTTTGCACCCGCAGGCAGCGATCCAGATACGGCGCCAACAGCGCGCGCACCCAGGGGACGTTTTCGCCGCATCGTTGCACCCGATCATCCCCGCACCAGAGCGTGACCACGGTGACCAGCCGGGCTTCCTGATCTGCAATCATTACCAGGCATCCGGCGAATCCGGTTACATCCTTCAGCGCCCCGGCAATGGCGGCCGGAATCGCCCCTTGCACTCGGTGAGCTTCCTGGGGCTTGGCGACAAATTCCACACTCAGGGCAGTCACCGGGGGAACACCCGATCTCCCGGTGGTCGCCGGCGGCTGCGATCTTAGCTCGGTAGGTTGGGGGAAGTGATGAGCGGCATTTTTTGTACTGCCTACGTAACTCGCCGGACTTGTCAAAGTTCCTCCCATCAATTGGCCCACCCTTCGGAGAGGGGAGGCGCATCCTCGCCCGTTCAGGGCGGGCCAGAATGCGCCCACTGGGGCACATGGGGACCGGGGAGGGTTCCCCACGGATAAGGACTCCCGAGCCTACGGGGGTTCCTACAAACGAGTAGTGCATCTGTCCGCGAATCCGTTTCAGCGGAATGTTGATGAATCATAAGTCTCATTGCCCCAACAGGGGGTGCGACGCTATACTCCTCCGCCAAGAATCCGAGGCCAGCGTGGAGTTCTTCACTTTTAGCCAAGCGTATGTGGAACGGCTGCGGGAGGGGGACCCGTCGACCGAGCAACACTTTGTCGCTTATTTTGAGCAACTCCTGCGTATCAAGCTCCGGTCCAGGAGAATTCCCCCAGACAAAGTAGAAGACTTGCAGCAGGAGACTTTTATTCGAGTCATTGGCGTCGTGCGCAAAGACGGCGGTGTGCGCCAGCCGGAGCGCTTCGGAGCTTTCGTTAACTCCATTTGTAACAACATCTTACTGGAGTACTACAGATCTTCCGCTAAGAGCCAGCCGATGGAGGACGCGCACCAGGATATACCGGACAAAACATTGGATCTGGAGGGCATGCTGGTCACCAAACAATCCGGGGAGCATGTGCGGCGGATCCTCGACGGAATGCCAAAACGGGACCGCGCGCTTCTTCGCGCTATCTTCTTAGAAGATAAGGAGAAGGACATGATATGCCGGGAACTGGGGGTCGATCGCGAGTACCTGAGGGTGCTAGTCCACCGCGCCAAGGATAAGTTCAAGGCCCTCTATGAGAAAGGCCAGAGGGGGATGGCCAAACAGGCGGCTGGCCTGGGAAAACAGTGAAACGTTCTAGTGCCCCCCTGCACTACCCTTCGGATGGCAAATATGGATCACAACGAGGCAATACAACTGCAAGCGGCAGTAAAGTATGTGCTCGGCGAACTCTCCCAGATCCAGCGGGAGGAATACGAAGAACATTATTTCGAATGCGCGGAATGTGCCATCGATCTGAAGGCGCTGGCTACGTTTGCCGACACGACGCGCCAAGTCTGGCGGCAAGAGAAGGCCAACCAGCTCGCGTCAGATTCCGTTCCGGCGCTTGGCGGATGGCTGCGCTGGTTCCAGCCCAATACGGCGATACCGGCGCTCGCGGCTCTGCTGCTGATCATCGCTTATCAGAATACGGTCACCATTCCTCAAGCGAGGGAAGAAGCCGCTTCCGGTGCGGCGCAGCTATTTGTTTCCTCTCATGCGCCAAAAATGGCAGTCACACGCGGCAGCGAAGAAATAAAGCTTTCTGTTCGCCCAAACGAGAGCCTTCCGCTCAAATTCGACTTCACCCCTAAGACATCTTTTGACGCCTACCTTTGCCGGCTTCAGGATCGGTCTGGCCGGTCCGTGCTGCAGGTCCGGGTCCCGGGATCGTTCACCAACAAGGAACTGAATTTGGTGGTTCCAGCAAGTCTGGTCAAGCCCGGGCAATACACGCTGGTCTTCACCGGCGAGCCGGGGTCCAAGGGACAGCCTGCCCAGGACGAAGTCCTGCGTCTCAGCTTTGCTATTGAGTTTCTCCCGTAGATGAAAGATTATTAGCCTCCGAATTAGATAATCGAGGTGACGTCCATGCCCGCGAAGCGCTCCAAGAAGACCACTAAGACCACGAAAACGGCGAGTGCGAACGAATCGAAGCAGCGCATCCCGTTCCACTTTCATGCTGAGGCGCACGCCTTCAGCGGCACTTTTCATCGGCCGGTTCTTTACCCGATTGCGGCGCAGGCGTCTGTGTCGCTGCCGACGATCGGAGGCCACGCCCACTCGCGCGTGGAAAACTTCCGCGTCGATGGTCTCGTGCGCTTCACTGCCGCCTCTAGCCACGTCTCCGGCAGTTGGCAGAACGATGAGATCGTCACCACGCACGCCACCGCCGTCATTGAGGGCCTCAATATTCTGGACTTCATAACCGCCGACCGCATCGTTGCGCGACTGACCTCGGAGCATCACGTTGGGGAGCGGGAGGGCCACTTCATCGCCCTCGGAAGCACGTTCGAAGGCCTGAAGATTGCCGGTCACGCCGTGACGGTTACTCTGCGCCACGACTTGATGGTCGAATGCAGGACTTTCGCTACCCTGCGCGATAGGCTTGCAAAAGACAAGAAACCAGACAAAATATCCGTCACCACTGACGGGGTCGCCTTGTGCTCGCTTGCGGAAGATATCAACGTCCAGTTTCCTGGCCTTCACAAGGAGGGCCACATCCTGAAGATCGATCATTTTGGAGAAATCTCTTTCGCGGAGGTCTTCGCCGCCTTTGGTACGCGCACGCTGACGATGCTGCGCCTCAAGCTGGGGTCCCCTCAGGCAGCCAACGGCACCGTCGTCGAGTGCACCACCAACGGCCAGCCCATGCCGCCCACACCCAGCGGAACCTAATTTTACTTTGCCAGTTCTTATCCTGCTTCTATATTTGGGCCTGCCATTCCGTTGCAGGGCCGCAAGCCGTTTATGACCATATTGTCCAAGAGATTCGACATGGCGAACTGGACGCTGCCAGGGCCGACATAGATCGGGCATCCGAAGAATACGGGTCCAAGAATGAAGAATGGGCTTGGCGCTTTCGTGTCCTGAAGGCACAATTTCTTGTTTTCCGCAGGGAATACAAAGAAGCCTTAGTAGTCCTCAATGAAGATCTCCCTCCTGTATTGGCCTCGACGGGCATAGCGGCGCGCAAGGCTATGGTCGAAGGTGTGGCTTACAGGTACGCTCAACAGTTTGAAGACTCAGAGAAAAAATTCATAGAAGCAGAACGGCTGGCTTCCTCCTATCAACCACGAATCATGGGAGAGATCCTGAATAATCGAGGCGCGCTTGAAGTGGAAGAAGTAAGATATCCGGCTGCCCAAGAAACCTTTCACCGTGGGCTTCTACTCGCCCGAAGAGAAAAGGATCAGGTCCAGGAAGCGAACGCTCTGGGAAATCTGGGCCTTGTCGCGACGAAACAGGGACATTTCGACGAAGCCGTCGACTGGAACCAGTCGGCGTTGAAACTCTCTCGCTCGCTGGGAATGAAAGACACGGTGGGGGTGATCCTTGGAAACATGGGTTGGAACTATTTCGACTTAGGGGATTTCGAAAATGCCATGTCTCTCTACAAGGAAGCAGCGGAGGATTCGGCGCTACGCAAAATCCCAGCGACTCAGGCCTACTGGCTCGCCGGGGTGGCCAATTCTCACTACTCAATGCACGATTACGAATCTGCGCGGGCAATTCTTGAGCAAGCCCTGAAAATTGCCGGGGGTCTGGACGAGAAGAGCATACTCACCAAGTGTCTTAATGATCTGTCCGCCGTCGAAATGCAATTAGGCCGCGTGGACCTTGCCGAACGATACACAAATGAAGCTTTGGAGATTGAAAGGAATGGCTCTGACAAGTCCGGCACGCTGAACTCACAGCTTCTGCAGGCTCGGATTCGAGCGTTCCGGGGCCATTTCCTTGATGCTGAGCGGCTTTTTCGCGTAGTCATCCAAAGCCCAAAGGCAGATAAGCCTCTTGTCTGGGAGGCGCAAGCGCGATTGGCTAAGACGTCCGACAAAGCGGGGAAGTCGGTTCAAGCGCAGAGAGAATACCGGGAAGCGATTGGCACGGTCGAAGCGGTGAGACAGTCTCTGAATCGCGATGAATTTCGCCTGACGTTTCTTTCGAGCGCAATCGAATTCTACGACGATTATGTTGATTTCCTGGTTGCCCACGGCCGATCGAACGACGCGTTAAACATTGCTGAATTGAGCCGTGCGAGAACTCTAACGGAAGGTTTGGCATCCACGGCGGCCGACGACCTAAGCGCGCCCAGCAAGTTTGATCCGCAGCAGACTGCGCGGAAACTAAATGCCTCGCTGCTCTTCTATTGGGTCGGACACGAACAATCCTATCTTTGGGTTATCACTCCCGCGAAGATGAGCTATTTCAAACTGCCCTCGGCTTCGGTGATTGAGCCTGTGGTTTCAGAGTATCGCAAAGCGCTTCTGAGGATGCGCGACGTGCAAGACGACGGCAGCACCGAAGGGAAAAGGCTATACGCCATGCTGGTCGAGCCGGCCAAGAAGCTGATTCCTCCCGGCTCACGAGTCATTGTCTTGCCGTCGGAGGGTCTCTACGGGTTGAACTTTGAAACCTTGGTCGTGCCCGATCCGCAGCCGCACTTCTGGATCGAGGATGTTACTTTGACGACGGGTAGTTCGCTCACCATGCTGGCCGCGTCCGCCAATCGGCCTACGCCCAGTGACAAGACTCTTTTCCTCGTCGGCGATACCAAGCCTCCCAACCCTCCCTTTGCCCCGCTCCCGCAAGCCGCCGAGGAAATGAAGCAGGTCAGAAAATATTTCCCCGGAGCGCAAACGAGAGTCCTGGAAGGAAGCAGCGCCACTCCCACGGCATTCCTCAAAAGCAATCCCGAGCAGTATTCCTATCTCCACTTTGTTACCCATGGAACCGCCAGCCACATCCGTCCCCTCGAGTCCGCCGTGATTCTCAGCCTGGAAGGTGACTCGTACAAGCTTTACGCTCGCGATATCGTCCAGCACCGCTTGAACGCCAGTCTCGTGACCATCTCTGCCTGCAACGGTGCCGGAACACGCGCCTATTCCGGCGAGGGTCTGGTGGGTCTCTCCTGGGCCTTCCTCCGCGCCGGTGCCCACAACGTCATTGGCGCGCTCTGGGAAGTGAGCGATGCCTCCACTCCGCAGTTAATGGATGCGTTTTACCGCGAACTATTTCAGGGCAAGGACCCCGCCGCGGCCCTGCGCGAAGCCAAACTCGGGCTCCTGCGTTCCGCCGACCCTGACTCCGTCTTCAGGAAGCCCTTCTACTGGGCCCCCTTCCAGTTGTACGCCGGCTCGTAGTCGATGCGCGGGAAACTCTGGAACGGGGTGGGACTGCTCGAGGGCTGTTGAGGCGGTCATTCTTGGTGAAACGATTTCGCACACAAGATCACCACTTGTGAGGGAACCGCTTCCCCGGAGAGTCAGGCATCCATGAATTTGAGCGACAAGACAACGAAGCCATCAGGAAACAATTTTGCATCTCAGCGGGATCTTCCCGAAGAAATTGATTCGCGCATGCGCGTCGAACCGTGCGAATTCGAAAGCCTTCTTCAGCGCGCCGTGGAGATCCTGAGCGCGAGGGCACAAAGCGCGACCACATCCAGCTCTTGAGGTGAAGGCAAGCCACGGGCAGAACCGCTGCGGCTTTTTCCCGAACATTGCACCGGCGAGACGGCCCTTTGGCCGCGTTTTCTAGACACATGACCAAACAGAGTGATACGATTTTCGCCTAAGCCTCACCAATCTTACAAAGCTAGCCCATTTCCGCAACGCCATTGGGGGTGTATATGCCACCAGCCGGACTAGATAACCTCAAACACATCGTCGTCCTCATGATGGAGAACCGCTCCTTCGACCACATGCTGGGCGGCTTGATGAAGAAATATCCGAAAATCAATGGCTTGACGGGCAATGAATCCAATCCCGACATGAACGGCACCATGGTTCCCGTGCAGCCGAATGCGAAATTTCAGGGCCAGCTGGATCATGACCCCGATCACCACTTTCCCGGCGTCGACCTCCAGATATTCGGCGGCACGCCTCCGAGGCCCGGCCGCGTCGCAAATATGCAGGGGTTCATCAAGAGCTACGCCACGCAGGGCACCGGCATCAATGCTTCCCACGCCATCATGTCGTATTTTCCTCCGGAGAGGCTGCCGGTGCTCACTAGGCTCGCGACGGAGTATGCCGTCTTCAACGGCTGGTTTTCCTCGATACCCGGACCGACCATCTGCAATCGTGCGTTCGCGCATTACGGCACTTCCTTCGGCAACGTGGATATGAACCTGTTCTACATTCAGGACCCGATTCAGAGTATTTACGAGCGCATGGTGCAGGCTGGCCACACGGCCAAGATTTACTACTACGACCAGCAGAGCTCGACGATGGAGATTGTGAACCTCCTGAAAAACCAGCCGCGGATCTTTGGCAGCTACAGCCAATTCATCGGCGATTGCAAGGGCAACACTCTCCCCGAATACAGCTTTATCGAGCCATGTTACAACGATCATCCGGGGCCGGGCGGCGGCCAGATTCTTGCTTCAGACCAGCACCCCGATCACAACGTGCAAGAGGGCGAAAGATTCATCGCCAACACTTACAACGCCATCCGCACAAAACAAGAGCTTTGGGAAACGACCGCGATGCTGGTCGTCTATGACGAGCACGGCGGAATCTACGACCACGTCGTGCCCCCGGCTTGTGAAGCGGACGGTAAGAGTGCCCCGGCAGATAAAACGGGAACAGCAGCGCCGTTCAACTTTGACCGTCTTGGCGTGCGCGTGCCGGCCATTCTTGTCTCGCCCTATATTCCCCGGGGCACCGTGGTGCCGGGTACGGAAGATCCGAACGGTCGCATTTTCGAACACGCTTGCATTCCCGGCACGGTCACGAACTTCTTCTTGAAGAATTACGATCAGCGCACGTCCCGCGAGAAGAATTCCAACAATTTTCTCGCGCCACTGACCGACATCTTGCGGCCGGATGATGATTGCTGGGTTTTTGACGTGTGAGGAAAAATATGGAAAAAAAATATAAGTTGGTTGCCAAGGTCCCCAAAACGCCAAAGAGCGCCTACGATCATGGCCGATTCATCTCCAGCCTGATCGAACATCAAATCAAGCATTTCCACGAAATCGAGAAGTTACTCTTGAAGCCCGGACAAGAACTTACTGACATCACCAAGATCAAAACCGAGCTTCAGGCCAGCGAATACTTGAAAAAGATGACGGCCCTCTTGCATCCACAGGGCGCTGAAAAGCCACGAAGAGTCGCTCCGCCCAGGAAAACCAGGAAACGCGCGAAAGCCGCGAAGAGCAAGGGCAAGGGTAAGACAAAGAGTAGGCGGGGTAAGCGGAAAAGTCGGTGAAGGAGGCTTTGTGCGTCGCATAGTGTTGACCGTTCTTTTGTTGGCAGCCGGATCAGCTCGAGCTCAGGAGAATCTCCCTCAGCGGCCTCCCGCCCCGCCCAAGATTGACCCTTCCGGCGAAGTCGACAGGCTGAAAGAGAGTTGCGGGGCTTTCAAAATTGCTCCGTGTGCCGAGGAACTCTTCACCGGACAGCCCGTGCATATCGCCGTCGCCAGCTTCGCTCCACAGAACGGCTTTGGTGCGGGTCTCGCCTACCTGGGTCACAAGACCACGGAAAACTGGCGTGTTACCTGGAACTCGGACGCCGTCGCGTCGATCAACGGATCGTGGCGCGCGGGCTTCTACCTAAAGTTTGTTGATACCTATGAGAAGCCGATCGGCGGTGGCTTGGGGACAAAAGGAAGGAAGAAGCCGCGTGTTCTCAGCGAGCTTCCGGAACACCCGGTCTTCAATTTGTATGCCCAGGCCATCTCCCTCAACAAGCTCCTATACTTCGGCTTGGGTCCGGCTACGACACTAGCGGGTCGCACCTTCTACGGTATGACACAGACGATTGTGGGTGGAAGCGCGGTGAAGCCGTTCAATGCACGGCTGAATGCCAGCCTTTATGGCGAAATCAACGGCCGCTTTGTCAACATTCGTCCAAGCACCGGCCAGCCAAGCCCTTCGATTGGAATGCTTTACACGGAAGCCACGGCTCCGGGCTTGACCAGCCAGCCCGGAACGCTGCAACTCGGGGAGGGCCTGCGGATTCGGCCGGCGTACTTCGATGATGTATTCCGCCTGAACTACAGCCTTGCTTATCAGCAATTCTTCACGCCAGGAAATTCAACATTCTCTTTCCAACGATTGACCGCCGATCTGTTACAGGAGTACGTACTCCACAGCAAGTCGATTCGGCCCTACTTGTTGCCCCGGGACAATAACCCCAACGGTCCCGACGCATGCGACGACCCTGGCCGAGACGAATCAAAAATGACGGAGGAGGAAAAGAATAAGGCCAAAGAACATCCGTGCGCCTATGTGACGCGGAACTTCGAAGGCACCATCGGCTTCCGCTTTTTCCTTGCCGCATCCATGACTCCCGGAGGAAACTTGGTTCCGTTCTACTTTCAACCAACACTTGGTGGAGCAGATATCAACAGCAATCCCTCGCTGGGCAGCTATCAAGACCTCCGCTTTCGTGCACCCAATGTCATGCTGCTCCGTCAGAGCTTCGAGCATTCCGTCTGGAATTTGCCCCTGGGTGTTGCGTTCATGGCCGACGAAGGCAAGGTGGCCTTGATTCGCGGCGATCTCGGTTCTAATCCCTGGGTCCACAGCTTTTCCGCGGGCCTGACCCTCCGTGCCGGGGGTTTCCCTCAGGTGTTCCTGCTGTTCTCCTGGGGCGGAAATGAAGGCACACACACCATCGCGAACGTAAATCCATCGTTGCTTGGTGGTGGCGGACGGCCATCCCTGTTCTAACCTGCACAGCGCACCAAATCGGAACGAATCTCTGTTCTCGGTTCATTTCCGGTTGATCTTTCTTTCTCCTATGCAATAAATTGCTCCTGAATAAACGGCGTCACCTCAGGCGTTGGCCTCAGGTCGCGGACTCGACCGCCATGGTCTGCATATCCTCGGCCGAATAGCCGAGACCCCGCAGGATTTCAGCGGTGTGCTCCCCGAGTAACGGCGGCGGCAAGCGGAAGCTCACCGGGGTGTCTGAAAACCGGATGGGATTTGCGATGCTCTTTGCCGTGCCAATCGCAGGGTGCTCGAGTTGCACGATCAAGCCCCGCGCGCGCGTCTGTACATCCTCAACCGCTTCCGCAACCGTGTTGATCGGCGCGGCGGGAATGTCCGCTTCCCCGAACTTATCCAGCCACGCTGCGGCTGGCTTTTGCTGAATAACGTTTTGCAGCAACGGCACGAGGATTGCCCGGTGTTTGATTCTCAGCGCATTGGTGGCGAATCGTTCATCCCTTCCAATGCCGTCTTGAATGTTCAACACTTGCGCGAATCTCTTCCACAGTGCCTCAGTCCCCACTCCGACCACAAAATACTTGTGGTCGCCCCCGCGATACGCCTCATAGGGCACGATATTCGGGTGGGCGTTTCCCCAGCGCTCGGGAGACACACTGGCGTTCAGATAACTGCTCCCCGCGTTGGCCAGCCACGTCAGTTGCGAATCGAAAAGCGCCATGTCGATGAACTGCCCGCGCCCGCTTCTTTCCCTCGAAAAAAGCGCTGCGAGAATCCCCATAGCCGCATACATCCCGCAAGTCATATCCGCAATCGCGATCGGATAACGCATCGGCCCGCCTCCTGGCTCACCGGTGAAGCTCATCACGCCAGCTTCCGCTTGCGCGAGAATGTCGTAGCCGGGCATGCCCGCTTTCGGGCCAGTGAATCCGTACCCGGTGATGCTGCAATAGATGAGCCGCGGATATTTCGCGCACAGCGAATCCGGATCGATGCCGCGTTTTTGAAGCGATGCCAGTGACGGCTGGTTGACAATGAAAACGTCGGCGCTTGCGAGGAGTTTCTGCAAGGCTTCCGCGCCGCGCGGATGATCGTAGTTGAGAGTAATCGATCGTTTGTTGCGATTCGCCGCGAGATAGTAAGCGGATTCGCTGCCCACAAACGGCGGACCCCATCCGCGCGACTGGTCGCCGGTTCCCGGCCGCTCCACCTTGATCACCTCCGCGCCAAAATCTCCGAGCAGCATGGCGCAATACGGTCCGGCGAGCGCCTCCGTCATTTCCACGACGCGAATCGAATCGAGAATGGTTTCCACGGCCGCGATTATAACTGACATCGCACCTCGCCATCCTCCGGCATCCCAGCGTCCATTTCCGTAAAACGATTAACTGCATCCAAAACTTAGTTGGAAGCGCTGAAGGTTTCCACAGGCACGACTCTTGTGCTTTAGCACCGTCCCGGCATAAACTTCCTCGCAGCATGTGTTTTTGCGAGCCGCCTCAACCTTTTGAGGAACTCCATGGCTCGTGCGAATCGGGGTTGTGATGTCTGGGGGGAGAGAAAATGAGAAAAATGTTGAGTGCGTTCTTTGTCTTGACACTCGCGCTGGTGCTTGCCTCATCCGGGTGGGGGCAGTCGCAGATCACTAGCGGGACGGTGCAGGGAGATGTTCTCGATGAGAAGGGTGGGAGCGTCGCGGGCGCAACCGTCGAAGCCAAGAATCTAGCGACCAATTTCGCACAGACGGATACCACCAACACGGACGGCCATTTTGCCTTCCTGAGTCTTGCGCCGGGGCGCTACACCCTCACCATCAGCAAAGCCGGGTTCGCCACCATCGTTCAGGAAAATGTGAACCTCACCGTCGGGCAAACCATCTCGCTGCCTGTCACGATGAAGGTATCTTCCGTTTCACAGCAGATCGTCGTCACAGACGTGCCCATCGTGGAAGTCACGAAGACGGAATCCTCTTCGACGCTGAATGAACTTACGGTCAGCTCCACGCCTGTACTCGGCCGCAAGTTTGAAGACCTGCTTACTTTGACCCCCGGCGTCTCAATTACCCAGGGTCCCGACGGCGACGAGATCACCTTCAATGGCCAGCGTGGAATCTTTAACAACGTGAGCTTGGACGGTGGCGACTACAACAACGGATTCTTCGGAGAGCAGGAGGGCGGGCAGCGCGCGGCGATCGACATTACGCTGGACGCGGTGAAGGAGTTCCAGGTAGTGGCCAGCGGCGCCAATGCGGAATTCGGGCGCACGGCCGGAGGGGTTATCAACGTCATCACCAAGTCTGGAACGAACGATATCCACGGCAGCGCTTTTGAGTACTTCCGCACGGAAGCTTTATCCGCCAACACGTCGGATGGGAAGCCGCTGCAGGATTTTCGCCGCAATCAATTTGGCGGAAGCTTCGGTGGGCCCATTTACAAGGACAAGCTCTTTTTCTTCGGTGCAGCGGAGGGCATTCGCGAGAATCTCACCCGCCAGAATCTCAGCGCGGCCATCGGCACTCCATGTGGGTCAAATATCGTGTTCGACGGCACTCCCGCCACTGACGCCCAGATTCTGGCTAGTCCGGACTGTCAGCGCGTAGCGCTTGTGAACTTCATGCAGAGCACTTTCAGTGAGAAGGATGGCGCACCGATAAATCATGCGATACGCAATGGTGCGGCGTTTGGCAGGATCGACTATAACCTGAATTCCAAGAACCAAATCTTTGGTTCGTACAACTACGATTATTCAAAGAACTCAAATCAGACGTTTGACGTTCCCGCCTATGGAACGACAGCGAACGGCATCGAAGGACCGTCAAAAATTCAGGCGGCCAATACAAACTGGTTTAGCACCATTTCCAGCAGCAGACTCAACGAGGCGCATTTCACCTACGCGCGCGAAAACCGACCGCGCAACGCGGTCGGTGCAACTGCAGTGCCTGACACAAATATCGGTTCGGCGAACAGCGCAACGGCCTTCGCTTTCCGGTTCGGCCAGCCTTTCTTCCTCGAGCCTACGATTGACGAAATCTTTTGGCGGACCGATGTGAGGGACAACTTTACCGTCATAAATGGCAAACACACCATAAAGGCCGGTGGGGAGTGGATTCACAGCAATAACACGCAGGTGTTTCGCGGGTTTTTCAAAGGATTGTACTTTTTCGATAACGCCGTGGGCTTTATGCATTACGTGACGGATGGGCCCGCCGTGCAAGGGTGCTCGGACGGAACATTTACCGTGACCACTTGCGGAGGAGTGGCCACGTCTACAGGGACACCGCTATTCCTGTTCCTCCAACATGGGCCTGCGACCCAAGGAGAGACCTTTGACCAGTCTGGGGCGTCGTCCATCAATAATGAAGATTTCGCGCTGTTTGCACAGGATACTTGGAAGGTTACGCGCAACCTAACTGTAAATCTGGGCCTGCGTTGGGAGGCACAACGCTTTCCAAATCCGGTTATTCCTCCTGCACAGACTGCGTACGGCCCGAACTTGAGCGACCCGAAGTTTCCTTCCGATGGAACATTGCACAACCAGAACAAGATGTTTCAGCCGCGGGTCGGCTTCGCTTGGGACATTCGCGGTAATGGCAAGTCCGCCCTGCGTGCGAGCTGGGGGATCTACAACGCCAGGCAGAATATGCTTACGCAGGTCGGGTCCATCACGACGAACGGAGTGCAACAGCAGTCGTTCGCGGCGGGCTTGTTTGTCGGGCCATGCTGCCCGGAACCGGTGTTCGGCCAAAATGCGGGACCTATCAATAACCCCCCGGCGAAAGGCTCACCACCGCCACCATTTGCCGCGGTGCAAGTATTTGACAAGAACTATGCGAACCCCCGAATTTATACTGGAAACGTTGGTTACGAGCAGCAGATCGCGTCGGGCTGGGCCGGCTACGTTGACTTCACAGTCTCCAAGGGAGTTCATCTGACCCGGTTTACTAATCCCAACGTTTGCTGCTCCACTGCGGATTTGGTCACCACCGCCGATGTGAATCTCGGTAGCGGACCATCCTACACGGGTCCCGCCCCATTCCCGAATTTGGGAGCGATCACCGACACGGTTAGTTCCGCAAAGTCACTCTATCGCGGCGCAACGATTGGGGTGCGCAAGCGCTTTAACAATCGATTCCAACTGGATGCGAATTACGTCTGGTCAGAAGATCTGGACGATGATTCTAACGAAAGAGATCCTTTCAGCTTTCACTACTATGACATTTATAATCTTGCGAAGGAGTATTCCTATTCCGACCGCGACGAAAAGCATAAATTCAACCTCGTCACGCACGCCGAATTGCCTTGGAAGGTTGCTGTTGACGTGCGAATGCAGGCGCACTCGGCCCAGCCCTATAGCGCCAATCCCAATGCCACTGGTGCCGGGCCTCTTTGTAGTAACACAGAAGCTGCGCATCGCGTGCAAGTTGGCCTTGGCCCAGGCGGAACGAACGTCGATTGCGGAAGGAACTTCCTTCGCAAGGATAACGGCTACTTTGCGTTTAACTTCGGGGCGGCAAGACCATTTCACCTGGGAGAGCGGTTCCAGATCATCCCCAAGGTGGAGGTCTTCAACTTGTTCAATAACAAAAACAACATAAACACAATCAGTGGCAGCGGCACGCCATTGTTTGATTTCGACGGGTTCATCCGGCAGGGCGTGGGCGATCCGCGTGAAGCACAACTGTCGGTACGCTTCCAGTTCTAGGGAAGCGGCGACGCACGGCAATAATTTTTGCCAAGAAGAGGGGTGCTTCGGCGTCCCTCTTTGTTTTTCGGGGATAGGGGCACCGATTGTGGCTGTCCAACTCGCAAATTCCATAACTCCATCACCTACGCGTTCTCGACAGGAAGCCTCTCTTGCCACGCTTGCGAAGTGCTCATCGAATCTGGCGGTTCCTCCACGTTATAAAGTCGCAGCAATGCTGAGACTAGGATTGACACCCGCAACTGCAGGCCAGTAACATTCATCTCACTTTGCGGTATTTTGTCTCTTGAGGAAAACAGTCCCAACTGTGAGGTCCATCATGAAAAAGCTAGTGTGGTCTGCCCTGGTTTTGGCTTTCAGCCTCCTGGTCGCGGCGCCCGCATCGAACGCCCAGGCAAAGCCCGCGGCGCCCGCTCCCGCTGCGGCTCCTGCGCCCGCTGCCGCCCCGGCGCAAGCGGCTGCACCTGCCGCGCCGCAAGGACGCAAAAAACGCGTGGCCATTTTCGATTTCGACTATGCCACCGTGCAGACCTCCACCGCAGCGCTCTTCGGCACCAATGTGGACGTCGGCAAGGGTATCTCCGACTTGCTGGTCACCGATCTCGTCAAGGACGGCACCTATTCCGTCATTGAGCGCAAAGCACTGGACAAGATTCTCACCGAGCAAAATTTCTCCAATAGCGATCGCGCCAACGCAACCTCTGCCGCCAAGATCGGGAAGCTCCTGGGCGTGGACGCCATCATTGTTGGCAGCATCACGCAGTTCGGCAACGAAACCAAGAACACCAATATCGGTGGCACCGGCGGCGGTCTCGGCGGATTCGGCATCGGCGGCTTCGGAAAGAAAAAGAGCAAGGCCATCGTCGCCGTCAACGCTCGCATGGTGGACATCGATAGCGGGGAGATTCTCGGTGTGGCCGACGGCAAGGGGGAATCTGCGAGGGAAAGCACGTCGTTGCTCGGCGGTGGCGGCAACTGGCATGGCTTCGGTGCCGGCGGCGCCAACTTCGGCAGCAGCGACTTCCAGCAAACGATTCTTGGGGAAGCCGTGAAGAACGCGGTCGATCAGATGAGTACCGGGCTCGTGGCCAACAACACCAAGTTGCAAACTCGCACCATCAACGTTTCCGGTCTGGTAGCGGCCGTCGAAGGCGGACAAGTCATTCTAAACGTTGGCGGCAAGGCTGGCCTGAAGGTCGGTGATCAGCTCAATGTCGAGCGGGTCACCCGCGAGATCAAGGATCCCGCCACGGGGCAGGTCATCCGCCGTTTGGCGTCGCCTGTCGGCGTGGTGAAAATCACCGAGGTGGACGACATTTCCTCTGTGGCCGTCGCCGTATCCGGTACGGGCTTCAAAGTCGGCGACGCCGTAAAAACCGTCACGCAATAACCGGGCCTTGCGCTACTCGGGTGCGCTCCGGACCGCAGAGTTCAGTTCCAACTCTGGGCCCCTTGGCCATTCTCCTCCGTTCGTGTCGTCTGATGCGCCTGCGCTTTAACCGTGAGGCCGCAGGTCCAACCCCCAGGCGTGTTTCTCGATGGAACACCCGAACGGGACGAATGGACACACGCCGTATCCTCAGCACTTGCTTGCACGTCGCGAATCCCTGACAATCTAAGGTTTAAAGATATGTGTTTTTCCGCACGGTAGCGGTTGCCCGCACCCAAAAGAGAAGCGAGTGAAATGGCAAGTCACATGAATTCCGTAAAGCGACTGGTCGCTTATTTTTCGATGGAGATTGCATTGGAGAACGCCATGCCGAGCTACAGCGGCGGGCTAGGCGTTCTTGCCGGCGATACCATTCGTGCCGCTGCGGACCTGCGCCTGCCTATGGTGGCCATCTCCCTGCTTTACCGGAAAGGATACTTCACCCAGCGCCTCGCCGATGACGGCTCGCAAACTGAAGAGGCCGTTGAGTGGCGCATGGAAGATTTCTTGCAAGAAGAGCCCGCGCGCGCCAGCTTGCCTCTGGAAAACCGGCGGGTGGAATTGAGGTGCTGGAAGTATGACGTGAAGGGTGTACGCGGATTTGAAGTGCCGGTGTATTTTCTGGATGCACATCTTCCCTCCAACGCGGAAGCGGACCGTAACCTGACAGGCAGCCTTTACGGGGGCGACTCCTACTACCGGCTTTGCCAAGAAGTGCTCCTGGGAATCGGCGGGGTGCGCATGCTGCGCGCGCTGGGTTACACGGAACTGACGCGATACCACATGAATGAAGGACACGCGGCGCTACTGTCGCTCGAACTGCTGGGCGAAGAGGCCCAAAAAACCGGGCGCAAAACGTTTAGCGGGGAGGACATGGAAAAAGTACGAAGCAAGTGCGTTTTTACGACGCACACCCCGGTACCGGCGGGGCATGACGCATTCCCAATGGAATTTCTGACCCGGGCCTTTCCGACGCAGACGGCGCTATTCGATTTGAGCGATTCATCATCGGCAGATTTGGTGAAGAGGGTACTTCGGGCGGACCAGAGGTTCCCGGACTTGCAGGAGGCCGCGAAACACGGCGCATCCCTCAACATGACTCAGCTGGCTCTAAGCCTCAGCACCTACGTCAATGGTGTGGCCAAGCAGCACGGCGAAACTTCACGCCAGATGTTTCCGGAAGCGCGGATCGAGGCCATCACCAATGGTGTCCACGCGGGTACCTGGACTTCTCCTGCGTTTCAGCAACTCTTTGATCGTTACATCCCCTCGTGGCGAGAGGACAATTACAGTTTGCGGAGCGCGCTGGGTTTGCCTGCGGAGGAAGTGTGGGCCGCCCATCTGATCGCCAAGCACGATTTGCTCGAGATGGTTCGCGAAAAAACCGGACTGCAGTTTGATCCCGAGGCTTTCACGATCGGTTTCGCGCGCCGCGCGACGGGCTACAAGCGCGCCGACCTCATCCTGGCTGATCTCGATCGTCTCCGACAAATTGTCAAGAACGCAGGCTCCTTCCAGATTATTTATGCTGGCAAGGCGCATCCGAATGATGGCGGCGGAAAGGACATCATTCGGCGAATCTTCCAGGCGAAAAGAGCGCTGCGCAGAACGGTTCCCGTGGTTTTCCTCGATGATTACAATCTCGAGCTGGGCGGGAAAATGACTTCCGGCGTGGACCTCTGGCTTAATACGCCTCAATTTCCCTTGGAAGCTTCAGGCACCAGCGGTATGAAGGCCGCGCTGAATGGCGTGCCAAGTCTGAGCATTCTTGACGGCTGGTGGGTGGAAGGCCACATTGAAGGCGTTACCGGCTGGTGCATCGGCGAATCGCGGCGCAGCGCTGCCGGCAGCGCTGCGACCGACAATGCCGCCGAGGCCGAATCGCTTTATAACCAGCTGGAGGGCGTTATTCTTCCGATGTACTACAACGATCGCGCCAAGTTTCTGGCCGTCATGCAGCACGCTATTGCCATCAACGGATCGTTCTTCAACACGCAACGCATGGTGCAGCAGTACATCACCGACGCGTATCTGCGCTGACGCGGCGGAATGCACTTGCCAATCACGGGCTTCCAGCGAAGACCAGACCAGTCGATCGAGCGAGTCAGCGCAGCCGGTTCTTGTACATGGCCATGCCGACGGCGGCATCCATTCCCATCTTTTCCAGTGCGGCAATCTCGCGCCGCGTTTTGATACCGCCCGCGGCGATAATCGGATGGGAAGTCGCGTCGCGCAGCCTGCGAAACCATGCGAGGTTCGCGCCCGTCATCGTGCCTTCGCGGTCCACGTCGGTGCACAAGAATCCCGCGCAGAAGTGTTCGAGCTGGGTCATCACTTTGTCAGCCTGAAGGGCGATGCGCTTCCGCCAGCCGTGAATGGTGATGTTTCCTCCGGCCGTGTCGAGAGCGATGATGATTTGTTTCCGACGGACTGTTTTTGCCAGCTGCTGCAGGAATCCGATGTTTACTTTTCCATGGCGGAAAGCGGCACTTCCAACAATGATCTGACTCGCACCCCATCCGACAATTTCTTCGGCACGAGAAACGGTTCGAATCCCACCGCCAACGCGCACCTGCATGCCGAAATCCTTACGTGCAGTCGTGCACAGCTCGCGTACCAGCTCGCCGTTCTGGCCTTTTCCCATGGCCGCGTCCAGGTCAATCACGTGCAGCCACGGATACCTCTTGAATTTCCTCAGCAGGCCGAAGACAGCGGCGACGGCAAGCTCGCGCTTCCGCCCGCGAACTAGTTGCACGGCTTGCCCACCTTGTAAGTCGATACAGGGAATTAGCACGACAGGCGAACCTCGACGCCGCGTGCTGCGAGGAATTCCTTCAACGTTCGAATGGATTGCACGCCATCGTGAAAAATCGAGGCCGCCAGCGCAGCATCCGCCGCGCCTTCCTTGAAAACGTCGACGAAATGTTCCGGCAATTTGGCTCCGCCGGAAGCAATCACCGGGACAGACACGGCTCTGGAAATTGCGGAGGTAAGCGTGGTGTCGAAGCCCATCTGTGTTCCGTCGCGATCGACGGAGGTCAGCAGAATTTCTCCTGCGCCAAATTGAACGCCCTTCTTGGCCCACTCGATGGCATCGAGAGACGCGGATTCCCGCCCGCCGCGAACCATGACATCCCAGTGACCGCCGGCACGCTTCGCATCAATCGCCAGGACCACGGCTTGCGCGCCAAATTCTAGCGACAATTCGGAAATGAGTTCGGGTCGTTCCACCGCGGCCGTGTTCACAGTGATTTTGTCCGCGCCGGCGCGCACCACGGCACGGCCGTCTTCCCGCGTGCGAATGCCGCCTCCAGCGGTGAGGGGAATGGCCAATTCTGCGGCGACGCGCCGGATGGTTTCGAGGAAAGTCGGGCGGCGGTCACGCGACGCGGCAATATCCAGCACCACCAGTTCGTCGGCGCCTTCTCGGTTGTAACGTGCCGCCAGCGCGACGGGATCCCCAGCATCGCGCAGTCCGACGAAGTTGACTCCCTTGACGACGCGCTGGCCATCAGTATCCAGGCAGGGAATGATGCGATGTGCTAGGCTCATGCCGCAATCTTCAGAAAATTCTGCAAGAGACGCGCGCCCGCGTCGCCGCTTTTCTCCGGATGGAATTGCACGGCGAAAATATTGTGCTTTTCGACGACGGCGGCGAATGTCGCTCCATGCCAGCAAGTTGCCGCCGAAGCTTCCTGCGAATCGCGGACCGCGTAGGAGTGAGCAAAGTAGAAGTAGGCGCTGGATTCAATGCCATCGAGCAGACGTGAAGAACGCCTTGCCGCGACTTGGTTCCAGCCCATGTGCGGGAGTTTCACGTTTGATGGTAACGCGCACACTGTGCCCGGTAGCAAATCCAGACCGCCCAGTTGGGGCGCTTCCTCGCTGGATTGGTACAGCACCTGCAGCCCCAGGCAGATACCCAAAAAAGGCACACCACGCTGGATGGCGCCAATCAGAGCCGCGCGCATATTTTGTTCGTCGAGAGCCCGAACCAAAGCGGCGTAATGTCCCACCCCGGGCAGCAGCAAAGCCTCTGCCTTTGAAATATCGTCCGGCGAAGGGGTTCGCTGCGATTCCGCCCCGAGACGTTCGAGCGCACGCTCCACGGAAGGCACATTTCCCGCGCCGTAGTCGACGATGGTTACTCTCATAGAAGCCCCTTTGTACTGGGCAAGATCTTTCGCAAGCGTTTGTCGCGCGTCACTGCGAAGCGCAAGGCCCGCGCGAACGCCTTGAACATGGCTTCAACCTGATGATGTGACGAGCGCCCGTATAGAGCGCGGAGATGGACATTGGCTTTGGCCGCCTGCGAAAAGCCCTGGAAAAAATCCTCCACCAGCTCTACCTGGAAGTCGCCGACGCGTCTTGCCGCGATCTTGGCCTTCACGACGCAGTAGGGCCTTCCGCCAAGATCCACAGCAGCGGCGGCCAGCGTTTCGTCCATGGGCATCAGGAAATAGCCCGCGCGCAAAATGCCGCGCTTTGAGCCGAGGGCTTTCCGCGCTGCCTGGCCCAGAGTAATTCCCACATCTTCTACCGTGTGATGCTGGTCCACATCGAGATCACCGCGCGCGTCCACGTCCAGATCAAACGCGCCGTGCCTGGCAACCAGCTGAAGCATGTGGTCGAAGAAGCGGATTCCCGTTGCGATGCGCGCCTTTCCGCACCCATCCAGATTCAGCTTCAGGCGGATATCCGTCTCGTTTGTCTTGCGATGAATGGTTGCGGTTCTGGGCATGGTGGATTTCTCTCTGGCGCGGGCATTCAGAACGGAGTTTTCCATTCGTTTCGAATTGTTTTCAGCAAGCGCCGCATTTCGGATTGCGTTCCAATGGTGATGCGCACAAATCCGGGCCTGATGTCCTTGCTTCGCTCGCGGAGAAGAATCCCTTGCTTCTCTAGCCTTCGAAACAATACCGGCCCGCTTGGCCCGAAATTCACGAGAAGAAAATTTCCGGCGCTGGGGTAGGCCTTCACATCGAGCTTTTCCAATTCTGCCGCGAACCAGGCGCGCAGCCGCTTCACTCCGTTCACGTAACGCTGCATCGTAGCCCGGTCGTTCAGGGCCGCTTCTGCCGCTACCAGAGCGGCGAGATTCACGGGAAAGGGCGGCATGGCGCGGCGCACCAGAGCGAGCGACTCTTCGCAGGCAATCACGGCGCCGAGGCGCAAGGCCGCAAGCCCGGCAACTTTCGAAAAGGTTCTGGCCACAAACAACTGCGGATACTTCCGGATCGACGGCACCGCGGTGAAGCCTGAAAACTCCGCATAGGCTTCATCCATCACCACCGCGGTGTGCGTGGCGGCTCTCAAGATTCCTCGCAACGCTTCTTGGTGGAGCAGAGTACCCGTTGGATTATTGGGATTGGCGATGAAAAGAACGCGCGGCTTCTTTCGCAGCGCAGCGATGACCTCCTGCAGCGGGAATTCCATTTCGCTGCCGTAGTGCAGGACGCTGATCCGAGCGCCGTAAATCTCCGCGTAGTAGCGGTACATCGGAAAAGTCGGCTGGCAAATCAGGATGCGGCTGCCGGACTCCACGAAGGTATCGAAGAAAACGCGCAGCGCGTCGTCACCGCCATTGGTGAGCAGCAATTCTTCCGGGCGGATGCCGAAGTAGCGCGCCACCCGTTGCGTGGGAGCCTGATATTCGGGGTACATCGCCAGTTGTTTGGTCGTGAGCTTGGCGAGCGCGCGCCGCACCGCCGGTGAGCAGCCCGCAGTGTTCTCGTTGAAGTCCAGGCGCAATTTGCCGGACCGCCCTTCGGCGGGCGCCTCGTACGTGCGGCGGTTCAGAATCGCTTCGCGCACTGGCAAGCGAACTTTCATCGGCGGACCCTCACGGCGTTGCGATGTGCGATGAGTCCCTCGGAGGCAGCTAGTGTTTCAACGGCGTCGGCCAGACTGTTAAAACCCTGCCGGCCGATGGTTTGAACGGCGATGCATTTCACAAAATCCGCCGTGGAGAGTCCACCCCTTCTGCGAGCCCACCCGCCGGTGGGGAGCACATGATTGCTTCCGCTGGCGTAGTCGCCAAGCGGTTGCGCGCCCCAAGGACCAAGAAAAACGGTTCCGGTGGCGTGAATCTGCTTTAAGAGTGCCTCCCCGTTATCGGGCAGACTGAGGTGCTCCGGCGCGAATCGATTTACGAATTCACAGGCGGCACGGATGGATGGCGCGACCAGAATCGCGCCCGCGCGCTTCATCGAAATTTGCGCCGGGTTCGTGGTTGGCAATCGTTGTAGTTGCCGCCCCACTTCGGTTTGCACCTGTCGGGCCAGCCCGGTTGAACTCGTCACCAGATAGCTCCCGGCATCGGGAGCGTGTTCGGCTTGCGCGAGCAGATCCGCGGCGATCCAGCAGGGATTGCCTTTTGCCGCCAGGACAATTGCTTCGGTCGGCCCGGCAGGCAGATCGATCGCGCAATCGCTGCTGACCAGTTGCTTGGCGGCGGTAACAAAGCGATTACCCGGCCCGAAGATTTTTTCAACACGGACCACCCGCTTCGTGCCGTAAGCCAGAGCCGCGATGGCTTGCGCGCCGCCCATGCGGGCCACGCGCGTGACGCCGAGAACACCGGCGGCCGCGAGAAGTGCGGCGTTCGACCGCGGGCATGCCACGTGGATATGGCGGACCCCCGCAACTTGGGCTGGAACAACGGTCATCACCAAGGTGGAAACGAGCGCAAACTGTCCACCCGGGATGTAGCAGCCGATGGAATCGATGGGACGCACCAGCTGGCCGATTTTCACACCAGGTTCGACTTCCATCGTCCACGGTCTCGGCAACTGCTTTTCCGCGACGCGGCGAACATTGCGGGCGGCCTGTTTCAGAGCGCCAAGGAACTCGCTGGTCACTTGCTTCGAGGCGGCACGAATTTCGTCTTCTCCAATCCACAAACTCTCTCGCTGCAGATCGACGCCGTCGAGTCTCTTCACCCACGCTAACAGTGCCGCGTCTCCGCGCCGCCGAATATCGCGGATGATTTCCGCGGCGATCCTTTGTGCTTTCTCGTCATGCTCCTGGCGCGCACCCAGAAGCTTCTTCTCTATGGCCGGCGTTAGTCTCACGATACGCATCACAGCACGATCTTGTTCAAGGGATATTCGACGATCCCCTGGGCCTTGGCGGCTTTGAGCTTCGGCAGAATCTGCCGGACTACCGCTTCTTCAATGATGGTGTTGACAGCGACCCAATCCGGGTCACTCAAAGCGGAAATCGTCGGCTTCTTGAGTGCGGGGAGAACTCCTAGGACAGCTTGCAGATCGTCGCGATGGACGTTCAGCAGCAGACCCACTTTGCTGGCCGCGGCGATCGCGCCTTGGAGCATCAGAATTAGGTTCTCCGCTTTCTCGCGCTTCCAGGAATCGGCGGCGGCGGCGCGGTTCATGATGAACACCGTCGCCGATTCCAGCACGGTATCGACGATGCGCAAACGATTCGCCCGCAGCGACGAGCCAGTTTCCGTCACCTCCACAATGGCATCCGCAAGTTGCGGTACTTTGACCTCCGTGGCGCCCCAGGAAAATTCCACGCGGGCTTTTACGCCGTGCTTGGCGAGGTAGTTTTCCGTAATGTGCACGACTTCGGTGGCGATAACTTTTCCATTCAAGTGTCGCGGTTCCTGAATGGCGGAGTCTTCCGGGACCGCCAGGACCCAGCGGACGCGTGCCAGCCTCTGCTTTGCGTAGACCAGCTCCGACAATTCGTCCACGGCCGCACCAGTTTCCACCACCCAGTCGTGACCGGTGATCCCCGCGTCCAGCGCGCCAGACTCGACGTAACGCGCCATCTCCTGCGCGCGCACCAGGAGACACTCGATTTCCGCGTCGTCAATCGCTGGAACGTAACTTCGCGAGCCCAGCGTGATCTTCCAGCCAGCACGCGAAAAAAGATCGAGCGTCGCGTCCTGCAGGCTGCCTTTGGGGATTCCCAGCTTCAGCCGACTCATTGAGTTTTCTCCGATCCGTAAACCTTTTTGGGCGAGAACGTGCGCTCGGCGATGACTTTGGTGCTTCCGTCCGGCCCCACTTCTCGGAAGAAGCAACTCAGGTAACCTTCATGACAGACACCCGGCCCGGCCACTTCGACGCGCACGAGGAGCGCATCGGAGTCGCAATCCACGCGCATTTCGCGAACCCGCAGAACGTGGCCGCTCGACTCGCCTTTCTTCCAGAGCTTGTTTCGTGAGCGGCTGAAGAACACGACTTCTCCTGTGCGTTGCGTTTCCGCGAGCGACTCTGGATTCATGAAGCCGAGCATCAGAACATCGCCGCTGCGCTCGTCCTGGATGATGGCCGGCACTAGCCCGCCGCTTTTCTGAAAGTCGATCTCCACGATGTCGTCTCCTGAACAAAATGAACCGAAAAATAAAAATCCCGCTGGGGCTTGTCGCGCCAGCGGGCTGAAGAGTGCTCTTTTTAGCGAATCGCTATGCACACCTCAGCAGGCGCGGCTCGTGGCCGTGATGATGATGACGCGCCCGGATGGTGAGGGTGCCACACATTACAAGACAGGAAATTATAAGAATTTTGGCCGCATGTCAACGAAAGTATTCTTCCATCCGCGTACGAGATGCCGCTGCCAGGCGTAGTGGCCCCAGGGATGGACTTGGGCGCAGCATCGAAGGGACTACCTCAGAGCGTAGACATTGCCGTCGGTGCTGCCCACATACACACTGTTCCCTGCCACCGCGGGGGAGGAAAGAATGGCCCCTACAGACATCAGCTTCTGGACGCCCGTAACCATGTCGTCATAGAAAAAGTCGGAGAAGGCCGCTTCGTAGTTTGGAGTACCGTCCGGTTTGGTGTAGGTGGGGCCGTTCTTCTTGGAATCTTCGGTTTCGAAAGTCCACGCGACTTTTTGTCTCTGGAGGTCGACGGCGTTGAGCCTGCCCTGATGCGAGCCAATGTACAGGGTCTCGCCGGCAATCGCCGGCGAAGAGAACATCGGCCAATGCTTGAAGTCAACGGAATAAAGCGGAGCTCCGGACTTGGCATCGAAAGCATGGAGCAAGCCCGTATCCGAAGTTGCGAAATAAACTCTGCCATCCACCGTGGCGGGGGAAGAAATGACCCACGATCCCTTGTTCGAGAAGGACCACCGTTCCTTGCCAGTGGCGGCGTCCACGGCGTAAAACTTGGAATCGCGGCAACCGAAGTACACCACGCGGTCCGCCACCGCTGCGGACGACTGGATGCCGACCTGATTATGGATGTCAGGATCCTCGCCCGTCTTGAAACGCCACATCTCTTTCCCGCTGCTGGCGTCCAGAGCATAGAAATAGCTGTCCCAGCTTCCGACATACAAGTTGCCATCGGAGATTGCAGGCGAGCCGTGAACGACGTCTCCCGTCTTGAATTTCCATTTCAAGTTGCCGGAAGCGGCCTCCAGCGCGTAGACGTTAGTGTCTCCGCTGCCAAAATAGACTCCGCTGTTCCAAACGACCGGGGAGGAGAGGTAAAAATCGAACGGATCCGGCATCGTATCTGCAGCGGGCTCCGCCCCATGGAGGTGTTTTGCGGCGAAGCGGCGCTCGCCCCCAGTCTGAAACTTCCATTTCAATTGGCCGGTCGCGGCGTCCAAGGCATAGAAGTTGCCATCAAAACTCCCGAAATAAACAACACCTGCGGAAAGCGCGGGCGAAGAGGTGATGCGCCCTGCGGACTTGAATTTCCACTTGAGCGCCCCGGTGGCGAGATCCAGAGCATAGAGAGAATGATCACTGCTGCCAAAGTAGAGTTTGTCGCCCGCAATCGCCGGGGACGAGAGGATTTGTCCCTGGGTGTGAAATTGCCACTTGACTCCGGTGAACTGGGGAACGCCGGCAGCTCCATAAACACCGGTGTGCTCCGGATTGCCGCGAAACATGACGTCTTGCGCAAGCGTGGGCAAAGGCGAGGCAAGAAGAGCAAGCAAGAGAAACCGTTTCATGAGCAATGCCTCCGGTCTCCTCATAGACGGATCGATTCGGGAAACCTCTCTCGCGCGAACGCCGAGCTGCCACTGTAATTCATAGACAACTTCAGGTGTACGGCCACGCCGATCTTGCTATTCGGCAATTCCTCCACGCGCACGACCGCCACATATTCGCAGTTCATCGGATCGTGTGGTGAACGGAAGGGAAAAGTCACGAAAACGCGCCGGCCCTTGTAGTACGATTTCCGTCGTGAGGTGAAATAGATTCCATCCTTGGAGGCATTCACGCTGACCGGTAGGTCTTCGAAGTGTTCATCTCGGGGATCAGGCGGACGCACACGGACCGGCCGGGCGATTCTCGCCCTGCGGCTGCTCCGTTTAACGGCGTACTCGTTGGCGACGGTTTCTGGCATGGTGGCTTTGGCGACAAGCTTTCGCTGGGACCCCCATGCGGGCTAAAGGTTGAAACGTCAGGCCAGTGCGCTGAATCTTATTGTGCACGGGATGCATCAAAGCGCAACCGAAGAAAGGGATGGTCATGGAAGAGAAGCTTCGCAAGGATGATTCGGCCTGGAAGAAACAACTCACGCAGAATCAATATCTTGTAACCAGGCAAAAGGGAACGGAGCCGCCGTTTACCGGTGAATACGAGGATACTAAAACGGCCGGAACCTACAAGTGCGTTTGCTGCGGGCAGCCCCTGTTTCGTTCCGAAACAAAATACCACTCAGGCTCCGGGTGGCCCAGCTTTTACGCCCCTGCCAGCGAGGAGGCCGTCGAGGCGGAGAGCGACACGAGTCACGGGATGCGACGGACGGAGGTGAAGTGCCGCCGGTGCGACGCCCACCTCGGGCACGTCTTTGACGATGGACCACAACCCACCGGGATGCGCTATTGCATCAACTCCGCCGCCCTGCAGCTGGAAGAAGACTAAGAAAGCGTCCCGGTTGTCACCGGGACGCTTTCTTCAGTTGCCGGCAATCAGGAGTCTAGCAAAAAGGGAATTATGCGGCCGGACAGGTGCAGGCAACGATGGAGGCTACCGGGTCGATCGCGCTCTCCCATACCCCGAGCAGCAGCACTTTCGCGCCAGTCGGATACTTAAACACGTAGTACGTGTTCGAAAGGCCTTGCACTTCATAAAAGCCCGGCCGGCGCGGATCTGGCCGCGCGGGCGCTCCCGCAGCGAGAAGTTGACGCAATTCAGCGATCTGTTCCTGCGAATGGTTCCGCAGATCTTCCACGAGGGGCGGTTGTTTTGGAACGTCAATCATGATTATGTTTCTCGGCCACATTCAGCTTATATTCTCCACAGTAGTAAAGACGTGGAAAATCGAAAAATGTTTCATCGCTCGCAACAATTTTTCCCTGACAAATTGGCCTCCTGGTTCCATCATTCCTGGGACTGGAACCACTCTTTGACACTGGAAGTTATATGAATATTCCGTAAAATTGGGAAAGAGCCGTCTTGTTTCGCGGTCACCCGCCGTGAAGTTCTCGGTTCCTGCGGCAGCCCTTTTTCTGCTGTAATGGAGCGCGTGTTACTATCTTCTCTGGTACTTGTGCGGCGCCCACTCCCTTGAGATAGTGCCGTGAGTATCCTCTTCAGACGGGGTGGCGAACGTGACAAAAGGTGTGACGAAAAAAAGCTCCATTAGAGGTAAGACTTCCTTTGGCAAGGATCGTCGCCGCAAACATCACCATTATCTCGTTAGTGTTTACTACGCCGACGGGGAAAAATTCGGCCGCGTTTACACGGACAAGGGTAAAGCTACGCGCTTCGCGGAGCGCCAGCGCCGCTCCCCGGTCGTAAAGTCCGCTCGGATTACGCAGGTTTCCTGATCATCCCCGGCTGCAGAGTGTTTTGGAAGACTTGTCGCAGTCGCGCCGTCGTGCTATAAAAAGAAGGTTGTTGAGCGGCCTTAGTATAGTGGTAGTACGGAACCTTGCCAAGGTTCAGGTGTCGGTTCGATTCCGATAGGCCGCTCCAGATTCCAAAGGCTTTACGCCGCAGCCCAGTTCTTCCTATTTTCCACAGCACCGTGAATGATGCCTCTTGGACCCGGTCCGGTCGCATTACTCTTCTAACTCAGCACAGCGAGAATTGCCTAAGTCCCGTGCGTCCATCGCCTTATAGTTTCTGGTGAGCATCATTGTGATCTGCTACTGAACCTCGTCAGGGTTCAGATGTTGGCTCGATTCCGATTGTCTTCTCATAGTCTCTCAAGGGCTTACGCCGCCCGTTTTCCATATAGTTCTCCTAATTGCTGTTGGAGAACGCGCTCGCACTTGGATCGAGACTGCTACCGGGTGCGTTCGACGATCCTGACTTCGCAACTGCCAGTCTCGCGCTGGCACGAACAGCTTGGCGATCCCACTTTGGCCGATGGCATCCTCGACCGGCTGGTCCACTACGCCCACCGCATTGAGATGCGCGGCGACTCGATGCGTAAGAATCGCGGGAAGCCGAACGCATAGAGCCTTAACAAAGCGGGATCGGTAAACGCTATGCGACAGGGCGCGACGCAATTCGAAACTGGGCGTGAAATCGTACGCCAGATTGGTTGAGTCGTCAGATTCACTCGCATAGAATCTTTTGCATGGGGGGCATATGCCTAGGAAGCCTCAACGGTCAACCAGTGGTCGCGATGCGCAAGGGCGCTTCGATGCAAGAGGGCAGAAGCTAGCGGGGACCATCGCGGTCGTGGCCGGTGCGACGCGTGGCGCTGGGCGTGGAATCGCGCGGGCACTTGCGGAAGCCGGTGCGAAAGTCTATTGCACCGGGCGCAGCTTGCGCGGCAACCCGTCACCGTACAATCGGCCTGAAACGATCGAAGAGACAGCCGAAATGATCAGCGCGGCCGGCGGTTCCGCCGTCGCCCTTCGAGTGGATCACACGGTAGAAGCAGAGGTGGAGGCCCTCTTCCAGCGTGTGGACCGCGAATGCGGGAGACTGGACTTGCTAGTGAACAGCATCGCTGGCGAAAACCCGTTGATGGCGCAATGGTGTTCTTTTTGGAAGACAGACTTGAAGAACGCGGAAGCTGCGTTCCGGCAGTCGCTCCTCTCTCACATCATCACCGCCAAGTATGCGGCTCCATACTTGATTCGCAACCGCCGAGGCCTCATTGTCGAAGTGACAGAGAACGACGTGCTCAGCGCCGGAGGTAATCCGGTGACTCAGACTGTGAAGCTCGCGCTCAAAGGGTTAGCGCTCAACATGGCGGCAGAACTGCGACCACATGGCGTAGCTGCGGTCGCGATTACTCCCGGGTTTCTGAGATCGGAGACGATGCTGGAGCGATTCAGCGTCACAGAGGAGACCTGGAGCGAAGGGGGGAAGAAGGACCAGAACTTCCTGGAATCAGAGTCCCCGTTGTTCGTGGGTCGCGCTGTTGTAGCTTTGGCAGGAGACCCGGCGATATTAGAGCGTTCGGGACAGCTCTTCAGCTCCTGGGAACTCGGCCGTGAGTACCGATTCACGGATGCCGACGGACGGCGACCGGACTGGGGCGCTCTTAAAATCGACTTCTCGAAGCATCCGGAGCAGTTGCTCCAGCGACTGAGGACTGGTTCGGAGATACAGCTTCGATGGTTGAGCGAACTGCGGCGGAAGACGAAGCACTTTCTCACTCAGCTACCACAGACGAAGACCGAGGCTGGCCGCAGTACGCTGACGAGCGCCCACTAAGCCGGAACAACAGCGAACCGGAGCGCTGTTCGCGCTCCGGTTCGCTGTGTGCTCCCCTTTCTCCGCTAGCGGCATCCTTCCTTCGCTGCGCTCCGGACAGGTTTCTCTTGACGAAGCCGAACCCTTCTTGCAAGACCCGAGATGCCAGCATCGCTACGCTCCGATGGTGTTGGGGATCATTCCGGAATGCCGTTCGGCTTCGCCGGAGTCCCCATTTGCAGACTTCAGGTCGGTATCTCCGCGGGAAAGTCTACCGGCTGCAGCGAGATGCTGTTCGTGTTCCACCTTCACGGATGCTATACTTGTATAGCGAGGTGCTTATGCTGGCCATTCGACTGCCGCAGTCCATTGAAAAACGCCTTGAGAAGCTGGCCCGGCGCACCGGGCGCACCAAAACCTACTATGTCCGTGAAGCTATCCTCGAACACTTGGAGGATCTCGAGGATATGTATCTGGCCGAAGGCGCGCTGGAACGCGTCCGTAGCGGTAAAGAGCAGACCATCCCGCTCAAGGACGTCCTGAAACGTCATGGCCTACAGCGTTGAGTTGACAGCCGAGGTTGACCGGGAACTCGGCAAACTCGACCCGCAACACAGCAAGCGCATCCTGAAGTTCCTTTATGAGCGGGTTGCCAAGCTGGACGATCCACGCAGCATCGGACAAGCGCTGCACGGCTCGCGGCTTGGAGAGTTCTGGAAATATCGCGTGGGCGATTACCGGCTCATCTGCAAGATCGAAGACGACCGTCTGGTGGTTCTGCTCCTGCGCATCGGAGATCGCAAGGAAATCTATCGGTAGCGCGTTACCTGAGACTGTCCAGGTGATCCAGCTGCAAGAGAAGACCCCTACGGCACGGAGTTGGTGGATTGTGGAACGCGAGAGGCCCTGATCGAGCAGCAGCCTCATCGGGCGTGGGGAAGAGGCAAGACCTTGTCGTCAACCACAGCCGCCGCGAAGGCCAGCGCTTGCCGGATATCTTCGTCCTCTAGCTGTGGGTATTCGCGCTTCAGTTCGGCACGGTCAGGATAGATGGCGAGTGCTTCAAGCACTCGGCGGACGGTAAGACGGAGGTCCTGTATGCAGGGCTCGCCGTTCATGCGAGCAGGATCAGTCGTGATTCGCTCGAGTTTCTCCATCTGTTTTTCGCCTTTTCTAGACAGGCACCAGCGAGTGTTTGATAAGCTCTCCGCGTGATGTGCTGTCGCTCTGAGAATACCCGAACTAGGCCTCGAGAGCATCGATTTTGACAATAGAGAGAACTACGCGCTTTTGTTTTCCATCATTTTCCAATTAAGGCCCTGTTCCAAAATGCTAAGTGCCGCCGTTCCCAGCGTGTTAGATTTGACTTCTCCAACCTTGCCAAGGTTCAGGTGTCGGTTCGATTCCGATAGGCCGCTCCATTAAATCAATCACTTACCGGCACTGATTCCTTCTGCGTGGGACCACATGGGACCAACTGCCTTTCCCCCTGCCCCTGAATCAGTCCAACCAACCTTCGATGTGCCGCCCCCTTTGCTGGAGTGAGCGTCTGTGCGTAGAGGTCGAGCGTCAGCCTGCTGTTCGCGTAGCACATCAGTTCCTGCACCGTCTTAACGTCTTCGCTTCCGCCTAGAAGTGTTGCAAAGGTTCTACGGAAGGAGCGCCAGCCGATTTGCTTCGTGATGCCCAGGCGTTTTGCCGCGGGCTTGAACGTGGCACTTGAAGTCCTGGGGGAGTCCTAGGAGCATCTGAAGCGAGGTATATATACCTAGCTTTAGAACTTCCGCTGCTCTCCTAATCTATTGAAAAGCAGTAGCTTCCAGGAGACTCCCGGCTTGCATTCCTGGTGGCGTTAGGTATACATACCTAACGCCACCAGGATGCCAAAGAGCTGCCTCATCATCAATCGAAGATAGTTACATAAAGCGTGTAAATCGATGTATTATCTCGAGTGTTGTACTTAATACTTTCTTTTACACGCATTGTACGCGATCTGGTCAGTAATATAGAAGGTGTGGAATTGCAGGTTTCTCGTCGATAACAGGTGCAATTAGACACTATGAGTGGACTCGAGTTCAAGTCCCCTGCTGAGTTGCAGATCGAACTAGGGAAAAGACTACGAAGATTGCGCCTTCAACGCAATATCGATCAGCGAACTCTTGCTGAGAAGGCAGGCGTCGCGCTGACGGCACTGCAAAAGCTTGAGGCGGGTCGTGGGTCGACCGTTCGGACACTGGTACGGACGCTGAAGGCACTGAACTACCTAGAAGGTATAGAAATGTTGGCACCCGAACCCACGGTGAATCCGCTCGCTTTATTGCGAAGCACGAAACCGCGGCAGCGGGTGTGGCGTTCACGGCTGCTCAATAAGCCAAGGAAGAAAAGCTCTTGAGCGTGCCGGTCATCGAAGTCCGCGCGTGGGGAAAGCGCGTGGGAGCGATCGCGCCAGATCCCAAGCTAGGTTTCTATGCGTTCGCGTACGAACCTTCTTGGCGTCGCACGGGTATCGAGTTGGCGCCACTCACGATGCCTCTCAGAGATGGGCGCGAAACATTTGTATTCTCGAACCTGCCGGAGGCGACTTTTCAACGGCTGCCTGGAATGTTGGCGGACGCCCTGCCGGATGAGTTCGGGAACGCCTTGATTGACGCCTGGATGGCGCGGCACGGCATTCTCAAGAAGGACGTCACCACGCTTGACCGGTTAGCCTATATGGGCAAGCGCGGTGTGGGTGCACTCGAATTCCGGCCCACCTTGGGCGCGCACAAAGAGAGCTCGGCTCCCCTTCAGATGAAGGCGCTGGTCGAAGAAGCGAGAAAGGCGATTGAAGGGGACCTCTCGGAAGATGCGCACGCTGCGGCCGCGCTCGCCAACATCATCCGGGTCGGTACTTCCGCGGGTGGCGCTCGTGCAAAAGCGGTGGTGGCTTGGAACCGGAAGGCGCAGCAGATCCGCAGTGGCCAGTTCGATCTTGCTCCTGGTTTCGAGCCGTGGATTTTGAAGTTTGACGCCGTCGGTAAGTATGCCGATCTGGGAACAGGCGCCGACTACGGTCGGATTGAGTATGCGTACTACAAGATGGCAAGGCAGGCGGGCATCGTCATGACGGAATGTCGTCTGCTCGAGGAAAGTGGCCGTGCGCATTTTATGACGCGGCGCTTTGACCGTGACGTAGTCAAGGGACGGACGGTGAAGCATCATGTGCAAACGCTGTGCGCGCTAAATGATCTTGATTTTAAGCAGCGGGCAACGCACGCGTATGCCCAGCTCTTCATGGTGTTACCCAGCCTAGGGCTTGGGGATGACGCAACGAACCAAGTGTTTCGACGATTGGCGTTCAACGTGATGGCGCGCAACTGCGATGACCACACCAAAAACTTCGGGTTCCTTCTCAAGGAAGGCGGCACTTGGGAGCTCGCCCCTGCCTACGATGTGACCCACGCTTACAATCCCAAAGGCGAATGGACGTTCCAGCACTTGATGAGTGTGAACGGCAAATTCAAGGACATTACCCGGGCCGACTTACTTGCTGACGCGGACCGCTTCGGTGTGCGACGAGCGAGTGATTTGCTCGCCGACGTGCGTACTGCGCTAGAGAATTGGCCGAACCACGCGAAAGAAGGGGGACTCAGTCCATCGGCTTCCGAAAAAGTCGCTGCAGACTTTCGTCCGGTATGAAATGCAAGGTTCGAATGGGCGCGGCAACCGTAACAAAATGTCAGGCGGTAAGTGGAGCCGTCTGTCGGATCGGCGGGGCCATCTTCAATCGCTCGGGCGCCATTGCCTGACTCCGCGGCTCACTGCCAACGTTCCTTTGAGTTAAACTGATTCGGATTGGTCTGCGAGTGCCGAATTGTTTGACTTCTTTAAGTCCTTCCAGTGGTCTCTCGACAACCTCACCCCACCCTGGGGCAGCGGGGTTTCGATCTACATCCATATTCGCGACAACCCAAAGGCTGCAGAACTTCCCGACGCTCCCAGGCCGAGGAAACCGAACGAGTTGACCTGGAGTTCGGGGGCGCTCGACGGTGTATTCGGTCACCATATGGCCTCAGCGAAGCCTGAGGAAGTCAGTTGCCGAGTTCAGAAAATGCTGAATCCGCTTGAGCGATTAGTGCGAGATGCCACCGATACGAACCTCAAGTCGCTGTACGATGCAGTAGTCGAAGAATCAATTCTTCCCATCGCCGATGCGTTCCAGTCAGAACTGTCGAAGATTCTACCTTCGCACAAATCGAAACTCGCGCAAATTGGCCGATACTTCGCCACCGAGGCAGACCGGAGAGAAGCGACCAAGTTTGGGATTCTGTTACTGGGAGTGTGTGGCAACCGAGCCGATGCTCCTCTCTTGGAAACGCTCGTGCTTCACGACGAATTCACCCTGTTTGCCGCGCTCGCGCTGCCCCATGTCACCGATGACCGCGAGGGAACATTGTGGAATATTGCGCAACGAGTTCGCGGCTGGGGACGCATACAAGTTGTGGAGCGACCGAACGAAACGCGCAAGCAGGAAATTCAGGCGTGGATGCTGCGCGAAGGCCCTCGGAATGAAGTGATGGATAGCTATCTTGCTGGAATCTGCGCGCGAACCGGAAACCTCCATCTAGCGCTGGATAGAGCTGAAATTGATCGGCCACTGCTCAATGGGGCCGCGGGAATCATTCGGGCTTTGATCCAAGGTGGACCTGCTGACTCCATAGACGATTACCAACATGCCCCTGTCGCTATTCAACGTTACGTTAACCATGTCCTCAAGGCTGAGGACCTCGACCTGGGACACTTTCTTTGTGTCTCAGAAATCCTCCAATTTGTCCCCGCGGATGAAGGGTGGGAACCTCGCTCTTCGAACTCAGGTGTCGGTTCGATTCCGATATTTCTATTAACTAATCAATTATTTACCGGAAACATTATTTTTCATTTTTCCCAACAACCCGTTTCTGGTTCTGGCCTTGGAATACACGGCTCGAACCGGTTCCCGTGGTATCGTTCCGTCATCGCCGATGAGCTATGGCCCATTTGTGGCTATCGCTTAACCTCGATTGATGGCAAACTGAGCGAAAAAAGCGGGGCGCGCGGGACCATGTATGATGGGCGCAAGCATTCATTTGCATCTGCGGAATGACTTCGTTAGCACCGCTGTTGTTTTTGAACGTTGCTGCAATAGCTCACTGAGATTCCCGACGCCCTTCGTCAGCTTTGAAATTCAACGTCGCTAGATTCTTAGCTGCGAATTCATGAACAGAACCACTTCAACAAATTTTGCGTATACCGAGGCAATGTAACGCTGTTACTTCGCTGTTCGGAAGTCGTTGGGATTTCAAGGGCGAAGCCCTTGGCTAGGTTTTTGTGATGCGTGTGAAACCAAAACCGAATCTATCGCAGCGGAGTGATTTCCATTTGGAATGGGAGTGGTCGAAGGGGACACGTTGAGCCAGACACCTACTTATGACGCTTGCATCATTGGCTCGGGAGCGGCGGGTGGCGTAGTGGCCAAAGAGTTATGCGAGGGTGGGGCGAAGGTCATCATGCTTGAGGCAGGCAGGGAAGTTCCGCCTGGCAAATTCCTCTCGCACAAATGGCCTTACGAACTGCCTTATCGAGGGTTGCGCGGTGAGAAGCAAGCACCTTTCTACCAGGGAGGTGTATCCACCTCGATCCGCTATGAGGACTGCGATTCCGTCAGTGTGGACCGGATACGTGTGCTGGGCGGCCGGACCGTGCACTGGAATGCCGTGGTGCTCCGCTACGCGCAGCGAGATTTCAAGGGATGGTCAGCGGACGGCATCGAGGAAGACTGGCCGCTGACGTACGACGAATTGGAACCCTACTACGAGCGGATTGAGCAGATGATCGGCGTCTGCGGCCAGGACGACGGGCTCGAGATTGTGCCTGCAGGGAAACACTATTTGCCCCCGCTTCCGTGGCGGTGCAGCGAACACATCTTGCACAGAGCTACGAACGGCATGGGAATCCCTCTCATCTCCGTGCGCAAAGCCGTCCTCACTACCGTTTATGACAGCCGCCCGCCATGTCACTACTGCGGCCATTGCATGAGCGGCTGTGATGTGGGGGCGCTGTTCAACAGTGCGGTGGCCATGCTGCCTAAAGCTCAGAGGACCGGGAACTTTACCCTGCGTCAGAATGCGCTGGCACGTGAAATCTTGGTGGACCGGGAAGGGCTAGCGCGCGGAGTGTCCTTTGTGGACACACAAGCCAAGCGAGAGCAAGAAGTAAAAGCAAGAGTCGTCGTCGTTTGCTGCGCTACGGTGGAGTCCGCCAGGCTGCTCTTGAATTCACGCTCGCCGCGGCATCCGAACGGGCTGGCCAACTCCAACGGTGTCGTTGGGCGCTACCTTCACGGTCATCTGGGGGGAGGGGTCGATATTTTTCTGAAGGAGCTTGAAGGCGCTCCTCCGTTTAACCAAGACGGTGCGACGGACCACGTTTATATACCGCGCTACAATCATCTCGCAGGAGAAAAGGACTACGCCGGCGGTTGGGGACTTCAGGTTAATTTTTCAAGCTACATGTTTCCCAATCACGCCTCGCGCATCGGCGGCTACGGTGTTACGTATAAAGAGCGCGTGCGCAAGATGCAGCCGGGCTATTTGATGCTTGGCGCATTTGGGAAAACTGAGGCCCGGCCGGAAAACTACGTCACCGTGGAACCGCATCAGGTGGATGAGAACGGCATTTCGATCCCAGTAGTCCATTTCCGGTTTAGCGAGAACGATTTTGCCCTGTGGCGCGACAAGAATCGAAGCCTAATGGAGATTTGCTCCAATTTGAAGGGGGAAGTGTTTCCTGATTTCGGTGAAGCTCCTGGAGGATTTGCCAGCCATGAGGTAGGCACAATTCGCATGGGAAAAAATCCGAGAACCTCGGTCCTGAACGGTTTTTGCCAGGCGAGAGAAGTGAAAAATCTCTTCGTGACCGACGGAAGCTGCTTCACCAGCTCCAGCGAAAAAAACCCCACGCTTACCATCATGGCGCTTTCGCTTCGGGCGGCAGACTATATCAAGGAACAGCGGCGGAGAGGTGAGCTTTGAGTCTGCGCCTGAGGGTCTGGCGCGGGGTCCAAGAATTGAACTCCTAATCGCGCAGCAGCCGGAAAGAAAACCCTGAGGTTGTATGGAACGTAGGACGGCCATCAGAATCGTCGCGCTAGGCACCTTGGCCTCGAAACTCGATGTCGTGGCAGCCGGTATGTGCCATTCAACTGGCGCCGTGGGCTGGTCGGCAGGCAATTACAAATTGCGATTCTTTACCTCAGAAGAAAACGAGCTGCTCGATCGGCTTATGGAAATGATCATTCCCGCTGATAGTCACTCCCCCGGTGCGCACGCTGCGCAGGTGAGTCTTTTTGCAGATTCAATGCTCGCCGCCAGCAGTGTTGCGATCCAAAAGCAGTGGCGCGAAGGGTTGATACAGGTACAAAGCGAGGCTGCAAAATCATCGCTCGCAGAGGCGCTCGCAAAATCAGCATTCAATGAAGGCCATCCCACAACGGATCTCCAGCGATTCTTTCGAGCCCTGAAGCTGATGACGGTGAATGGGTACTATACGTCGGCCATCGGCATTCACCAAGACCTGCAATATCAGGGAAACACTTACCTTACCGCCTTCCCGGGTTGTGCTCGGCATCAGATCCCAGCCAATCAGGCCGGGGAACAACGCGAAAAGGCGCAGCAGCCTCGGGCGCCGAGGCATGTTTCCGACGAGCAGGGGAACGAATTGAATAAGGCCGCACAGGATTTGAAGACATGAAATATGGCGTGAATACCATGGTGTGGACCACGCATGTGGGCGAACGGCATGCGCCGCTGTTTTCTCGCATCCGGGAATGGGGTTTCGACGGTGTCGAGCTTTTTTTATCGCCGACGGAACCTTCCGGCCTTCCGGCAGTCAAACGGATCCTTGATGGAGTTGGTCTCGAACGCACCACCTGCAGCGTCTTACCACGAGCAGCCAGCCTGATAGATGCGGATGCGCAGATACGCGCGCGAGGGGCGGAGTTCTTGAAGCAATGCATTGAGCGGACAGCGGAACTCGGAGGCAAAATCATTTGTGGCCCACTGTATGCGGGCTTGGGAGTAATGACCGGGAATCGCAGAACGGCGGACGAATGGAAATGGGGAGTAGAAGGCCTGCAGGTGGCCGCGCAACGAGCCCGCAAACTCGGTGTCACCCTTTGTGTTGAGCCCCTCAATCGTTTCGAGACCTATTTCCTCAACACCCTGAGTGATGCGGCCCGATTGGTCCACGATGTGGGGGAGCCGAATGTGCTGATTCATTTCGACACATTCCACGCCAACATTGAAGAAAGTAATCCGGCGGATTCACTTCGCGCCGTGGCCAAGGAACTAGGGCATGTGCATATCTCCGAAAATGATCGAGGTATTCCGGGCACAGGTCACACTGACTGGCAAGGTATCTTCGCGGCGCTAAAGGAGAGCCGGTACGACGGCTGGCTGACGATCGAATCCTTCGCCCA
>Ga0209267_1000150_pt1 | contig 49303 bp, 34 predicted proteins | sample GraSoiAngelo_137_FD_185894 | JGI IMG/M metagenome (GOLD analysis project Ga0209267, IMG submission 185894) | Grasslands soil microbial communities from the Angelo Coastal Reserve, California, USA - 14_0929_09_30cm (SPAdes) (version 2) | ecosystem: Environmental > Terrestrial > Soil > Grasslands ... | reverse complement strand
TAGGTCGAGGATCGTGCGAGCACCAGATCGGCGCGCTCGTTCGAGCCGCTGCCGGCGATATTGATGTCACCCGGCTGCGTCGTCAGCTGGACCGCCGTGGGACCGTCGCGCCCGGGACCCACGAGCGCGGCGCGACTGGACGCGGCCGCCTCTAAGTACAAGCCGCAGTCGGTCGGCGAGTTGGTGAACTCGCACGACCACACCGCGTTGGGCGAGATCTGGGCGTGGGCTGGCTGCAGCGGTGTCAACACGAAGATCGCCACCGCGACCGCGAGCGCACGCAACTGTTTCATCAATTCCTCCCGTTGGAGTCTGGTGGCGACATTGCTGTCGCATGATGACGACAGTGTTAGCGCGACACGAGTGTAGTGAGAGAGCGAAGGGTGCGTAGAGTAATGACGACGCCGAAGGCGCCGCAATAGGTCAGTCGGACTACAACGGGACGAGCGCAGGGATAACGTGCGACGACTAGCGTGCTATCGCATGTGGTCAGCGAAGCGAGTTGTTGTTGGTTGCGCTTATGCGCTTGCGAGCCTGTGTGCGTCGCAAGTTGCCGACGCTGTGTCGCACGACATTCTCGGCGAAGGTGACGTGGTTCGCATTAGCGTGTTCCAGAACCCCGACCTCACCACCGAGGCTCGGATCTCCGAGCGCGGCGCGATCAACTTCCCGTTGATCGGCGAGGTGATCATCGGCGGCCTCGCGCCCTCGGATGCCGAAGCGCGCATCGCCCAGCAGCTCTCGCGCGGGAAGTTCGTGGTGCGGCCCCAGGTGAATCTGACGGTGCTGCAGGTACGCAGCCGTCAGGTGTCAGTGCTGGGGCAGGTGGGGCGGCCGGGACGCTACCCGCTGGACGATGTCGGCAACAACCTGATCGACGTGTTGGCTCTGGCGGGCGGCATCACGCCCGGGGGAGACGACAACGTCGTCGTGATGCTCAACCGGAACGGTAAGCCGAGCAGGACGTCGGTGGACGTTCCGGCGATGTATCGAACCGGCGATATGTCCCACAACCTCCGTCTCGAGAACGGCGACGTGATCTACGTGGAACGCGCGCCGCAGTTCTACATCTACGGCGAGGTGCAGCACGCCGGCGCCTTCCGCCTGGAGCCGGACATGACGGTGATGCAGGCGCTCTCGGTAGGCGGCGGACTGACGACGCGCGGCACGCTGCGCGGGCTCCAGATCCACCGCCGGATGCCCGACGGGCAGATCCAGGACCTCGGCTCCGTGCGGCTGACCGACGTCGTGCAACCCAACGACGTCATTCTGGTGCGCGAGCGGCTCTTCTAGGAGCGGGACGTGAATCTGCGACAGCTGCTGCGGGCATTGATCGCCCGCCGTCGGGTGTTCTTCGTGGCGCTGGGGGCCGTCGTGCTCGCCGCGACGCTCGCGAGCCTCATGATGCCGAAGAGCTATCGTGCAACCGTATCGCTGCTCGTGGACACGCGGGACGAGCAGTCCCTCGGCGATGCGCTGCGTCCGCTCGTGCTGCCGCAGGAGCGCATGAGCTACCTGCAGACGCAGGTGGACATCCTCACGAGCCCCAAGGTCGCCCGCGCGGTGGCGCAGGAGCTGCGCCTCGAGGAGATACCGGGCGCGCTGGCCGCGCTCGGTATGAAGCGTGGCAGGGGTGGGCGCACGGAAGAGCTGCTGGTCGAGGTGTTACGGCAGAATTTCAAGGCCGAGACCTCGCAGAGCAGCGTCATCCAGGCGAGCTTCACCTGCGCCGATCCGCGCTGGGCCGCGGCGATCGCCAACGCGTATGCCCAGGCCTATGTCGACACGATGCTCGAGCTGCGCGTTGCCCCGACGCGCAAGGCAGCGGCCTGGTTCGACGAGCAGCTCAAGGGCCTGCGCGCGAATCTCGAGGATGCGCAGGCGAAGCTCGCGCAGGCGAAGCTCGCGGTGCAGGCGAAGGCCACGCAGCATCCGGAGAGCATCCCGCGGGTCGTGGACAATGCCTTCGTCCAGCAGCTCAAGGGCGAGCTGCTGCACGGAGAGGAGAAGCTTCAGGAACTCTCCACACAGTACGGCGTCAACCATCCCGTGTACCGGCGCCAGATTTCCGAAAATCAGACACTGCGCACCCGGCTGCAGACGGAGATGCGCAAGCTCGCGGCGGGCGCGGCGGCCGCCGGGGTCGAAGCGGGGCCGGACGATGCTCTCAAGGCGGGCGATGCTCTCAAGGCGGGCGTTCCGGGGCCGCAGGCCGCGGACGAGGCGGTGCTCGTGCGCAACGTGCAGTCCGCCGAGCGTGCCTACGAGACCGCGATGCAGCGCTACGTCGTGAGTCAGGTCGACAGCCGGGCGAGTCAGACGAACGTCGAGGTGCTGAATCCGGCGGTGGCGCCGCTGAAGCCCTACCGCCCCAACATCACGCTCAACATCGCGCTGTCGCTCTTCACCGGTGTAGTGCTCGGCGGCATTCTGGTGGCACTCCTCGAGACCCAGGATCGGCGGGTGCGCTCCCCGGAAGACCTGCAGAGCGCGAGCCGGGTGCCGGTGCTCGCCGTGATCGGCGAGGAGGGCAGGCGCAGCGCACGGCTGCTGCTCAGCCCGCCGGCCACGGTGCTGCGCGCGCTGCCCGGGCCTCAGTGACGCAGCATGAGAGACCGCAAGGCAATTCTGCCGCTGGATGCAGCGCAGAGCTCGGTGGTGCGCCGCGACCTGCGTATCGGCGACATCCTGGCCGCCGAGGGCAAGCTCGACCGCACCGGCATCGAGCAGGTGCTCAAGCTGCAGGAGTCGCGCGGCCTGCGATTCGGCGAGGCGGCGCTGCGGCTGCGCCTCATCACGCCGGAGGATCTGCGCTCAGCTCTCGCCAAGCAGTATGACTTCCCATACGTGCCGCTCGACGGCGATGCCTTCGGCGCGGATCTCGCCGCCTCCCGCGATGCGCGCCACCCCAACGCCGAACAGCTGCGGGCGCTCAGGACGCAGCTCCTGATTCAATGGTCGAAGCTCGAGCGCGAGCCTCGCGCGCTGGCGATCGCCAGTCCCGGCTCGTTCGAGGGGCGCAGCTACGTGACCGCCAACCTCGCCGTGCTGTTCGCGCAGCTGGGAATGCGCACGCTGATCATCGACGCAGACTTCAGAGCGCCGCGACAGTTCGAGATCTTCAACGTTCCGGACCGGGTTGGCCTCTCGGCGGTGCTCTCGGGACGCGCCGGGCACGAGGCGGCCCTGCCGGTGCCCGCGTTCGGCCCGCTCGCGGTGCTGCCGGCCGGCGCCCGCCCCCCCAATCCGCAGGAGCTGCTGCTGCGGCCGGCGCTGGCGACGTTCCTGGAGCTCGCGCACCACGAACACGACGTGATCCTGATCGATACGCCGCCGGCCAGGGAGAACGCCGACGCGCAGAGCGTCGCCTTCAGTGCCGGCAGCGTGCTCGTGCTCGCCCGCGCGAACCACACGCGTACCGACGATGCCGCCGGGTTGGTGCGGGACTTCCGTGACGCCGGCGCCCTCGTCGTCGGCACCGCGCTCAACAGATTCTGAGGCGGACCGGGAGGTTCTGTTGCGGACCCGGAGTCTCACAGCCGCCGCCCTGGACGAGCGCCCGGTACTGCTCGCGATCGGGCTGCTCGGAGCGCTGTGGGGTATCGCCGTTGCGGCCGGTGGACTGACTTCGTTCTATCTCTGCGCCACGCTGATCGCCTGCTCGCTGATCGTCGTGGATTTCCGCATCGGCGTCGTGCTGCTCATTCTGTTGATGCCGATATCGGGCAGCAGCACGCTCTTTCCGCACGAGATGTTCGGGGTCGTCGGGCTCAATCCTCTCAACCTCCTGCTGGTCGGTACGCTCTTTTCGTGCCTGCTGCATGCGGCGGCCGACCGGAGCCTGCCGCAGTTCCTGCCGCAACCGCTCCTGTGGCTCTACATCGTGCCGATCGTGATCGCGGGCGCCATCGGCTCGCGCCACATCCACGAAATCGCGCCCGCGCTGCTCATCGTCTTTCAGGGGCTCGATTTCGCCAATGCCGCGGCCTACCTGCGGGAGTGGGTGGCGAAACCACTGCTCATGGTGGTGTTTGCGCTGCTGGCCGGGGCCGCGGTGGCGAAGTCGGCGCGGCCGGAGAAATGGCTCATCCCGGTGATCATCTCGATGTGCGTCATGGCCGTGCTGGTGCCGGTGTACGTGGCGCACTCGGGCATGTCGCTCAACCAGCTCGCCAGCAGCGAGGCGCGCGAGTTTCTCTCGCCGCTCGGGCTGCACGCCAACGACCTCGGGCGTCTGTACGCGAGCGCCGTTGCGCTCGCGCTGTTCACCTGGTCCGACTCCGGGAGCCGTGGCTTGCGGCTGGCACTCCTCCTCGCCCTGGGACTGAGCCTGGTGGCGCTCGTCCTGACCTTCTCGCGCGGCGGGTTCGTTGCGATGGCGGTGGCGACCGTGCTGTACGTGCTGCGGCGCTTCAGCGCCAGGACTCTGATCATCACCTGCGTCGCCGTGGGCGGCGTCCTGTTGTTCGCGCCGCACGCAATCTACGAGCGACTCTCCGCCGGGCAGGGCCAGGGTATCGATGCCATCAGCGCGGGACGGGTGAACGGGCTGTGGCTGCCGCTGCTGCCGGAGGTGCTGCACCATCCGCTGTTCGGCAACGGCATCGGCGCGATGCTCTGGTCGGATACCATGCGCCGGGGCGCCGGATCCATGACGCTGGCGGTGACGCATCCGCACAACGCTTTCCTGCAGGCCGCGCTCGACATGGGGCTGACGGGGCTGGTACTGCTGTGCGCCTACTTCGCGCATGCGTGGAGGGGACTGCGCGCCAGGGCGAATGATCCCGACATCCCCGCGGGGCTGCGCGGATTCTTTCAGGGAGCGGCAGCGGGCCTCGTGGGTATGCTCATTTCCGACTTCACCGACAGCAGCCTGACGCCGCGCCCCGAGCAGGCCTTCCTCTGGCTCGCGATCGGCATGATGTACGGCTACCGCGGGCGGCAGTCCGGCGCTGCGGACATCGCGCAGGACGAGTCGCGCGGTGGGCGCACGTGAGCTCGGGGACCGGCGCCCCCGCGAGCTCGGGGACCGGTGCCGCGGCCGCCCTTGCCGTTCCGTACCGGCTCGGGCACCGGGCCATCTCGCTCGGCGCCGCCAACGCCATCGATTACGCGCTGCAGTTCCTGCTGCCGGTCGTGCTGGTGCGCTACCTGACACCCGAAGCCTTCGGCAGCTACCGCGTGCTGTGGCTGGTGGCGGGAACCGTCATGGCGGTGGTGACCCAGGCGATGGCGGGCGGTCTCTTCTACTTCCTGCCGCGCTCGGGGGACGAAGAGAAGCGCCTCTACATCAACCAGGCGCTGTTGTACCTGAGCGCAGCGGGGCTGATCGCGGCCTGTGCGGTGAGCGGGTGGAATCCGTGGCTGCCCCAGAACGTGCGCCAGCTCTCGTCCAACGGCGCGCTGCTGCCGACATTCGTGATGTTCTGGGTCGTGTCGTCGCTGCTCGACCTGATTGGCAGCACCGAAGAGCGCGTGAGGTGGCAGACGAGAACGATCATCGGTCTCTCGGCGCTGCGCGCCGTCGCGCTGTCCGCGGCGGCCGTCCTGACGCGCCAGCTCGAGCCCGTCCTGCTGACGCTGCTCGGCTTCGCGATTTTCAAGTTCGCGCTGTTGCTCACCTACGTGGCGCGCTACCACGGCCTCAAAGGGCCGTTCCTGCGCCGGCGCGCCTTCACTCAGCAGTTGCGGCAAACGGCGCCTTTCGCGTTGACGGGCGCCCTCTACGGCCTGCGCGCGCAGGCGGATCAGTGGGTCGCGACCGCATTGTTCTCCGTCGGAATGTTCGCCTCGTTCTCGATCGCCGCGCTCTTGAGTCCCCTCGTGCACCTGTGCCGGGTGTCGGTGCAGCAGGCGTTCCTGCCGAGCATCAGCCGCCTGGAGGCCGCCGGCGATCTTCGCGGCATGCTCGAGCTCAACAGCCGCGGCAGCGTCCTCGCCGCGACACTGCTGTATCCGATGCTTGCCTTCGCGTTTGTGTTCAGCGCCGAGATCGTGACCATCATCTATACGTCGGCGTACGTCGCCGCCGCGCCCGTGATGCGCATCTACATTCTCGGGCTGATCGCGCTGGTGATCGAGCCGGCCACCCTCATGCTGCTGCTGCGGCAGGGCGCATTCAGCATGCGGCTCGGCGTGCTCGCGCTCGCGCTGTCCGTGACTCTCAGCTGGACCTGCGCGAGCGCCGGCGGCCTCGCGGGGGCGGCGGTCGGCAGCGTGACTGCGATTTACCTCGAGCACGTGGGCGCGCTGTGGCGCATCTCGCGCTGCACCGGCATCCCCTGGCGCCACTTGCAGGACTGGCGCTCGCTGGGACTGCTGCTGGTGTGCGCGGCGCTCGCCGGCGTCATCTCGTGGGTGCTCGTGAGGGGCGTGCCCGCGGGGTTTGGGCCGGAAGCGCGTGTCGCCGCGGGCGGGGTGCTGCTGGCGGTGGCGTATCTGGCGCTCATCGTCATGTGCGGTCTGGCGCGCGACTGGCGCGCCGCCTTCGAGGGCCTGCGGCGCAGGCAATGAGGCGCGCAGCCGTGAGCGGAGGTGCGGCGCGGTGCGACTGCTGATCCTCACCGGCTCGCTGGCCCACGGGGGCGCGGAGCGGCAGGCCGTCACGCTCGCGAACCGACTCGCCGAGCGGGGCCACGAGTGCCACCTCGCCTACGTGAAGCCCGAGGGCGACCTGCGTGCGCGGCTGCGCCTGCAAGGCGCCGGGACGACGTTCAGTCTCGGGGCTTGCCGCTACCTCGACCTCAAGGCACTCGGCCGCCTTGCGACGGAGGTGGCGCGCATCCAGCCCGCGGCGCTGCTTGCGGCGAACGCCTATGCGCTGATGTACGCGACACTCGCTCGCGGCTGGTCGCGGCTACGAGCGCCGCTGATCCTGATCTATCACTCGACGAGCTCACCGGGCCTCAAGCAGGAGGCTCAGCTGCTCGCCTACAGGCCGTTGATGTGGGCGGCGGACTGCACCGTGTTCGTATCCGAAAACCAGCGCCGCTACTGCATGCGTCGTGCTCTGCTGTCACGCCGCAACACGGTGATCCACAACGGCATCGACACGCGGCATTTTCAGGACCACCGCAGCGCGCTCGAGCGGCACACGTTGCGTACCGGGCTCGGCTACGCGGATACCGACTACGTGATCGGGATCACCGCGGTGCTGCGGCCCGAGAAGAACCACATCCAGCTCATCGAAGCCATCGCGCGGCTGCGCCGGGCAGGCCTCCCCGCGAGAGGATTGCTGATCGGCGACGGCCCGACGCGGGGCGTGGTCGAAGCGCGCGCGCGCTCGCTCGGTGTCGAGCGCGAAGTGACCGTCACCGGCTTCCGCGAGGACGTCAGGCCGTACCTCGCGGCCTGCGATGTGGTGTGCCTCTGCAGCCTGACGACCGAGGCGTTGTCGCTCGCGGCCATCGAGGCCATGGCCATGGCCAAGCCGCTGGTGCATTCGCAGGTCGGCGGAGCCACGGAGCTGATCGAGCCGGGGCGCAACGGACTGCTGTTCGCGCCGGGCGATACCGGCGCACTGGTGGAATGTCTGTCGCAGCTCACGGACCGTGACACCCGGCTCGCGATGGGTCGCAGCGGGCGGGCCAGGGCCGAAGCCGCCTTCGACGAGCAGGCGATGATCGACCGTTACGAGCAGCTGCTGCTCGGGGTGTGCGGCGCCTCAGGCGGTGAAGGAAACGCCTTGGCATCCCGAGGTCGGCATGCAGGCGCAGTCGGGCGAAGCGCCCGCGACCGTCCGGGCGTGAGCTCCGCGGTGCAGCGACCCGTCGCACTACTCCTCGGGCCGCGGCGCGAGGCGTTGAGCGGGGTGAGCACGCACCTTAACCTGCTCCTCGCCTCGCGCCTCGCCGAGGCATTCACGCTGATCCACTTCGAGGTCGGCAGCGAGGGTCGGAGCGAAGGTGCCGTCCAGCGCGCCGTGCGGCTCATCGTGAGTCCCATCCGGCTCGGGGTCACGGTGTTGGCTCACCGCGCGGCGATCGTGCACCTCAATACGGGGCTCACCCTGCGCAGTTACTGGCGTGACCTCGTGTACACCGTGGTAGCGAGGCTTTGCGGTGCACGGGTCCTGCACCAGGTCCACGGGGGCGCATTGCCCGAGGAATTCTGCCGCGGATATCGGCTCCCGATGGCGTTCGTGCGGGCGACACTTCGCCTTTCCGATGCGGTCGTCGCCATGTCGAGATCCGAGTGCGAGGCGTTCCGGCGCTTTGTGGGCTCGACCCCCGTTTTTACTTATCCCAACGCCGTCGACTGCGCCCCTTACGCCGCGCTTGCGCGCAACGGCTCGTCGGCGCAAGAGCCGCTGCGTCTCTTATATATAGGTAGGCTCGTTCGGGAGAAGGGTCTCCACGAGCTGCTCGAGGCGCTCTCGCTCGCGGGTCTCCAGGGCATCCCGACAGCGCTGACCATCGCCGGCGCGGGCCCCGAGGAGGCGGCGCTGCGAGAGACGGCGGCCGCGCGCGGGGTCGGACGCGTCCACTTCGTCGGACCGCTGCGCGGGGCGGGCAAGATGACCGCGCTCGAGCGAGCCGATGTCTTCGTGCTGCCGAGCTACGCCGAGGGACTGCCGTATGCGTTGCTCGAGAGCATGGCCGCGGGCGTCCCCGTGATCGCGACCCGCGTCGGAGCGATACCGGAGCTCGTCGAGGACGGGATCAACGGTGTGCTGGTCGAGCCGCGCTCGGCCGTGGGCCTGGCCGGCGCGATCGGGAGGCTGGCCCGCGATCGCGCCGCGCTCTCGAGAATGGGCGCCGCGGCCCGCGCGACCATCGCCGCCCGCTACTCCGTCGAGCGCCTCGCGGCCGAGCTTTGTCGGCTGTATGCGCTCCTGAGCGCACGCGCCGCCAGTCGCCGCATCGCGCGCGCCTGAGGCGACGGACGGAGCAATCGCGATGCCAGCCGGTTCTTTCTCCGCAACCTTCGGGCGGACGCTGCGGTGGCGGCTCAATCGACTGCGCTGCATGTCGCCGGCGGAGCTGCCCTACCGCGCCGCGAGGCTGATCGCGGCGCACGTCGAGTCGATTGCGCCGCGCCGCAGATCGATCCCGCCAATGGATCGGGGTCCGTGGAGCAGGCGATGGGTGCATGTTCCGGAGGGCCTCGATCCGGCGCCGTACGTGGCGGAGGCGGACCGCATCGCCTCCGGTGCCCTGACGGTCTTCGCGCTCAGCTTCGCCGACGGGGGCGCGCCGCCGCGCTGGAATCGCGATCCCAAGACCGGGGTCGAAGCCCCGCTCACTGCGGGCAAGCTCCTCGACTATCGCGACCGCCGCCTCGTCGGGGACATCAAGTACCTGTGGGAGGTGAATCGCCATCTGCACCTGGTGACGCTGGCCCAGGGCTACGCGCTGACCCGGGAACCCCGGTATCTGCGCGTTCTCAAGGAGCACCTCGAGAGCTGGATCCGCGCCTGTCCAACGGGGCGGGGCCCGAACTGGTGCAGCGCGCTCGAGGCGGCCATCCGGCTCATCAACTGGTCGATCGCCTGGCAGCTCTCGGGCGGCGCGGCCGCGCCTTTCTTCGCCGGCAGCGGCGGGGCGGAGTTCAGGCGGCTCTGGCTCGATTCCGTCTACGAGCACGCACGTTTCATACACGGATACTTCTCGCGCCACTCCTCGGCCAACAATCATCTCATCGGCGAGGCGGCGGGACTCTACATCGCGGGCCTGACATGGCCGTGCTGGCCCAGAGTGCGGGACTGGCGTCGGGTGGCGCAGCAGATTCTCGAGCGCGAGGCGCTGCTGCAGAGCTCGACCGACGGCGTCAGTCTCGAGCAGGCGGTGTGCTACCAGCAGTTCGTGCTCGATTTCCTGCTGCTCGCGCTGCTCGCGGGCCGGAGCGCCGACGAACGATTCTCCGCGGCCTACGAGCAGCGCCTGGCCGCGATGCTCGTCTGCCTCGCTTCGATCATGGATGCGGGCGGCAACGTGCCGATGATCGGCGACGCCGACGACGGCGCGGTAACCCGACTGGCGCAGAGCCCCGACTTCTCGACCTATCGGTCGCTCCTCGCGAGCGGGGCGATTCTGTTCGGCAGCGGCGAGCTCAAGGCGAAAGCCGGGAAGCTGGACGACAAGACGCGCTGGCTGTTCGGATCGCGGGCCGGGGAGCTGTTCCGCCGGGTCGAGGAGCCGCGCGCGCGGGCGCCGCTGCGCCGGGCTTTCCCGGGCGGCGGCTATTACATCCTCGGCTGCGACTTCGAGACCCGCCACGAGATCCGTCTGGTCGCGGACGCCGGTCCCCTCGGCTATCGCAGCATCGCCGCCCACGGACATGCCGATGCGCTCGCCTTCACGCTGTCGCTCGGCGGGCTCGAGTTCCTGATCGATCCCGGGACCTGCGCGTATCACGGTGGCGGGGAGTGGCGCGCGTACTTCCGCGGCACCGCCGCGCACAACACGCTGCGCATCGACGGCGTGGATCAGTCGCTCCCCGGGGGCGACTTCATGTGGGTGAAGCAGGCGCGGGCTCGGTGCGACACCTGGGAGAGCTCGGACGCCGCCGACGTGTTCGAGGCTTGGCACGACGGGTACCTGCGCCTTTCGGACCCGGTCCTGCACCGCAGGCGGATCACCCTCGACAAGCGCGCGCGCCGCGTCGTGATCGAGGATCGACTGCAGATGTCGGGCGCCCACGACGTCGAGCTCTTCCTTCACTGCGATGAGCGCTGCACGGTCGAGGCCGTGCCGGCGGGCTTCGCCATCCGGCGCGGACAGTGGACGCTGGTGGCGGAGCTGCCCCGCCACCGCGACGCCGACGCGCGGCTCCACCGCGGGAGCCTGCAGCCGCTCTGCGGCTGGGTTTCCCGCCGTTACGATGAGCGGCGACCGTCGCCGACCGTCGCTTGGCGGGCGCGACTCGAAGGAGACGCGCTGCTCCGGACCGAGCTCATGTGCCGATCGGACTATCCGGCGCAGTCGTAAATGACAGCTTGAGGATCGATAAGTAAGAAGGGTCGGTCGAGGAGGAACGAGTCATGGACGGCGCGGTTACGCAGGAGCGGGTGCGAGCCTACTGGGACCGTCAGCCCTGCGACTCGGAGTTGAGTGCGCGCGAGCGGCTGTCGCGCGAGTTCTTTCTGGATGTCGAGCGCCAGCGCTACGCGCTCCAGCCTCACATCCTCGAATGCCTGTCCTGGATCGACTGGCCCGGCAAGCGCGTGCTGGAGGTCGGGGCCGGCGTCGGCACCGACGCCCGCCGGATCGTCGGCGCCGGCGCCATCTACACCGGCATCAACGTCGACCGCGGCTCGGCGGAGGCGACCGAGCGGGCGCTGCGCGTGTTCAGCATGCCGGGGGTTTCCCTGCAGCGCGACGCCAGATCGCTCGATTTCCCGGACGGCAGTTTCGACGCGGTGTATTCCTTCGGTGTGCTGCAGCACATTCCGGAAGTCGGCCGTGCCGTCACCGAGATTTACCGGGTGCTCAAGCCGGGCGGCGAGCTCCTCCTCATGCTCTACAACCGGACATCCATCAACTACGCGCTCGAGATCAAGTTCCTGCGCAAGTTGGGGCTGCGGCTGCTGTGTCTCCCCGGAATGATCCCTTTGCTCGAGCGGCTGGGGCTCCCGCGCGCCAAGCTCGAGCGGCACCGTCAGATCTATCTCGAGCGCGGCTTCCCCTCCGAGGGGGAATGGCTGAGCCGCAACACCAACGGGCCCGACTATCCGTACTGCCGGGTCTACGACGCCGATGGAGCTCGGGATCTGCTGGCGGGATTCGAGATCGTGCGCCACGAGATCCGCTTCTTCGACCATCGCCACTGGGGCGTGCTCGGCCGGGTGATGCCGGGGGTGCTGCGCCGCGCGCTCGGACGGCGCTGGGGCTGGCATCGCATCGTGCATGCCAGGAAGCCCGCACCGCGGAGAGTGGAGGCGGCGTCCGGCGGAGCGCGCGCATGAAGATCAGCGTCCTGGGACTCGGCTACGTCGGCACGGTCGTCGCCGGGTGCCTGGCGCGTGCCGGCCATGAGGTGATCGGCATCGACGCCGAGGCGCGCAAGGTCGAGCTCGTCAACGCGGGCAAGTCGCCGATCATCGAGAAGGAGATCGGCCAGATCATCGAGCGGGAGGTCGGCGCCGGCCGGCTCTCGGCGAGCACCGAAGTCGGCGTCGCGGTCGAGCAATCCGACCTGATTCTCGTGTGCGTCGGGACGCCGAGCCGCGGCAACGGCGACATCGATCTCAAGCACGTGCGGCGCGTCTGCGAGCAGATCGGCACGGCGCTGCGCTCTCACCCCGGGGCGCCGGTCGTCGTCGTGCGCAGCACGCTGCCTCCCGGGACCACCCGCGAGCTGGTGATCCCGACGCTCGAGGCCAGCTCGGGACGGCACGCCGGGACCGATTTCGGCGTGTGCGTGAATCCCGAGTTCCTGCGCGAGGGAACCGCCGTCCACGACTACCTCGATCCCCCGAAGACCGTGATCGGAGAGCTCACCCGCGCGAGCGGCAACCTGCTCGCGAGCCTGTACGCCGGGGTCCCCGCGCCGCTGATCCGCACCGACATCGAGACCGCGGAGATGGTCAAGTACGCGGACAACGCCTGGCACGCCCTCAAGGTCGGCTTCGCCAACGAGATCGGCAACGTCTGCAAGGCCCTCGAGATCGACAGCCACAGCGTGATGGATATCTTCTGCCAGGACTTGAAGCTCAACCTGTCTTCGTATTACCTGAAGCCGGGCTTCGCGTTCGGGGGCTCGTGCCTGCCGAAGGACCTGCGCGCACTGCTGCACAGGGCGAAATCGCTCGATGTGTCGCTGCCGATTCTTTCCTCGATCCTGCCGAGCAATGCGCTGCAGGTCGAGCGCGCCGTGGGGGCGGTGATCGAGCAGGGCAACCGCAAGGTCGGCATCCTCGGCTTCAGCTTCAAGGCCGGCTCCGACGACCTGCGCGACAGCCCGGTCGTCGAGCTGACCGAGCGGCTGCTCGGCAAGGGCTTCGATCTGCGCGTCTACGACAGTAACGTCAGGATGGCAAGCATCCACGGCGCCAACCGCGACTACATCCTGAACCGCATTCCGCACATCTCGGGCCTGATGGTGTCCACGATCGACGAGGTGCTGGAGCATGCCGACACCATCGTCATCGGCAACGCCGCGCCCGAATTCCGGGATGTCCCACGCCGACTGGGGCTTCGTCAGACCCTCATCGATCTGGTGCGAGTCTGCGACTCGCGCAGCGCCGCCGGCGTCTACGAGGGGATCTGCTGGTGAGGCGTGTCCTCATCCTGGTGGAGAATCTGCCGAGCCCGTTCGACCGGCGGGTATGGCAGGAGGCCTGCACGCTGCGCGACGCGGGGTACGAGGTCTCGATCATCTGCCCCACCGGAGGCGGCTGCGAGAAGAGATTCGAGCTCATCGACTCGATCCACATCTATCGATATCGGCTGCCGGTGGAGGCCTCGGGTGCCCTTGGGTACGCCCTGGAGTATGCGAGCGCGATCGCGCAGGCCTTCATCCTGTCGTGGCGCGTGCTCCTCACGCGCGGCTTCGACGTCGTGCACGCCTGCAACCCGCCGGACCTGTTCGTGCTGATCGGGGGATTCTTCAAGCTGTTGGGCAAGAAATTCCTCTTCGATCACCACGACCTCGCGCCCGAGCTCTACGAGGCGAAATTCGGACGGCGCGACTTCTTCTACCGCCTGTTGCTGCGCCTCGAGCGCCTGACGTTCCGCGCCGCGGACGTCTCGATCGCGACCAACGAATCCTATCGACGCATCGCGATCGCGCGCGGCCGTCTCCCTCCCGAGCGGGTCTTCGTCGTGCGCAGCGGCCCGGATCTGGCGCGCCTCAGGCGGCTGCCGCCGGATGAGCGGCTCAAGTGCGGACGGCGCTACCTCGTCGGCTACGTCGGGGTGATGGGGCGGCAGGAAGGAGTGGATTATCTTCTGCGGGCGGTGCACCACATCGTCTACGGTCTCGGGAGATGCGACATCCACTTCGGACTGGTCGGCGGTGGCACGGCGCTGAAGCATATGCAGGACCTCGCCGAGGAGCTCGGCGTGGCCGAATTCGTCACCTTCACCGGGCGCGTGCCGGACCCCGAGCTCTTGGGCGTGCTCAATACCGCCGACGTGTGCGTCAACCCGGACGTCGCCAACGACATGAACGACAAGTCGACCATGAACAAGATCATGGAGTACATGGCGCTCGGCAAGCCGATCGTGCAGTTCGACCTGACCGAAGGGCGATTCTCGGCGCAGAGCGCCTCTCTGTACGCGCGCCGCAACGATGCGGTCGACCTCGCGCTAAAGATCGTCGAGCTGCTGGACGATCCCGAGCGGCGCGCCGCCATGGGCGCCCTCGGGCGACGGCGCGTCGAGGAGCGGCTCGAATGGCGTCACGAGGCGCCGCGGCTGCTCGCGGCTTATCAGGCGCTCTGGGGAGGCGGTGTGCGTCTGCTCGCGCCGCGCGCGGACACGCCTCGCGCGGCCACGAGGCTGCGGAGCCGCACGCGCCTGTGGAGCCGGGAGTCCTCGACATGATCCTCCGGCCGCTCGAATCGGCCTCGGATTTCGAGCTGACCGCCGCCTGGCTGCAGCTCAAGGAGAACTCCCAGTGGCTCGATTTCGGCGGCAACCGGCAGGCCGTCACACCGGCGCTGCTCAAGATCATGGTGCAGCGTCAGACCAACTTCATCCGGGTCTACACCTCGTACGAGGACGACGCCCCGCTCGGGATCGTGGCGCTCAACAACGTCGACCGCAACATGCGCACCGGAACTCTGTGGGGCGTCGCGGGAGACAAATCCTTCCGCTGCCGCGGCTGCACGCAGGTCGCTGCGTCGCATCTGCTCACCGTGGCGTTCCAGGAGCTCGGACTGCATTCGGTCAATACCTGGACCGTCGAGCACAACGCCTCGCGGCGCGCCGTCGAGCGGCTCGGCTTTCGCTTCATCGGCAGGCAGCGGCAGTGCCACTTCATCGACGGGCAGCCCTACGATCGGCTGCTGTTCGATCTGCTCGCCAGCGAGCACCGTGAGCTCGATCCGGCGGGGTTTGCCGCGCTTCGAGCACGAGCCGACGCTACTGGCGCGACCACGCAGCTGCCGGCGCACGCGGCGCCGTGAACTTCGCTTCCGCCCGCGGCGCCATGGGACGGACGCAGCAACTTCTCGCAGCGCTGAGCGCCGTTGCCGCGGCGCTCGCGCCGCGCGTGCACGCCGGCGCGGACGCGCGGTTCGCGTGCGGATTTGAAACCTCGTGGAGCGCCTGCGGATTCGGCGAGCAGGCGAGGGCGCGGGATCGGATCAGTCTCATCGAGGTAGCGGGCCGGTCCGGCGTGCGCCTGCGGACCTTGCCGGGCGACCGCGAGATCGCCGGCAGCGGGGAAGCGGAGCGCGCGGACCTGGCGCTCTCACCCGAGGCGACCGGCTGCGTCGAGGGACGGGAGCAATGGTGGGCGCACTCGCTGCTCTTTCCTTCCGACTACGAGCTTCCGGTCGTGACCGCTGCCGACTCGTGGCCGTGGGGCGTGGTGTTCGACTTTCATCATACCGGCTCAACGGGCCAGGCGAATTTCCAGGTCGATGTGGCGGACTTCCCGCCGCGGCTGCGTTTCGCCATCTCCGCGGGGCCGGTCGTCTCGAGCGGCGCGCCGGGCTCGCCCACCCGGCGCTGGGAGATCGGCCCGATCGTGAAGAACCGCTGGTATGACTTCGTCTATCACGTGAAATGGTCTGCGCACGGCGACGGCTGGTTCGATGCGTGGGTCGACGGCAAGCAGATCGTGCATTACCTCGGACCGACGCTCTATGCGGGGCAGGGGTGTTATCTCAAGCTCGCCAACTACCACACTCCGGTGGGAAAGCCGGTTTCGGTCGTACATGGGCGAGTGCTGCGCGGCCCGACGCGGGAAGCGCTCGGCTCAGGCCCCCTGCCGTAGGGCAGGGACGGGTCGCGGCGGGTGCCACGCGCGCCGCCTTTCGCGCAGCGCAAGCCAGAGCCGGCCTCGCGGCGTGGCCGGAACCGTGCATTCGTAGTGCACAACGCGCTGTCCGCCGAACATGCGCTTGAACTGGTTGATGCCCGCGCGCTCGGGGGTCGACTCGTCGGCGAACACCCCGCCCCAGTCGTAGCACTCGAGGCCTGCTTCCTTGAAGTGCAGCATGTCGTGCCAGTGCAGCCAGCGATTGGCGCGGCCGACCAGAGAGCGGTAGCCGCTCTCCATGCCTCTGAAGCAGGACGCAGAGTATGCGAGGCGGACCGTGCGGCCGGAGCGCAGGTGCGCGTGCCAAACGAGTGGCTCGCTCCCGCGCCAGGCGCAGCTCAGCACGAGCTGACCCTCGACCGCGACGCGTGAGAGCCAGTGGCGGTCCGCCAGCCAGAGCGCTTTCTGCCTGGCGAAGCCATCGTAGAAATCGGCGAATTCGTCGAGACAGTCGCCGGCATCCCGGATCACTTCATGCCGCAGTCCGTCCTTGGCCTCTGCGCGGCGGACGAGGTAGCGGCAGCCGCCGTGAAATCCGCCCACGATCGCCTCCGGCGGCGCGGTGAGATCGGTCTGAAGCGAGAGCAAGGTCGCGGTGCGGGCATTCGGGATCGGGTTCGGCCGGCACCGGTACTCGATGATGTCGACACCCGCGTGAGCGGGTGGCGGTGGCTCCTCATCGAACCACACCTCGCCATAAATCACCGCCCGGCCCTCGAGGCGGATCACGCCGCGGCCCCCACGGTGATCGGGGTGCGGGCCGGCGCGGGCGCCGGCGCGATCATTCGGGCATGGAATTCACTCAGCGTCATGCCGGTGCACCAGGCGGAGAGCTCCTCGAAGAGGATCTCGAGATTCCCGTACAGGCGCTCGATGGCCGCGGCGGTGGGGAAGCTCGGGCTGCCGCCCGGCATCAGCTCCGAGGAGTGGAGCGTCAGCTGGAGATAACCCACACCGCGGGCGCGGGCGCCGCGCACGGCGCGCCGGAGTCCCCGTAGCCCGTTCTCGGCCGGGGACAGCCAGCTCCGCCGGGGCGAGATCCGGTTGGCGATCCCGCGAATGATCGGCGGGCGGTACAGCCACGGCGCCCGCAGGAACAGGCGGCTGGTCTCGATCGTGTTGGGGACCTCGAGCAGCCCGCTCGCGGCCGGCGCGGCGATGTCGCGGGGCCTGAGAAAGTAGGCGCGCTCTGGAAAGCCGCGATAGTCCGGTCCGCCGCCGCCGCCCGGCGCTCCCCGTTTCCCGCTCCAGTCGATGCCCGGCGCCACCGAGCAGTCCACCCGATAGCCGTGCTCGAGCAGCATGGCCGCGTAACGGCCGTCGAAGCCGAGTCGGCCGGCTTTATGGCTCACCGGCGATTCCCCGAAGCGCTCCCGCAGCAGCTCCGTCATGAACCTGATCTTCTCCCTCATCACGGCGTCCGGGTATTCGGTGAGGTACGGCTGGTAGCGGAAGTCGTCGTCGCTGAGCGGCAGGATCGGCGGCGAGTTCCACGCGTGCAGGTGCATGCCGATCTCGCCCGCGCGGCGCGCGCTGACATCGCGCCCGAATTCGAGGAAGACGTCGCACATCGCCATCTCGTAGTTGGTCAGGTACACGGGGCGGAAGCCGAAGCGCTCGCACAGCGACTGGAAGCGCGGCAGGAAGCGGGCGTTGTGCGTGGTGATGACGCGCGGCTGCGACCACAGGTTGTCGCCCTCGGTGTCGATCGTGATGATGAAGGCGGTCTCAGACATGGCGCCTCGCGCTCGTGGCCGCAATTCCCGCGCTGCGGATGCGATTACGGATCAGCTCCTCGAAGGCGGCGAGATAGGGCGCGAGGATCCGGTCCTCGGCGCACTCGCGCTCCATGAAGGCGCGGCAGCGCGCGCCCGCCGCCGCCAGCGCGCTCCGGTCGCCGAGCAGTCGCAGCACCTCTGCGTGCATCCCGAGCGGCGACCCGACGGTCGCGCCCAGCCCATTGCGGGCGATGACACCGCCGGGGTCGAGGTAACTCACGACCGGAACGCCGTTGATCCAGGCCTGGAGATACGAGTTCGGGAACCCCTCGACCTCCGAGGTGTTGACCAGCAGCCGGGCGCGCGCGTACAGCGCGCTCGCGTCGTGATAGGACAGGCGGCCGTGGAAGACGAGATTCGGCCGGCGCGAAGCTTCGCGCCGGACTTCCCCGTAGAGCGCCTCCTCGCCGGGGAGCGGACCGCCCACCATGTGAATGGCGGCCCCGGGCAGCTCCCCGGCGAGTGCCAGCATGCGGTCCGGTCGCTTCAGGCGGCGGATGTTTGCGACCCACAGCACGTCGATGTCGCGCTCCCGCTGCGCGGACGCCGGCTCGACCAGCATCCCGGTCACGCGGCTGGCAAGGCCGAAGTGACGTGCGAGAGAAGCGGCCTGCGCGGCGCTCTGCACGAGAATCGCGTCGGCGCGACGCAGCCCCCACGCGTACAGCCAGCGGTCGCGCGCGTAGCGGATGAGGAGTTTCGAGCGGTCACAGTCCGAGTCGCTCGCGCTCCGGAACACAAAGCGCCGGCCGCGACGCGCGCAGAACAGAGCGAGCAGCGCCACCTGCATGCCGGCGCAGCTCGTGTAGTAGAGCTGCGCGTCGGCGCGCGCGAGCGCCGACCACAGGCCGCTCCACCGCGGGTGCACGAAGCGCAGTACCGGAAGTCCAGATTCGGGGCGATACGCCTTGTGAACGCGGATGCCCTCCCAGACCGCGCCATCCGGCTGACCGTAGTCCGCCGTGACCATGCTGACTTCGTGGCCGCGCGCGGTGAGGGCGCGCGCGAGCAGCGTCTGCTGCACCGACTCGCCGCCGACGTAGTGCTCGCGGTGCTCCGGCGAGAGAACCGGAAGATTGTCGAGACCCAGGAAGCAGATCTTCATTCTCGTCAAGGGTCCTGCCGGGGGCGCTCAGGCGTTGCCGTGAGCGCGGCTCGCGTCCGCCTCGCCCGCCGCCACCGGCGGCCGGGGCAGCCAGTGAGCCCGGCGCAGTGCGCGATACGCGTGGTGCTTGATCCGATCGCGCGCCGGCGAGCGGTTCCAGGGAAGGGGCTCGACGCCGAGCTGGCGCAGCACCGCGTTCATCCGGTACACGTCGCCTCGCGCGAGCGACGCGCGCGTCTTGAAGGACGCGCTGAAGGAGATCGACACCGTGTCCCCGTGCTTTACCCAGTGCGGCGCGGTGGTCGGTATGTGCAGGCCCTGTCCCTCGCACAGCTCGAACACCGTGGCGCGCTCCTGGTAAGCTTCCGCAAAGCGCATGTTGCGGTGGAGCGCCGGGCCGGAGAAGTACTCCTCGAGGTCCTCTTCCGACAGCACCGCGGCGTCGTCGGCGTTGAATACGCTCACGGTCTGGGCGCCGCGCAGCTGCAGGAGGAAGTTGATCTCGTGATCCATGTGATAGGGCGTCACGGAGCCGGGCGACGATACGAAGACGGCCGCCTCGCGCTCGCACATGCCCGGTTCGATCGGCTCGGAGAGCGGAGCGATCTCGTCGAGGCACGCGTCCAGCAGCCTCTTGAAGTCGGGACACTGCTCGGCGCGCTTGAGCTCCATCCACGAGCAGATCTCCGCCGTATTGTGGATCGTCTCCTCGGCCGTGAGACCGGTGTGCGGCGCGTCCTGCCAGTTCGGCAGGCTCACCGGGATCCGCCCGGCGTTGTAGTCGACATAGCTGCGGTCCAGAGTCTTCGCCAACTTGACGAGGCGCGGCAGCTGGAACAGCGGGTGCCGCGACAGGTTGTGGGAGAACAGGAACGGTCGGAGGTTGAAATGGCTGCGGAAGGTATCCGCATCGATTTTGAGACAACTGCGGGGGGTGTCCATGGTCTCACGAAGCAACATGGGTTGAGGTGGGGTCTGAAACTCGCTTGATGAGCCGCCGGTTCGTCCAGCGCAGCAGCCGGAGGCCCGAGATCACGAGCTCTCCGAGCGGTCCGCTGGCGATCGCGAGGCTCTCGATCGTCCTCGAGTCGTTGCAGATGCGGTTGAGGAGCGTGTTGTCGGGGGTGGTGCAGGAGTCCATCCACCACAACCCCTCCAGGCCATCGAGCTGCGTCAGGTTGTCGATCTCCAGGATCGCGCCCGGAGAGTGACTCGCAAAGCACTCGTCGTGCGCCGTCTTGAAGGCGAAGGAGCCCGCCCCCGCGCGGAACGCGCAGCGCCGCGCAATCGGCTCGCCGTCGAAATCAAGGCCGACCATCAGCAGGCGGCCGCGGCGGAATGCGGCAGTCGCGATGTCCGCGAAGTAGCGGCGGCCGGAATCCGAGCAGGCGAGCGCGGTGCCGGAGGCGCCCTTCCAGCCGCCCGCCTCGAGGCGCAGGAACTCCTCGATCCAGCGCGCGACGTCATCGCCGGGGCTCAAGACGACATGCTCGACCCGGCCGTGCTCGGCGAGGCGCCGCTCCTTGCGGCGCAGCTGCCGGCGCAACTCGCCCGAGACGGCCGAGTGCGCGCCGCCGGTCGCGTGGGTCGCCTGCCGCCACAGCCCTCGCTTGTGGCTGTCGGTCCTCCAGCTCGTCAGGCCCAGCTCGTTGCACCGCTCGAGCAGCAACTCCCTGAAGCGACCATCGCCCGAGATCCACGGCAGCTCGAGGAACCGCGCCTGGCGGCTGCGGCGCAGCCACTCGAGGAGCGCCGTGATGCAGTCGCCGGCACGATCGGTGCGGATCAGCGGCGTGCCGAGATAGCAGTGCAGGTGCCGCCAGACACTCACCGCGCTGACGTTCAGGTTTCTGAAGCTCGGAGTGAATTGCACCGGGAACAGACCCGCGAGGTCGCCGCCGGCCAATACCAGCACGACCCCAATGTCGAGGCCGGCGCCAAACGCCTCGAGCGCCGGCAGCAGCATCCAGTGCTCGTAGAAGACGTTGGGCTCGAGCGCCCGCGCGGCCAGCTCTTCCCAGTCGGGAATGAAGCCGGTGAGCCCGCGGAGGTCGCGCACCACGACGACCGAGCCGCTTCCGGCGGCTGTCGAATCCCATGGCTGATGCAATGCCGTCGTAAGAGTGGTCACAGTTTGCCCCAGACCCTAGCGCCCGTGCGTTACACCGATCGAATCTCGGCAGCGCTCAGTTTGAGCCTTTCGGCCCAACTGAGCTTTTCGGCTCAGCTGAGCCTTGCGGCTCAGCCCCCGAGGAACCGCAGCCACCACTCACCGTCCAGACGGGTGAACTCGGCGGCGCCGCGCTCGATCGCGGACACGACGTCGTCATGGCGCGAATGCACCAGCGTCCAGGCGCCTTCACGGCGGAACCAGCAGTGCCGGTCGGAGTACTCCTGGACGTGATGCGGATCGAGGCGCCCCCGCAGCGCCGTGGCGCCCTGCCGCCAGGCGTCGACCAGCAACCGCTGCAGCACGCGGTCGAAGGAATCGCCGCGCGCGGTGAGCTGCAGGACCTCGTTGACCTCGCCGACGCGGGCGTAATACATGAACCATCCGAGCAGCTTCTCGCCCTCGAACACCGCCCGCGCCCGCAGCTGACCGTGGCGGACCTTGTGCGCGGCCTGCTCCAGCAGCCAAGCGAGCGATCGCTCATCGTACAGGGGGCGCAGCGCCCCGTTGCGACCCGCGACCCCGGTCATGTGGGCGAGCATTTCACGGGCGCCCAGCGGCCGGTCCGAGAGTCCGTCGTCGCTGCGATCGAAGCGGTTCGGGCGGAGCCTTGCCGCCACGGCGTCGACCAGCACGCACGGCGCGAGCGCCGCGCGCAGCAGGGGCCGCCGCTGCCTCGCCTTGTCGAGGAGCGCGAGCACGTAGCGCGCGGGCCGCAGCAAGCGCGTCCAGTCGAGGTTCGGCAGGATGGGCACCGCGCCACCGATCCCGAGCCACATCCGCCGCACCTGGTCGTTCGAGCCGTCGGTGATGAACAGATCCTGCGCGCCCGAGACCAGGGCTTTCGCCAGCTGCAGCGCGATCAGGCTGTGGCGCGCGCTTGGGTGGACGATGAACTGACAGCCGACCGCGACCTTCAGCGGCCGTGTGCCGAACGTCATCTGGCGTGGCACGACTCCCGCAAAGCCCGCGATGTCGCCGCGCTGATCGGCGACCCACGAGGGCAGGTCGAGATGTCGCCAAGGATTCCCGAAGAAGATCTCGCGGAAGTACTGCTCGCACGCCGCACGCGTGGGCCAGCGGTGCTCGGGATAGACCTGCCCGAACAGCCCGACGACCGCCGGCACGTCCTGCTCCGTGAACGGCCGGATCCTAACCACGGTGATTCAGCTCGCGCCGGCCTCCAACGGCGGCGCCGCGCACGGGCTCGGGCCGACGAGGCCGGACCTCGCTGCTGGTCGATACCGCGCGGGCATCCGGGGTGGACGCCGCAGAGGTGCCGACCAGCTCCGCGAGGCGCGCGAGCGTGCGCAGATCATCGAGCTCGATCGCCTGGAGCGAAATGCGCTGGCCGAACTCCTCCTCGATGAGCAGCAGCAGGTCGACGAGCTGCAGCGAGTCGAGCATGCCGGTCTCGAGCAGGTCGGTATCCGGGGAGGGCACCTCCACGTGAAAGTGCTGCAGAAACAGGGCACCCAGGCGCTCGAGTGTGACGCGGCGGTCGGACATGCGGCCCCGCGCCTTAAGTGAGCACCGGGCCCGATGCGAGGCGCGGCGTACTCGCGCTCGACTGGGCCTCGGTCGTGAGGAACCGCCGCTGCAGCTCCGGGCGGTCCGCCTTGCCGTTGGCGTTTCTCGGCAGGGCGTCGCAGTGCATCCAGCGGGCCGGCAGCATGTAGGCGGGGACCGCGCTCGCCAGGCTCTGCCGCAGGCCCGACGGCGGGATGTTGGCGCCGCGCGCCGTGACATAGGCGCAGCAGATCATCCAGCCCTCGAAGCCCTCGGTCCGCACGGCGACCACGGCGCACTCGCGCAGGCCCGGCAGCGCATTCAGCGCGCTCTCGATCTCGCCGAGCTCGATGCGGTAGCCGCGGCTCTTGATCTGGGTGTCGGTCCGGCCGGCGAAATACAACAGCCCGTCCGCGCCGCGCCGCCCGAGATCGCCGGTGCGGTAGACACGCTCGTCGAGACCGGCTCCCCCGGGGCGGGGCAGGAACACGCTGCGGGTCTTCTCCGGATCGTTCCAGTAGCCGGGACTCAGGCCTACGCCGCCGATGTAGAGATTGCCGATCTCGCCATCCCGCACCGGACGCATCTCGTCGTCGAGAATCATGAGCTCCTCTCCGTCGCAGGCGGTGCCGATCGGGATCGGGTCGCGCTCGTGCGCCGGACAGCGCGGCACCGTGTAGTAGCTGCTCGCGATGGTTGCCTCGGTGGGACCGTAGAGATTGGTGAAGCGCGCGTGCGGCAGGCGACGCATCCAGTGGATCAGCGTCGGCGTCGGCAGCACCTCGCCGCACCACATCACCCGGCGCAGATCCGGGAAGTCTCCGGGGCGCACGACGTCGAGCTTCGCCATGAGGTTGAGGACCGAGGGCACCGAGAACCACTGCGTGAGGCGTGCCTTGCGGATGTACTGCCCCATCTTGTGCGGCAGGAGGTTCACTCCGCTCGGCGTCAGGTGCAGCTCCGCGCCCGCGCCGAGCGTGCTGAAGATGTCGAAGGTCGACAGATCGAAATGCAGCGGGGAGTGCTGCGATGCGCGGTCCGACTGGGAGATGCCGAAGTACTTCCACGCCCACTCGAGAAAGCGCAGGACGCTGCGGTGCGAGACCATCACGCCCTTGGGAACTCCCGTAGAGCCCGAAGTGAAGAGAATGTGCGCGAGATCCGTATCACTGTTGAGCGATTCAACGGGCGTGGCGGGAAGGCCGTCGAGGTCCGCCGCCGTGAATGCCGGGGGCGGGTCGCCGTTCCAGGGCGTCGCGGCGTCCAGCCAGCCGAGGAGCGGCTGCTGCGCGAGCGTGGCGCGCGCGAGCGCCTCACGCAGGATCGGCGCGGCGGACCCCGCGGCCAGGATGCTGTGACAGCCGCACACCTCGAGCATGCGCGCCAGCCGCGGCGCGGGTCCCGCCGTATCGAGCGGCACGTAGGCGGCGTCGGCCTTCAGCACGCCGATGAGGCTCATGATCGCCTGCGGGGACTTCGGCATCAGCAGCACCACGCGATCCCCACGCCGGCAGCCGAGCTCGCGCAGCATGTGTGCCAGACGGTTGCTGCCGGCATCCAGCTCGCCGTAGGTGAGCGGGGCGGCGTCCTCGGCGAGCACGGCCGCCGCTTCCGGGCGCGCCTGCGCCCGCTCCGTGATCGCCTGCTGCAGCAGGTGAGCGCTCATGCGGCCACCCGATCGACGGCGAGCCCGAACACCCTGCCGATGTGCGAGAGCTCCGCGGGGCTCGCCGGGACGTCGAGCACGAAGGTGCGGTAGCCGGCGTTGACGTAGCCGGCGACCGCCTGGGCGACGGCCGCGTAACTGCCGACGAGATACGGGCAGAACGTCTTGTAGTTCTCGAACGGCACCAGCCAGTAGGGATTTTGCTCCGCCTCCCCCTGGGCTCGGGCGCCGAGCTTCGAGAGCTGGCGGTGCCACGAGGAGTCCGACGTCTTCATGGCAAGCTCGTGGGTGAGCTGGCCCTTGCGATCCGGCGGGAAGCGTTCGTGCGCATCGCGCCACGCCTCGGCCTCGGTGTCGCGCGCGATCAGGCCGATGCGCAGTCCGCGCGATGGGCCGCCCCGGCGCGCCGCCGCATACTCCGCGACCGGCTTCGGATATTCGATCGGTGTCGCGCCGAGGCGCCGTGCCGCCTGCATGCCCGCTTCCGACGAGCCGGACATCAGGACGCCGGGCTGCAGCTCGGGCGGCAGCGGCGGCGTCAGCCGCAGGTTGTGGACCTGGTAGTAGCTGCCGCTGAAAGTAAAGGGCTCAGCGGACGCCAGCAGCCCCTGGATGATCGCCGTGTACTCGCCCAGCCGACTGTAACGCTCATCGTGGGGCGTATGGTCGTTGAGCGCCGCGAGGTCGTTCGTGAAGCCGCCCGCCACCATGTTGAGGTACACGCGGCGGCCGTGGAGGAATGCCAGCGAGGTGACCATCTTCGCCACGCTGTAGGGATGCATGTAGGCGGGTTGGATCGCGACCAGCGGGCAGAGCGTGCGCGTCGCGCGAATGATCGCCTGCGCGACGAGCCATGGGTCCACCTGAGCGTTGTCGGTGTAGACCAGGATCCCTTCGCAGCCGGCATCCTCACTCCAGGACGCAATCTCCTGCACCTGGCGCAGATACTCGTCGCGCGCGGCGCGGGCCGAGGGCGGGCAGGTCGAGAAGATTCTGAGTCCGAGATCATTGCGTGCGGCAAGCATTGGCTCATCTCCCGTGGCGGGCTCGCCACGGTCCGACAGTACGCGCGGCAACCTGCACGCCACACCTGCGCTTGCGCTCGCAGACTGGTCCGTTCGGTTCATGGCCCGGGGGCGGGTCGGCGCGCCCCTGGGAGGGCAGCCCGAGGCGCACCGACTGGACGCCTGAGTTCTGTAACGGAACAGTGACTTGCTGACACTGAACTGCTACCCGGCGATCGGGCGTGCGAAGGATAGTGAGCTGCGCGGGCAACCACTAGGATGATAAGGAATGCTCATCAGACCCCGGGGCGCGTCGCCGAGGCAGCGGCGTTCCGCAGGGGAGGGTCAATGAACGATCTGCATCTTGCTCCGGAGACACTCGATCGCCGGGCGTTGCTGCGCGCGCTGCGCGCGCTGAAGAAGGGCGACTTCACGACGCGCCTGCCGCTCGACCTGACCGGCATCGACGGGCAGATCGCGGAAGTCTTCAACGACATCGTGGAGATGAACGAGTCGATCGCGAGCGAGCTCGCGCGCGTCTGCAAGACCGTCGGCAAGGAAGGCCAGATCAATCAGCGGCTGCGGGTTGCGGGGCTGGTTGGCGCCTGGGCGGGCGAGATGGACTCGGTGAACCAGCTCATCGGCGACCTGGCGCGTCCGACGGCCGCCGTTGCGCGGGTCATCGAATCGGTAGCCGACGGCGATCTGTCGCAGCGCATGCTGCTCGAGATCGACGGCCTGCCGCTGCGTGGAGAGTTCCAGCGCATCGCCAAGGCCGTGAACACGATGGTCATCCAGCTGAACGGTTTTGCGTCCGAGGTGTCGCGCGTGGCGCGCGAAGTGGGCACGGAGGGCAAGCTCGGCGGCCAGGCGCGGGTGCCGGGCGTGGCGGGCACCTGGAAGGATCTCACCGACAACGTGAATGCGATGGCGGCCAATCTCACCGGCCAGATGCGCAACATCGCCGAGGTGACTACCGCGGTCGCCAAGGGCGACCTGTCGAAGAAGATCACCGTGGACGTGCGCGGGGAGATTCTGGAGCTGAAGAGCACCATCAACACGATGGTGGACCAGCTGAACGGCTTTGCGTCCGAGGTGTCGCGCGTGGCGCGCGAGGCGAGCACGGAGGGCAAGCTGGGCGGTCAGGCGCGGGTTCGGGGGGCGGCGGGCATCTGGAAGGATCTCACCGACAGCGTGAACGCGATGGCGGCCAGTCTCACCGGCCAGATGCGCAACATCGCCGAGGTGACTACCGCGGTCGCCAAGGGCGATCTGTCGAAGAAGATCACGGTGGACGTGCGCGGGGAGATTCTGGAGCTGAAGAGCACCATCAACACGATGGTGGACCAGCTGAACGGCTTTGCCTCGGAAGTATCGCGCGTGGCGCGCGAGGTGGGCACGGAGGGCAAGCTCGGCGGCCAGGCGCGGGTGCCGGGCGTGGCGGGCACCTGGAAGGACCTCACCGACAACGTGAACGCGATGGCGGCCAATCTCACCACGCAGGTGCGCGCGATCGCGGAGGTCGCCACGGCCGTGACCCAGGGCGATCTCACTCGCTCGATCATGGTCGAGGCGCAGGGCGAGGTCGCGGCCCTCAAGGACAACATCAACGAGATGATCCGCAACCTCAAGGACACCACCCTCAAGAACAACGAGCAGGACTGGCTCAAGACCAACCTCGCGAAGTTCTCGCGCATGCTGCAGGGGCAGGGCGACCTGGTCGCGGCTTCGCAGCTGGTGCTGTCGGAGCTCGCGCCGCTGGTCCACGCGCAGCAGGGCGTGCTGTACGCGCAGTCGGTACAGGACGGCGAGTCGACTCTCAGGCTGGTGGCCAGCTATGCCGCGGGCTCGGAGGAGCAGCTCCCGAGCGTGGTGCGGCCCGGGGAGGGGCTGGTCGGTCAGTGCGCTCTCGAGAAGAAACGCATCCTGCTCGAGGATCTGCGGCAGGACTACCTGCGCATCGAGTCGGCGGTCGGCTCGGCCGCGCCGCTCAACGTGGTGATTCTCCCGGTGCTGTTCGAGGGCGACGTCAAGGCCGTGATGGAGCTCGCCTCGATCCGGCGCTTCAACGCGACGCGGCTGCTGTTTCTCGATCAGCTCGCCGAGAGCATCGGCATCGTGCTCAACACGATCGGGGCCAACATGCGCACCCGCGATCTGCTGGCGCAGTCGCAGTCTCTGACCCGGGAGCTGCAGAAGCAGCAGCAGGAGCTCAAGCAGACCAACGAGCGGCTCGGCTACCAGGCGGGAAACCTCCAGAAGTCCGAGAGCCTGCTGAAGATGCAGCAGGAGGAGCTGCGCCACGCCAACGACGAATTGCAGCACAAGGCGGAGCTGCTCTCGGAGCAGATGCGCCAGGTCGAGTACAAGAACCGCGAGATCGAGCTGGCGAAGGCGGCGCTCGAGGAGAAGGCCGAGCAACTCGCGCTCAGCTCGCGCTACAAGTCGGAGTTCCTGGCGAACATGTCGCACGAGCTGCGCACGCCGCTCAACAGCCTGCTGATCCTCGCGAAGCTCCTCGCCGACAACCCCGACGCCACCCTCACGCCGAAGCAGATCGACTATGCGCAGACCATCTATGCCGCGGGGGCGGATCTGCTCTCTCTCATCAGCGACATCCTCGACCTGGCCAAGATCGAGTCGGGCACGGTTACGCTCGACTTCGGCCCGCTGCGCCTCACGGACCTCAAGGACTACGTCGAGCGCACCTTCCGGCCGACCGCGCTCGAGCAGAAGCTCGATTTCAGCGTCAGCATCGATCCGGGGCTGCCCGTCACGATCGAGACCGACGAGAAGCGCCTGCAGCAGGTCCTCAAGAACCTGCTGTCGAACGCCTTCAAGTTCACCGCCCGGGGCGCCGTGCAGCTGCGCATCGCGCCCGCCGAGAGCGGCTGGTCGCCCGGCCGGGCGCAGCTGGCCACGGCCTCGGAGGTGATTGCCTTCATCGTCTCGGACACCGGCGTCGGCATTCCAGCGAACAAGCAGAAGGTCATCTTCGAGGCGTTCCAGCAGGCGGACGGCACGACCAGCCGTCGCTTCGGCGGCACCGGCCTCGGGCTGTCGATCAGCCGCGAGCTGACGGCACTGCTCGGCGGCGAGATCGCGGTCCAGAGCGTCCCCGGAGCGGGCAGCACCTTCGTGCTCTATCTGCCTTTGCCCAAGGAGCCGGTCGTGAGCCCACCGCCGGCTGCGGCCATCGCGGCGGACGAGATCGCGGGTGCGCTGCCGGAAGCTCTGCCGGACATCGCGTCGGACGCCCTTCCGGACACCCTTGCGGACGCCCTTCCCGACACCGTGCCGACGGTGGAGCCGCCGCCCGCCGCGGCGGAGGTGGCTGGCGCCGTGGCTCAGGTCAGCGATGACCGCGACGACATCGAGCCCGGCGACCGCGTGGTGTTGATCGTCGAGGACGATGCCGCTTTTGCCGGCACGGTGCTCGACATCGCCCACGAGCGCGGGTTCAAGGCAGTCATCGCCCCGGACGGCGGCGCCGGCCTCGCGCTGGCCCAGGCGCTCAGGCCGGACACGATCACGCTGAACCTGAAGCTGCCGGACGTGGACGGATGGACGGTTCTCGAGCGGCTGAAGCGCACCGCGCACACCCGGCACATTCCGGTGACCCTCGTGTCGCTGGCCGATCACACGCACGACAGCGTGCATCTCGCGGCCGTGGCGATGGTGTCCAGGGAGGAAGCCCGGGAGGCGCTGCAGGAGGCTCTGCTCAGAACCCGCGATGTCACCGGGCGCGATGCGACGGCGCTGCTGGTGGCCGACGGCGACGAGGCGCGCCGCGCGGACGTCGAGTGGTATCTGCGACGCGAGGGTGTGCGCGTTGACTCGGCCGCTCTCGGGGCAGAGGCGCTCCAGGCGGTGCGTAGCGCTGCCTACGACTGCGTGCTCCTCGGTCCGGAGCTCGGCGACATGGGTCCCATCGAGCTGCTGAAGCGACTCGTCGAGTCGGAAGCCATCGCCGAGATGCCGTTCGTGATCTACGGAACGGAGGGTCTCGGGGGCCCTGAGCAGGAGCAGCTGCGCAGGCTCGCGGAAGTACTGCTCCTGAAGCGAGGGCCGACGCGCAAGGCCATGCTGGACGAGATCACGTTGTTCCTGAAGCACACGCTGGGCACCCACAGGGCCGCCGGCCACGAGCGCGCCGCGCCACCCGAGATCCAGCAGGGGCTCGCGAACCGCAAGGTCCTGATCGTCGACGATGACGTGCGCAACGTGTTCGCGCTCACCGGCGCACTCGAGCAATGCGGGATGACGGTCCTCAATGCGGAGAGCGGCAAGGAAGGGGTCGAGATCCTCAAGAGCGAGCCGGACGTCGAGCTGGTGCTGATGGACATCATGATGCCGGAGCTCGACGGCTACGACACCATCCGGATCATCCGCGGGTACCCGCAGTTCAGGACCCTGCCGATCATCGCCCTGACCGCGAAGGCAATGAAGGGCGATCGCGAGAAATGCCTCGAGGCGGGTGCGTCGGACTACATCGCGAAGCCGGTGAACGTCGAGCAGCTGACGTCATTGTTGCGGGTGTGGCTGAACCAGTAGGCCGGAGAGCCGCCGACCGATGACCTCCCTGACCGATTCCGCCTCCGCCAACATCCTCGTCGTCGATGACGAGCCGCACAGCCTCAAGGCTCTCGAGGCGCTGCTGTCCGGGCCCGACCGCACGGTCGTGACCGCTTCCTCCGGGCGCGAGGCGCTGCGCTCGATCCTGAAGTCCGCCTTCGCGCTCATCCTGCTCGATGTGCGCATGCCCGAGATGGACGGCTTCGAGGCCGCCACGCTGATCCGCAGGCTCAAGCGCTCCCGCCACACTCCCATACTGTTCCTGAGCGCGGCGGGCGAGCACACCGAATGGGCGCAGCGCGGCTACGGGGTCGGTGCCGTCGACTACATCGTGAAGCCCGTGGATCCGGAGGTACTCAAGTCCAAGGTGGCGGTCTTCGTCGACCTGTACCGCAAGAGCGCCGACTTGGCAACGCAACTGGTCCTGCACCGGAGTGCGCAGCGGGACCTGCTCAGGGCGAAGGACGACCTCGAGGTCAAGATCCGCCAGCGCACCTCCAGCCTGATCTCGGCTCACGACCGGCTGCGCCGCGAAATGCGCATGCGCGAGCGCGCCGAAGCGGAGCTGCTGGTCGCCAAGCAGGCGGCCGAGGAAGCGAACCGTGCGAAGTCCGACTTCCTGGCCAACATGAGCCACGAGATCCGCACGCCGTTGAACGCGATCATCGGCCTCACTCAGGTTGCGCTGCAGACCGAGCTCAGCGCCGAGCAGCGCGAATATCTCGAGCTCGTCCGGGCCTCGGGCGAATCGCTCCTCGCCATCGTGAACGACGTGCTCGATATCTCCAAGATCGAAGCCGGACACCTGAGCGTGGAGACGATTCCTTTCTCGCTGCGGGAATGCATCGATGACGCGATGAAAACGCTGGTCATCGGAGCCGGCGCCAAGGGACTCGATCTCTCGTGGAAGATCGCGCCGGAGACGCCGGACGCGCTTCTCGGCGATCCCCTGAGGCTCCGGCAGATCATGCTGAACCTGGTGGGTAACGCCATCAAGTTCACGCAACAGGGTAGGGTCTCGGTGCGGGTCAGGCCGCAATCCACTGCGGGGGACGAGCTCTGTGGCCATTTCTCGGTGCGCGACACCGGTGTCGGCATCGCTCCCGAGAAGCAGGCGGCGATCTTTGCGCCGTTCCAGCAGGTGGATGCCTCCACCACGCGGCGCTACGGCGGCACCGGGCTGGGCCTGACCATCTCAGCGCGCCTGGTCGAGCTGATGCGCGGCCGGATGTGGCTCGAGAGCGCACCGGGCAAGGGCAGCACCTTCCACTTCACGGCGCGCTTCGCACTTACCGATCGCGTGGCGGCCGCGGCGCCGCTGCGCAGCGGCGCGCCAGCGCTTGCCGGTCCGGCACGAGAGCCCGCCCGCACCCGCAAGCTCGCCGTGCTGCTGGTGGAGGACAATTCAGTCAACCGCAGGCTTGCCCAGATCGTGCTGGCGCGCCGCGGGCACACCGTCACGGCAGTCGACAGCGGAGCCGCGGCCCTGGGGGCGCTACGCCAGGGGCGCGTCGACCTCATCCTGATGGATGTGCAGATGCCCGGGATGGACGGCATCGAGACCACCCGCGCGATCCGCCGGTCCGAGGGGCGCCTCGGACGACACGTGCCCATCATCGCGCTCACCGCGCATGCGATGGCCGAAGACCGCGAGCGCTGCCTGGGCGCGGGAATGGACGGCTATCTCGTCAAACCGATCCAGCCGGCGGCGCTGCTCGATGCGATCGAGCGGATCGCGGTGGAGCCCGAGCCGCCGGCAGCGGTCGCCGATTGGGGGGCGGTCGCGGCCGACGAAGCGGAGCTGCTCGAGCAGGTCGGGGGCGATGCGCGGCTGCTCGGCGAGATCGCTGACCTCTTCGTGCGCGAGTCCGGCAAGCACCTCGCGGCTCTCCGGCAAGCGATCGGGAGCCGCGACGCGGAAACGTTCGGGCGTGAGATCCACACGCTGCGCGGCATGCTGCGCGGCCTGCGCTCTGGCGCGGCCGATCAGCAGGCCGCGCGCCTCCAGTCGCTCAATCTCGAGGGGCAGGGGGTTGAGGCCGCTGGGGCCTGCGACCTCCTCGAGCAGGCGGTGGCCTCGTTCAGGGAGCGCCTGGTGAAGCTGGCCGGCGAAGCTCTTTCCGCCGAATCGGCCGAGCACCCGGTCGGGCGGCAGGCGGTCCCCGCGCCCGTGGGCGATGGGCCGTAGGAACCATCCCCGGTGGTGCGTTGCGTCGCAGCAGGCATGGTACTACCCGTATGGGGATTCTTGCTGTCCCGCGCGCATGGTGTACCGGATTACAGCCGAACGAGACTACCTCCGTGCGGACCTCTTCAACCGGGAGACGGCCGAGGAGGCCCGGGAGTTCTTCGAAGCGGTCGCCGACTCCGCCTCGCGGTACCATCGCTCGTGCATCCTCATCTCGGTGCATTCCTCCATGGCGGTGTTCACCGTGGAGCGCTCCGGGTTCCTCACGCGCTTCACGAGTGTCGGCGACGATCCTGCGCACAAGATCGCGCTGATCGCGGACAACCAGGAGCTCGATCACTCCCACGAGTATCTCGCGCTGCTGGGCCGGCTGCACGGCATCAACGTGCGGCACTTTCGCGACGAGCCGTCGGCGCTCGAATGGCTCAAGCACGGGCCCGCAATCGAGCGTGATGCGCGCTACTCGCATGGCTAACATACTGGTTCTCGACACCAAGTCGGTCAGTCGCCGTTTCGTAGTCGCGCTGCTGCGCAATCACGGACACGCCGTGCGGGAAGTCGGCGAGACGTCCGAAGCCCTGACGCTCGTGCGTGACGAATGCCCCGACCTGCTGATCGTCGATATCGCCGCGCCCGACATGGACGGCTGCCGGTTCGTGGTGCAGATGCGCTGCGAGCCGCGCCTGCCGCAGCCGCGGGTGCTGATGCGGGCGGTCGCGGGCGTCGAAGCCGAGGCGCGGGCCCTGGCGCATGCCTTCGGCGCCTCCTTCGTGGTGAAGCCGACGAATCCGGAGCTGCTGCTCGCGACGGTGAGCGCCACGGTCGGGGAACCGGCGCCGCCGCAGCGTGGGCCGCCTGCCGACGGCCAGCCGGGCGAGACGATGGTGCAGCCGATCGCGAGGCTGCTGCGACGCGTCGCGGAGCGCAGCGCCCAGCTGGAGGTGGCGCGGACGGCCCTCGATCTCGAGATCAAGAAGCGCATCTGGGCGGAGCACGATCTGATACACGCCACGCAGCGGCTGGACGATCGGGCCGTGCGGGACCCGGTGACGGGCCTCTACAACCGCCGCTTCCTCGAGGAATCACTGAGCCGCGAGGGCAGTCGCGCCAGGCGCCACGGCCAACCCCTCGCGCTCATGATGTTCGACGTCGACCATTTCCGGGAATTCAACGACACGCTCGGACACACCTCGGGGGATGCGATCCTCAAGTCCGTCGGGCAGTGCATAGTTTCGCTGTCGCGGGGCGAGGACCTGGTCGCGCGCTATGGCGGCGACGAATTCGCACTGATGATGATGAACGTGTCGGAGGAGCTGGTGTGGCAGCGTGCGGAGCTGATTCGCCAGCGTGCCCGCAGCCTCGAGGTCGGGGGGAGCGATCAGCAGCTCGGGCCGGTCACGCTGTCGGTGGGAATCGCAATCTTTCCGGACCACGGCGACGGCACCGAGGCACTGCTCAAGGCTGCCGACGAGGCGCTCGCGAGAGCCAAGCGGGGCGGGCGCAACCGCGTCGCGATCGGAGAGCGGACGGCTGCCGCTCAGGAGCCGGCCGGCGCGGAGCGTCGCACGGCGGTCTCCGCACGAGGCGCGGTGGCCACGCTGCCGGTGCAAGAGACAGGCGACGCGGCCTAGAGCGCCCCGGGAAATTTCAGCAAGGCTCACGCCGGCATACCTCCGCCGAAGCTGAAGCTCGCGAACAGCTGGCTTGCGCGCGCGAGCCCGCTCGGTGTCAGACGGTAAAGCCGGCGACGCGGCCGGCCGGCAGTCACCGGGTCGATCGCTTCCCATCGGCTCACGAACCACCCGGCCGATTCGAGACGAAGGAGAATCGGGTATACAGGGGTACGGGGGAGCGCAAGCCTGTTCAATCGATATTAAGATCGACGCCCTTTAGAGGACTCGAGACCCAGGGACTCCAAGGAGAAGACATGCGATCTCGTTACGTTGCGCTGGGCGTCGTGGTCCCGCTGGCCATGGCGGTGATCGACACCGAGGCTGCGTCCGCGCCGGTTGCGGTGGTGCAGGAGACTGCCTCCGCCGTGAACCCCAGCCTCTTCAACGCGCTGCAGTGGCGCTGCATCGGCCCCTATCGCGGCGGTCGCGCGCTCGCCGTCGCGGGCGTTCCCGGCGAGGCCAATACCTTTTATTTCGGTGCGGTCGCGGGGGGAGTCTGGAAGACGACGGACGGGGGCGCCACGTGGCGGCCGCTGACCGACGGAACACCGATCTCGTCCGTGGGCGCGCTCGCCGTCGCGCCCTCGAATCCGGACATCATCTATGTCGGCACCGGGGAGGCGGCCCCGCGCGGCGACATGACGTACGGCGATGGCGTCTACAAGTCGGTCGACGGCGGCAGGACCTGGAGCCACGTCGGCCTCCGGGACACCCGCCAGATCGGCGCGCTGATCGTCGACCCGAAGAATCCCGATATCGTTCTCGTCGCGGCCCTCGGCCATGCCTTCGGCCCCAACACCGAGCGCGGCGTGTTCCGCACCGCCGACGGCGGCAAGTCCTGGAGCAAGGTCCTCTACAAGGACGAGCAGACCGGCGCGATCGATGTCAGCTTCGATCCGCACAACCCGAGCATCGTCTATGCCGCGCTCTGGCAGGCACGACGGCTGCCATGGAACTTCTCGAGCGGCGGTCCGGGGAGCGGCCTGTACCGCTCGACCGACGGCGGCTCGAGCTGGACCCACCTGTCGGGCAACGGCCTGCCCGCGGGCGTACTCGGGCGCATCCATGTCTCGGTCTCGGGCGCCGACTCAAGGCGCGTCTACGCGATGATCGAGGCGGCCGAAGGCGGCCTCTACCGCTCGGACGACGCCGGCGAGCACTGGGGGCGCGTGAACGACGACGGCCGGCTCACTCAGCGCGCCTGGTATTTTTCCACGATCCTCGCCGACCCGAAGCGCCTCGACACGGTCTATGCGGAGAACACGGGTCTGTTCCGCTCGACCGACGGCGGCAAGACCTTCAATCTCCTGCCGGCGCGGCACGGCGACCACCACGGACTGTGGATCGACCCGGGCAATGCGGACCGGATCATCGAGGCGAGCGACGGCGGCGCCTCGATCTCCTTCGACGGCGGCAAGACCTGGTCCACGCAGCACAATCAGCCGACGGCGCAGTTCTATCACGTGTCGGTCGACAATCGCTTCCCCTATTACGTGTACGGCGCCCAGCAGGACAACACGAGCGTCGCGATCGCCAGCATGGATGATGAGGGCGCCATCGTGGAGCGCGACTGGTATGACGCGTTCGGCGGCGAGAGCGGCTTCGTGATCGCCGATCCGCGGGACGCCGACATCGTCTACGGCAGCACCGAAAACTTCGTCGGCCGCTTCAACAGGCACACCATGCAGCTGCAGGTCGTCTCGGTATGGCCCATTGACGCCTCGGGCCACGCCGCCAAGGACCTGCTGCATCGCTTCAACTGGACTTCACCGCTCATCATGTCGCCCTTCGATCGGGACACGCTCTATTACGGCATGGAGCGCCTGTACAAGACGACCAATGACGGCGGCAGCTGGACGGCCATCAGCCCCGACCTCACCCGCAACGACAAATCCAAGCAGCAGCCGTCCGGCGGTCCCATCACCAAGGACATCACGAGCGTCGAGTACTACGACACGATCTTCGCCATCGCCGAGTCGCCGCTCGCGAGGGGAATGATCTGGGTCGGAACCGACGACGGGCTGATCCACCTCACCCGCAACGACGGCGGCAGCTGGACCAAGGTGACGCCGCCCGAGATGCCGCCGTGGAGCACGGTGAGCATGATCGAGCCGTCGCGTTACGACGCCAACACCGCGTATGTCGCGGTCGACCGTCACAAGCTCGATGACCTCAAGCCCTACATCTTCAGGACCGGCGACGGCGGCAAGACCTGGGCGCCGATTGGCGGCGGCCTCCCGGAGGGCGCCTTCGTTCACGTGGTGCGCGAGGATTCGGCCAGACGCGACCTGCTGTATGCGGCCACCGAGGCCGGTGTGTTTGCGTCCTTCGATGGCGGACGACACTGGCAGAGCCTGCAACTCAATCTGCCGCGCTCTCCGGTTCACGACCTGGTGGTCAAGGGAGACGACCTGGTGGTCGCAACCCACGGACGCTCATTCTGGATTCTCGGCGACGTGGCACCGCTGCGCGAGGTGTCGGCCGCGGCGCACGCCTCGGCGGCCTACCTCTACACGCCCGAGACCGGCTATCGGCTCTACTATCCCGACCAGGTCGATGATCGTCCGCCTTCGGGTCAGAACCCTCCCGCCGGAGCTCTCATCGATTACTACCTGCCGTCGCGGCCGACCGGTACGGTCAGCCTGGATATTCTCGACGCCGCCGGCAGCGTGGTGCGACATCTCACCAGCGTGAAGCCGCAGGGGGCTGAGCAGCCGCCGGAATGGCCGGACCAGGTGCATCCGGTGGATACACTGCCGGCGTCGGAGGGCATGAACCGCTTCGCGTGGAATCTGCGCTACGACGATCCAACGCAGATTCCGGGCGCGTTCTATGCCGGGCTGCCGCCGCGCGGGCCGATCGCGTTCCCCGGGGAATACAGCGTCCGGCTCACCTACAACGGGGAGACGCACACGGCGCCCCTCGCTCTGCGGGTCGATCCGCGCGTCAAGGGCTCGCTCGAGGGACTGAAGCAGAAGTTCGCGCTGTCCATGCAGGTCTATCATGATCAGGACGCGTTGCATCGCGCCGTGAACGACATTCGCGCGCTCAAGAGCGAAGTCGCGACTGCGCTGAAAGAGGCGAACGGCAAGGCCTCGGCTGCGGCGCTCACCGCCGAAGGCGGCGCGCTCATCAAGCAAGCCGCGCAGATCGAGGGGTTGCTGATGCAGGTCAACATCAAGGGCTCCGAAGCCAACCTCAACTTTCCCGGCATGCTGAACGAGCAGATCTATTCCTTCAGCGGTCTGCTCGACGATGCCGACACGGCCCCCAACGCCCAGGAGATCGAAACCTACGCCGGCCTGCACGCCCAGCTGGTTGCGCAGCTTGCCGCCTGGAACACTCTGGGGAAGAGCGGAGTCGCGAGCTTCCGGGCCCACGCGCAGGGCGCGGGCCAGCGGGCCGGCGCGACGAGCACGGCTCGATAGCGGTGCCGGAGTGCGGGTCGGCCGCCTGTTGGGCTTCGACCCCACCCGCCGACCCCCCCGACTTCGATACGACAGAGTGTGACCCGCGTAGCGTCAGCAGCGCGTTATGTTGACCGACTGCGGGCCTGGAGGATTGAGCTCCGGGCTTGTGCGTAGCTCGCGCACGGATCTCGGCTAAATCGCCAACTGGAGCAAGGCCCGGTGCGCACGTGGTTTGAGATCGTGCAGCCCTCAACTACGGAACAGCAGCGGCCCCCGGGGATGACTGACCGAAGCCATCAAGCTCAGGAGACCGTCGAGCCATCGGCCTCCTTCGAGCCCTACTTGCAGCTTGTGCGGTCCGTGCTTCCCCGCGCAACCAGCCTGGCGCTCTACGACGCCGCGGGCAGGTTGCAGTGGACGACGGACGGTACGGCCGGGCCTGATCTCCACGATCTCATCGAGAACGCGCTGCAGGCCGGAAGTCCCGAGGGCCCAGGCCAGATGCGCCTGCTGGAGGGCGGGCTGCCGGTGTATCTGTGCTGGCTGCGCGATGACCGGGAGCAGCTGATGGCAGTCGTCGTGGTGGTGTGCCGTGCGAGCGGCGATCCCGACTCCGAGGCCCGCGGCTTCTCCATCGCCCACGCTCTCCTGCGACCGGTGCTCGAGTGCCTGCGCCGCGAGCTGCTGTCGCGCACCGCGCTCGAGGAGCTCTATCGCGCCGTCAAATCGCGCGACAGGGATCTCGAGCTGCTGCTCGGCAACGGCACGGCAGACCAGCCCGCGAGCGACGGCGGAGATGAGCTGAAGGGGATCCTGCTGCAGGCGATCGAGCAGGTGGGCGCTTCCACGGCCGCTCTGATCGTCCCGGACAAGAGCATTGCGTTGCTGCGCTCGAAGAACTCGAAGAACAAGAGCCGAACCGATACCCAGCTCGTGGCCCGCGCTCACCGGCAGTTGCTGTCGCTGGCGCAGATACGACACGGGCCCGTCATCATCAACAAGCTGGCGCCCGACAGCGCCATGGGGATCCTTCCATACAAGATCCTCTCGTGCGCCCTGCGCTCCACCGTCGGCAAGACCATCGGGGTACTGGCGTTGTTTCGCGAGGATTTCGGCGAGCTCTTTACCGAGCGCGATGCCCGGCTGGCGGGAATCCTCGCGCGCAAGGCGGTCGGCATCATCGAGATCAGCTACGACGCCCTGTGCGGTCTGTACAACCGGCCGGCATTCGAGCGGCGCTTGTGGTTGGTGGTGCCCGCCACCCGGGGCCTGCGGCATTGGACCGCCCTGTACATCGATCTGGATCGGCTGCATATCATCAACGACAGCTTCGGGATGCACGTCGGGGACTCGGTACTCGGCAAGCTCGGGGAGCTCATCCGGCTGCGGCTGCCGCCCGGAGCGCTGGCGGCGCGCATCTCCGGCGATCGTTTCGCGGTGGCCCTGCCGACCGAGCTGGACACCGCCGCGCAATTCGCCGAAGCGCTGCGCGAAGGTGCAGAGCAGCTGCGCACCTCGCACGACGGGTCACGCCTCGACGTGTCGCTCAGCATCGGGGTCGCGCCGCTGGACACGGATGCGGGCGAGCTGATGCATTCGCTGGCGGCGGCCGAAACGGCCTGCAAGGCGGCCAAGGACCGGGGGCGGAACCGGGTCGAAGTGTACGAGTCCGGCGATGCGAGTCTGGTGCGCCGTTTCACTGACATCAAGGTCCTCGGACAGCTGCGCACGGCGATCGATGAGGGCCGCTTGTGGCTCGCGGCGCAACTCATCCTGCCGTTCGCCGGCGCGGAGAGCCAGCGGCCGCATTTCGAGCTGCTGTTACGCATGGTCGACGCGGACGGCAACTCGGTCGGTCCGGATCGCTTCCTGTCGGCGGCCAATCGTTACCAGCTGATGCCCGAGATCGATCGCTGGGTCATGAACAAGGCGATCGAGATGCTCAAGCCGCACGCCCAGCTGCTCGCCCCCCATTCGATGTCCTTTGCCATCAACTTCTCCGGGCAGTCGCTCAAGGACGAGGAGTTCGTGGATTTCGTGATCGAGCGGATCGGCTCGAGCGGCCTCGACCCGGCGCTGTTTTGCTTCGAGCTCACCGAGAGCGCCGCAATCGCGAATGTTGCGCGCGCCGAAACGCTCATGCGCAAGCTCCGGCAGCTCGGCTGCGGCGTGGCGCTCGATGACTTCGGAACCGGGCTATCGTCGCTCGCGTATCTGCGCCAGCTGCCCGTGACGATGCTGAAGATCGACGGCAGCTTCGTGCGCGATGTCCTCAAGGACCCGCGGGCCGAATCGATGGTCGGCGCAATCGCCCAGCTCGCGCGCAGCCTGTCGCTGACCACCGTGGCCGAGTACGTCGAAACGGCCGAGATCGCCACCCGCGTTGCGGCGCTCGGTGTGGACTACGGGCAAGGCTACGCCATCGGCAAGCCGCGGCCGCTCATCGATGTGCTTGCGGAGTTGCCGCTGCTCTGCGCAGCCGAGCCGGTGCCGCGGGTGGCCGGCGAGCTCGCGCTCGAAGCGGCCGAAAAGATCGTACACTGACGACGACGCCCTCGTTCTGATGGTGTTTGGCTTCGGGTCGTGCGAAACCGAAGCCGGAGCACCCGCGCTGGAGGTACGATCCGAAGCCGGACGGGTGCAGAACAATGAACACGCTGGTCAATGCATACCGCGATGCCTACCGCCGCGCACACGAGGACCCGGAGGGCTTCTGGAGCGAGCGGGCGGAAGCGCTCCACTGGGAGCGCCGCTGGGATCGGGTGCTCGATGCGAGCCGGGCGCCGTTTTATCGCTGGTTCACCGGCGGGCGCATCAACACCTGCTACAACGCGCTCGACCGCCACGTCGAGCAGGGGCGCGGCGAGCAGGCGGCGCTCATCTACGACAGCCCGGTCACGGGGACGGTCGTGCGGCTCACCTATCGGGAGCTCCGCGAGCGTGTTGCGCGCTTCGCCGGAGCCCTCGCGGCCCAGGGCGTCGGCCGCGGCGATCGCGTGGTCATCTACATGCCGATGGTGCCGGAGGCGGTGGTGGCGATGCTCGCCTGCGCGCGCATCGGGGCCGTGCACTCGGTCGTGTTCGGGGGCTTCGCGCCGCACGAGCTCGCCAAGCGCATCGACGATGCGTGTCCGGTGATGGTGATCTCGGCGTCGTGCGGCATCGAAGGGCAGCGGGTGATCCCGTACAAGCCGTTGCTCGATGAGGCGCTGAAGCTCGCGAGCCACGAGGTCGGAGGCTGCATCGTACTGCAGCGGCCGCAGGCGAGCGCCGCGCTCACGCCCGGGCGCGACCTGGAATGGTCGGAGGCGCTCGCGAGAGCAACGCCCGCCCCGTGCGCGTCTCTCGAAGCAACCGATCCCCTTTACATCCTGTACACGTCGGGCACGACCGGTAAGCCGAAGGGCGTGGTGCGTGATCACGGCGGGCACGCGGTTGCCCTCGCGTGGTCGATGGAGGCGATCTACGGCATGCGGCCGGGAGATGTGTTCTGGGCGGCCTCCGACGTCGGCTGGGTGGTCGGCCACTCGTACATCGTCTATGCGCCGCTGCTCGCCGGCTGCACCAGCATCCTCTACGAAGGCAAGCCGGTCGGCACTCCGGACGCCGGCGCCTTCTGGCGCGTCGTCTCGCAGCATCGGGTCAACGCCTTGTTCACGGCGCCGACCGCGTTTCGCGCCATCAAGAGGGAGGATCCGGGCGGAGCGCTCATCGGCCGCTACGACCTCGCGAGCCTCAATACGCTGTTTCTGGCCGGTGAGCGCTGTGACCCCGACACCGTGCACTGGGCCGAGGAGAAACTCGGAGTGCCGGTGATTGATCACTGGTGGCAGACCGAGACCGGCTGGCCGATCGTGGCAAACTGCCGGGGGCTCACGCCGCTCCCGGTCAAGCCGGGCTCGGCGAGCGTGCCGGTGCCGGGCTATGACGTGCGGGTACTGGACGCCACGGGCGCGGCCGTGCCCGCCGGGCAGATCGGCAACATCGTGATCCGTCTGCCCCTGCCGCCCGGCACGTTGCCGACGCTGTGGCGGAACGATGAGGGTTACCGCGAGAGCTACCTGAGTCGCTACCCCGGCTACTACCTGACGGGCGACGCCGGCTTCATCGACGGCGACGGCTATGTCTGGGTCATGTCCCGCATCGATGACGTGATCAACGTGGCCGGCCACCGCTTGTCGACCGGCGCCATGGAGGAAGTGCTCGCCGCTCACCCGGACGTGGCGGAGTGCGCGGTCATCGGCGTCGCCGACTCGCTCAAGGGCCAACTCCCCCTCGGCCTCGTGGTGCTCAAGGCGGGCGTCACGCGTCCCCACCCGGAGCTGCTTCGGGAGCTCGTCGACCGCGTCCGCGAGCACATCGGCGCTATCGCGGCGTTTCGGCACGTCGCGATCGTGGCGCGCCTGCCGAAGACCCGATCGGGCAAGGTGCTGCGCGCGACCATGCGGGCGATTGCCGATTCGAACGAGTACACGGTACCGCCGACGATCGACGATCCGCGGACTCTGGAGGAGATCGCCGAGGCGCTGCGGGCACTCGGCTACGCAGGGCCTGCAACGAGTCGCTGAGAGCTTCGCGGCGGCCTCGTCCTTCAGCCGATGGAGCGCATCGGGCTAGTCGGTGACCTGCTGTCAACGGCGCTTCAGCATCTCGGTGAGAATGATCACATCCTGCTGATCCTGGGGGCGATTCGATGCAAGCTTCGAGCGCAAGATGTCCTTGAGGCTGGCGGCGCGCACCTTGACACCAAAGACCCGAAAGCTAACAGCCGACCTGGCGAGGTCATCGTAGCCCCCGGTGCCGCTCGGCTTGAAGACGAGATCCAGCCGCCCGGCGTCGGTCACCAGGTTCCAGAGCTCTGCCCGCGACAGGGTTTCGGCATCACAGCTGAAGGTCAGTCCTTCTGGCAAGGACTCGGTGTAAACGCGCGCGTGCAGGTCGCGCAGTGCGGTCGCGAGGCGCTTGAGATTATCGGGGTCGGTGGCTGGCGCAATGTCGGCATCGGCCGTAAGGCGCGGAAACCCCTGCAGACGCGCAGCCGTGGCGCCCACCAGCACGTAGCGAACTCGCCGCCTCGACAGGGTACGCAGTATCCGCTCGGGGTCAAACGCGCCCATCGTCCACACGCACCGCAGCCGCGAGGAAGCGCGCCGCGTTACGCAGCTCAAGCAGGCGCTCCTCCGGTGTCAATCGCAATATGCGGGGGACATCATCGAGCATGTGGGAGCGGCCGCGAACCCTCGGTTTGAGAGCGACGTGCAAATCAAAGCCGGCACTGCTCACCAGGCGCAGCAGCGTCTTCCAGCCTGGACTGGTAGCACCACACTCGATGCGTGCAATGACGGACTGTGAGGTGCGCGCACGGCGCGCGAGTTCGCGTTGCGTAAGCCCGGCACGCCGCCGGGCGGAGGCCAGCAGTCTCGAGGCTTGCGCCGCTGCCATCGTAAAATGATAGCTAAAAAGCTATCAACCGGCAAAAGGCCCACCCCCGCCGGGCGGTATACGCGGATGCCGGTATCGGCTCGCGTCCTGGCTACCATCGACCCTGCGCCTGAACCTGACCTGGGTTATGGCGAGCTGCAGGCTCAGCTGCTCCTTGATGCATCGCACTCGCGCACCGGATCAGTGCGCTCGCGCATGCGGACGCTCCCCCTCGAGCGAGTGCTCCGTCTCCCCTCCGGTCCCCGGCAGCGATTTTCTCTCGGCGCGCATAGTCGGTGACGCTCGCGGGCAGCGAGTAGAATGCCCCCATCGATCGGTTGCCGCCCCCATGAACGTTCAAAAACCCAGCGTGTGCCCGCTCGACTGTCCGGATACGTGCAGTCTCGCCGTCACCGTGGCCGACGGTGAGGTGCTCGCCGTGCGGGGAACGAAGGCCAACCCCATCACCCACGGCGCCATCTGCGCCAAGGTGGCCCGGTACTATCCGCAGTTTGTCCACGGGCCCAACCGCCTGCGGCATCCGCTCGAGCGGATCGGCGCCAAGGGCGAAGGCAGGTTCAGGCAGACCACCTGGGAGAGTGCGCTCGAGCTGATCCAGCGGCGCGTCGGCGCCGTGATCGAGCGCTACGGCCCCGAGGCCGTGTTGCCGCTCAACTACGCGGGACCCCACGGGATGCTGGCGGGCGACTCGATGTCGCTGCGATTTTTCCACCGCCTGGGAGCTTCGCTCCTCGCCCGGAGTCCCTTGTGCGGTGGCATTCGCAGCGCCGCCTATGCCGCGACCTTCGGGGCGACGCCGGGCACGCCGCTACAGCAGGTGGCGCTCGCTCAGCTCATCATCGTCTGGGGCAACAACGCGAGCGCGTGCAATCTGCATCTGATGCGCCAGATCAACGCCGCCAAGCGCCTCGGTGCGCGGCTGGTGGTGATCGACCCTCGCCGTACCCAGGTGGCCGAGCAGGCGCACCTGCTTCTGCCCGTCCGCCCGGGCACGGACGTGGTGCTGGCGTGGGCCATCGCGACGGAGCTCGAGAGAATCTCCGGCCTCGATCAGGAGTTCATCGGCCGCCACGTGCTCGGGTTCGACGACTTCATGCGAGCCGCCCGCGCCTATCCGCCCGAGCGCGCGGCGGAGATCTGCGGTGTCGGCCTCGACGATGTCCGCACGCTCGCGCGCTGGTACAAGGAGTCAACGCCCGCGGTCATCGCGTGGGGGAACGGACTCGAGCGCAATCGCAACGGCGGGTCGGGGCTGCGCGCCATTGCGGCCCTGCCTGCGCTTGCGGGGAAATTCGGCGTCCCCGGCGGCGGGCTGGTCGGCGGCGCGAGCCATGCCTTCCCCAAGACACTCGACCGGCTGACGCGGCCCGATCTCGCGCCGCCCGGCACCCGGACGATCAACATCCTGGACGTCGCGGAATCGATACTGGATGAGCAGTTGACTCCGCCGATCAAGGCCGTGTTCGTCTACAACCACAACCCGATCATCGTTCATCCCGGTCAGAATCGGATGAGAAAGGCACTAGCGCGGGATGATCTGTTCACGGTCGGCATCGAGGTTGCCATGACCGACACCATGGCCTTCGCGGACGTGGTCCTGCCGGCCTGTACCCATTTCGAGCACGCGGATCTCTACCCCGCGTACGGACAGCAGTATCTGCAGCGCGCCGAGCCGGTGATCCCACCCGTCGGCGAGAGTCTTCCTAACACGGAGATCTTCCGGCGACTGGCTGCGCGCTTCGGCTTCAGCGATCCGGCATTCACGGCGAGCGACGCCGAGCTGATGGACGCGGCGATGAATGCCGACGATCCGCGCCTCAAGGGTCGGCGACCGAGCCAGCTCCCGCTCGATAGCGCCCTCAAGATGGAGTACGGCGGTGTCGAGCCGGTGCTGTGCGACACGGTCTGGCCGCGCACACCCAGCGGCAGGATCGAGCTCGTGTCAGAGACGCTCCGAGCTCGCCACGGCGCACCGCTTCCCGGTTTCCGGCCGCTGCAATCGTCCTATCCCCTGACACTCATCACGCCCGCCTCCGACAAGCGCATTACCTCGACCTTCGGCGGTCTCCCGGCGAGCGATGGGACACCGGTGCTCGAGATGCATCCGGAGGATGCGGCTGCCCGGGGACTCAAGGAAGGAGAGCTGGCAAAGGTCTGGAACGATCAGGGAGAAGTATTCCTGCCGCTGCAGATCACCCCGGCCGTGCGACCCGGGGTGGTGTGCTCCGAGAAGGGCGCCTGGCTGCGCACCAGTCTCAACGGACAGACCGTGGCGGCGCTCGCTCCCACACACAAGGCGGACATCGCGGATGGCGCCTGCTTCAACGACACTCGGGTCGAGGTACAGGCCGCGCAACACAGCGCGCCGGCGGGCCCCGGCTCCTAGCGGGCTCAGTCGGCGGCTCTGCAGCCCCTCCGCCGGCGCCGGCGACGTGCGCGCAGCCGCGTCAAAACCTCTCGAAGCGGTACGCGAGCTCCGGCCCGCCTTGTCCCTCGTATGCAAGCTGGGCGACGAGCAGCGCGAACGGCTCGGTATGACGGGCGATCCGCAAGGGTCCCGCGTCCACGGGATCGAAACCCACGTCGCGGATCAGCCCGGCGGCGAGCCTCTTGCTCCGAGAATCGTCCCCGCAGTACACGAGGCTGGGTCGGGTGAGTTTGCGCCGGGCTTCGAAGACGGCAAACAGCACTTCGCTGGGAACGGTGTTGAAAGCCGAGACCACCTTGGCCTTGGGAAGCCTCTCCGCCAGCATCTCCGCGCCGGAGGAGCTGTGGGCGACGACGAGCTCGGTGTTGTCGTCGTTCATCGGGAGGGAGCACGTCACGATCACCTTGCCCGACAGATCGCCCGTTTGACTCAGCACGTCGTCCAGCCGGGACCAGTGCACGGCCAGCAATACCGCGTCCGCTTCCTGCGCGGCCTCACGTACCGTGCCGTGCCGGGCCTTAGCCCCGGCCTCCCGTGCGAGCTCGCTCAGCTTCTGCTCGCTGCGGGCGTAGCTGAATACGACCTCGTGTCCGGCGCGCGCGAAGAGCGTTCCGAGCTTCGCGCCCATCAAGCCCGAACCGACGATGCCGACTCGCATGGTGTGGGAGCTTACAGCTCCTGGCAGGTCGGCCGGAACAGGACGGTCCGGGGCTGTCGAGCGACAATGTGAGGGCCGGACAGGGAAGGCGATCCGCAGCCTGAGGTGGATTCCCCGCCGAGGTGTAATGTTCTCGGGTGTTGCGCGGTCTATTAGGTCATCGCGGTTTCCGGAGACTCCCCATGATGCGCCCGATTCGGCAATGCTTGCTGCTCGGCGCCACGCTTGGCTGCGCTCTTGCCGCTCACGCGCAACCTCGGCCCGTGGTGGTCGAGCTCTTCACGTCACAGGGCTGTAGCTCGTGTCCCCCGGCGGACGCCTACGTTGGACAACTGAGCAGGCAGTCCGATGTTATTGCCCTGGCGTTTCACGTGGACTACTGGGATGACCTTGGATGGCGTGATCGGTTTGCCCTGCCGCAGTCCGCAGAGCGGCAGAACGTCTACGCTCGAAATCTGCACCGCTCATCGGTATACACACCGCAGCTCGTCGTCGATGGGCAGGTCGATTCACTCCGGGATCCACAGGCAGTTGCGAGGGCGCTGAGCGAGCACCGTGACGGCGTGCCCGTCACGGTCACGGTGCGTGCCGCGCAAGTGCGGGTCGAACTCGGTGCGCACCCGGGCGCCCCCAATAGCGATGTGGTGCTCGTTACGTACCTGCGCCATGCAGTTTCCGCGATTGGACGCGGGGAAAACGCCGGCCGCAATCTCGAGGAGTTCAATATTGTGCGTGGCATTCGCACCCTGGGCACGTGGAAGGGTGAGGTCCGGGGCTTCGACGTGCCCGTGTCTGCGCTTCCGCCGGATGCCACCGACGCGGCGGTTCTCGTGCAGCCACATCGACAGGCGCCGATCATCGGCGCAGCCGCTCACGCGCTTCGCTCAAGTGGCGTGACGGTGCGGGCCGCGCAGCCGTGAGCGCCACGCCCTTTTGATAAGATCGAATTCGGCCCGCCATCCAAACGGAGCGAACATGATGCCGCCGCGGCCAGACACGTCCGTTATCCGTGCGTCGTTCAAGGGAAGTCAGGGTTTTGAGCTCAGCGCTCGTGTCGACTTGCCGGCCGGCCCGGTGCGCGCCTTCGCGCTGTTTGCGCACTGCTTCACATGCACGAAGGACGTGGTCGCTGCCAAGCGCATCGCATCAGGCCTGGCGGCGGCTGGCATCGGAGTCTTGCGCTTCGACTTCACCGGGCTGGGGTCTTCGGAAGGGGAGTTTGCCAACACCAACTTCTCCTCGAACGTCGAAGATCTGGTGAACGCCGCCACTCATCTGCGGGAACATTTCGCTGCTCCGGCCATTCTCGTCGGGCACTCCCTGGGCGGCGCGGCGGTGCTGGCCGGCGCCCACGATATTCCCGAGGCGCGCGCCGTCGTTACCATCGGCGCACCAGCCGACGTTGGCCACGTCCTCAAGCACTTCGGCAGCTCGCTCGAGGAAATCCGCGAGCAGGGGGAGGCGCAGGTAACGCTTGCCGGGCGCCGGTTCAGCATTCGGCACAGTTTCGTCGCGGACGCTGAGGAGCATCGCCTGCTGGATCGCATCGGCTCACTCCATAAAGCGCTGCTCGTCATGCACGCGCCGCGAGACACCGTGGTCGGCATCGAGAATGCCTCGAAGATTTTTCTGGCCGCCAAACATCCCAAGAGCTTCGTCTCGCTCGACGGCGCCGACCATCTGCTATCCGATGCCGCAGCTGCCGCCTATGCCGCGCGGGTGATCGAGGCCTGGGCGTCGAAGTACATCCCCCAGACGCCGGTGGTTCCTGAAAACGAGCCGGCGAGCCTGGCTGTCCCCGCCAGCCCTCCGACACAATAGGACTGCGTATGCGCTTCAAAACTGATAGCACCGGAGCTGCCCTCGCTACGCTGGTCGGGAGTGGCGTTGTCTTGTTGCCGAAGGCCAGGTCATGGAGATACGTTTCTTTCGCGGCCCGTGATGCACTGCGCCGACCGCGCGCCGCCGCCAGGGGCTGCGCCTCCCGAGTGAGCTCAGGCTATGTGTCGGCGAATATGTCCCGGCCTTTTACGGGCGTGGCCGGGACGACCGGAATGCCGCACAACGAAATGCGCCCCGGGATGGGATGACCTGCGCACTCCTCCATCTCCGCCCGTAGCCGAGCATAGTTCGCCGGATCGAGTCTGATTACGGGCGGTCGGCGCTGGAGCCGCGAACAGGCATAGACCTGGAGCTGCATGTAGGGATACTGCGCGCGCGGACAGCGGATTCGTGTGCCGCAGCGTTCCGCGACAAACCTTCCCCAAGACTCGTTGCCGGACCCGGTTACGATGGATCCGCCCTCAGCATCGGATGCAAATGCTGGCGATACCAGCACGCACAGCAGCGCGCACGGCAGGCAGGCAACAGCGAGACGCACAGCCGGATAGTGCGCTCGGCACTCGACCGACGGCAAGCCGGCAAGGCTGGCGGCGGCCTCATCAGCAGGAGGTCGAGCGGCCGTACCGAGCCGCGCACGCAGTTGGTTGATGCGGCTCCTCACATTAGTTCCAATGGCCCACGGGACTTGCAAACACCAGCCGACGTCCATAGCCAAAGGGACGGTTATCCTCGCGCCCCGTGGCATTGCCATCGACGTAATAACGCGTTATAATTTGAGTATGAAAGTCGCTGTTCGACGTATTGGAAATTCCCTCGGCGTGCTGCTGCCGAAAGCGACCCTCGACGCATGGGGGCTGGGTGAGGGCGATGCTCTGGAGCTCACCGAACGCGGCCTCCGTCCCCCGACGCGTGGTGGCTTTTCGCATCAGGAGTTGGATGAGCTCAGGCGCTCCATCGCAGTTGCAATCATCCGACGGTTCACGCCGCGCGAGATACGCGCTCAGATCCTTGCCAACCTGCGTCGGTGGAAGCGCCAGGGCGTTTGGGGGGCCGCCTATGATGAATGGCGAGACATCGCAGCGGGGGAAGATGACGGAGAGCTTTTCGAAGCGATGATCGGACGCGACGAGAAGGCGGTCAGGCTGCGCCAGTCGGCGCCGTTTGTCGGATTACTCTCCAAGGAGGAAGTGAGAAAACTGAATGAAGAAGCAGCAGGTTGATCATGTGCTGCGGGCTGCTGGTCGCAGCACTGGCGAAAAGCAGTTCATCATCATTGGTAGCCAGTCTCTTCACGGTAAGTATCCCGACGTTCCCGACGAGATCCTCACGTCGTTTGAGGTGGATCTGATCGCGTCGAAAAACGCTGATCGGACCGCCTGGCTGAACGTGATCGGGGTCGATTCTCCGTTTCATGAGAGTTTTGGTTATTACGCCGATCCAGTCGATGACGCGACCGCAACTTTGCCCAAAGGCTGGAAGGGACGCCTGGTGAATCTGCCTCCCGGAGACACCGACGGTGTCAAGGGCTTATGTCTCGAGCCTCATGACCTCGCGATTGCCAAGTACGCCGCTTCGCGAGAGAAAGACCTGATCTTCACCCGAGAGCTCACCCGTCGCGGAATCGTCTCCGAGGACCGGCTACTTGCGTTGCTCGAGGACACTCCGGTCGGCGACGAAGTACGTGAGCGGATCCGTAGTCAAATCGCCAGTGACTTCCAAGCGGCCAAGCAACTTGGGTCAACTTGAAACTGCGCCAGCAAGCACGCGAATGGACAACCTAGACCGCCGCATCGCCGTGGCTCCCATGATGGACTGGACCGACCGGCACTGCCGCTATTTCCTGCGCGGTTTCTCGCCGGACGTGCTGCTCTACACCGAGATGGTCACGGCGGCGGCGATCCTGCACGGCGATCGTGCGCGGCTGC
>Ga0209267_1000149_pt1 | contig 49372 bp, 29 predicted proteins | sample GraSoiAngelo_137_FD_185894 | JGI IMG/M metagenome (GOLD analysis project Ga0209267, IMG submission 185894) | Grasslands soil microbial communities from the Angelo Coastal Reserve, California, USA - 14_0929_09_30cm (SPAdes) (version 2) | ecosystem: Environmental > Terrestrial > Soil > Grasslands ... | reverse complement strand
GATGGCGACATGGTGACGATCGCTTCCAGCGGCGAACGGGAATTTAAGAAATATCTGACCACAAAAAATCCGGTGGATGGTTATGCGATCGCGAACATCCAATGGTCAGACAAAATTGGCGAAACCAAGGTGACGATCAGTAAGGACGGTCAATTTGCGACGCTGACTTTCAATCAGGCCGTATTGACGCAGCCGCTGCCCAACAAGCCGGGTCCGCCGATGCCGGGCGTGGTCCCGCCCCAACCGCAACCTGGTTTCCAGAGGCCGGGTCAAAATCCCGGAGCGCCAGCGCCAACACCGCACGTGCGCGGCACCATTCAACGAAACCCGCAGCCGCCGCCAACGCCACCGGCGGGCGCTGAGGAGTAGCGATCTTAACTGGCCTTATTCGCCCCAATCGTCGTCCGCCGTGTCCGGCTGGCGATCCGGTCCGGCTGAAAACAGATCGTATTTGTCCGGATGCTTAATTCCGGGGCAGCGATAAATGTAAACCGTGCCCCACGGATCTTTCGGAAGGTCTTTGAAAAACGGATACCATCTCGTCGGCCTTGGGTCACTTTCGGGTTGAGCCACAAGTGCCTGCAATCCTTGCTCAGTGGTCGGATAAAAACCGTTCATCGCCTCGTATTGCATCAACTGGGTGCCAATCGCCTGAACGTCAGCCCGAACGGCGGTCTGTTTAGCAAAGCCAGTCGGGTTGCCGATTCGCGAAATCGCGAGACCGAGCAAGATCACAATGATGCTGACCACGATCATGATCTCAAGCAGCGTGAAAGCGGATTGGTTCGTTCGTTTTCTCATTTTCTGATCTAAGACAGACACGCAACGGCTCGTTGCGGTTCAATTAATGGTCGGCCTGCAGCAGATAATCGAATTTTTCCCAACGGTATTTTAGTTGCACCTGCGTCCCGCGAATCGCCGATGTTGAAGAAGCGGCGCCGCTCAGGATGATCACATCGTTGGTGCCGACTTTCAAGTTGCTGACCGGAATCAGTTTCTGCGCGCGCAGCCAACCGGTGTATTCAAAATGCATCTTCAGAAGCGGTTCTGCTTCGCCGCGGTAACCTGGATCCGCCAATTCCGGCAGCATGAGTGTCGCCGCGCCGACATCTTCGCCGTTCACATAAACTTCAGGCGGCGAGTCGATTCGAGGGCTGGCGACTTCAAAAGTCAAAAGGGCGAGTAGCGGTTGCTCCTCAATTCCGAACTGGAAGGCCGCGCTGTGTTGCGCGTCCGGGCCGATCGCGATGGGTTCGCTCGCCAATGTTGCCGTGACCGTTCCGAAATGTTCCAAGTCTTGCTCCGGCGAATGCAGCGGCGGCAGCGATGAAAACGGCTCCGGGATGATGTCCCGATGTTCCGTGTTGAGCGGATGCACCACCTCGCTGCTCGTCATCCAATCGAGATACGCGCCGCGGATCGTTTTCCCATCACCCGGCACTTCGATATCGAGCGTTGAGATTCCGCTCATCGGAATGATAACTGAATCCGAGGTTGGTAAACCCACACCCGAACCGAGCTCGCCGGATCGCAAAACTTGTGTGCCCAATTCGTTCCAGGCGACTAACTGCGGGCGGGCGTCGGGTTTGTCATCGAAAAACAATCGAAAAAAGAGAACCTGGTAGTCTCCTGGCGGTTGCGCGACGCGAATACGGAAGACGGTTTTCGCAGAGGCGCCGTTTATTTCCACAGTCGGAGCCATAGTAACCGCTTCGACCCAACTCGGCGCGCTTTGCGGCCGCGAGTTTGCTGCCGGATGCTGGCGCAAATCGATCCAGGCATTTTCAGTGACGCTCTCCGCGGTTGCGGTGCTCTCTTTCTGCGCCAAACCGTTGTTCAAAGCCACCTGAGCCAGTGCAAAAGATGTTGCGCCAAGCAGCCAAAACAGCGCAACGATGCGGAAGAACATTTGGCCGCAAAGATTATCTTAGTGCGGCCGAAACTGCAAGCTATGTGTCGCCTCAAATACTGCCGAAAGAATGCTGTAAACAACCAATCCCACAACGGTCGCAACGACGACGATGATGACCGGCGGAATTAATTGCGAAATGATTGCAACGTTTCGATCCAGCTCGCGCTCATAAACATCGGCGATGGTTTGCATCGTTTCTCCGAAGCGCCCGGTTTGTTCGCCCACTGCCATCATATCGGTGAACAAATCCGGAAAGATGTGCTGCGAGCCTAATGCAGTCGACAGCGTCGCTCCATCAATCACGGCGCGGCGCGCTTCTATTATTTTTAATTCCAGATATCGGTTTCCGGCAATCTCACTTACCAAGTCGAGTGATCGAAGCAGGGGAATTCCGTTTTGGATGAGGGTGCCGAGCGTCCGCGAGAATTGTGCGTAATAGCGATGACGAATCACACGGCCATAAGCGGGAATCGACAATCGAAACTGATCCCAGGTTAGCCGCCCTTCTTCCGTGCGCACGAATGCGCGAAAGCCAACACTAGCGCCAATAACAATCAGAATGGCCAGCCACCAGTAAGTGGTGATTGCGTGATGAATCTGCATCAGGATGCGCGTGGGCAATGGAAGCGCACCGCCGATTTGCGCCATGAACCCGGTTAGTTGCGGCACCATGTATGTGATGAAAATGGTGATCAGCACCGCGCCGGCCACCGCCAGAAAAGCCGGATAAATCAACGCCTGCTGCACGCGGTCGCGCAGATCTTTCGCCTGCGTCAAATGTTTGACCAACCGCAGTAAAATCTCCGGCAACGCGCCGCTCGCTTCCCCGGCCGCAACTAGATTGACAAAGAGTGGTGGAAAAATTCGCGGCATCTCGCGCAGGGCTTGCGAAAAACTTCGGCCGTCGACGAGCGCCTGGTGCAACGTCCGCGTCATTTGCTGCACGCGCGGCTGCTTGAGCCGCTTTTCCAAGATCGACAATCCCTCGTCCAGCGTCATTCCAGCCTGGAGCAAATGGGCGAGCTGCTCGGTGAAAATGAGCAACTGACTGTGCGGAATTTTCAGAGTCTGCGTTGGCGCCGGGGGAGTGGCCGCCGATTCTTTCTTATCCGCACGTTCCGGCCGCGCGCCGACTGCTTCGATCCGGATTGGGATGCAACGTTGCTGCTCGATCTGATGAATGGCAATCGCGCGGTCGGCGCAATCCAGCACTCCCTCGACCAACTCGCCCTGCGCATTGCGGGCTCGATAGGAAAATTGTGGCATCGGACAGGAAAGTAATTCGAAATCCGAAATGCGAAAGCGCCCCCATTTCAGAAAACATTGGACAATCTGATTTTGGCCAGTAATGTCCGCGACGATTTGAACACGCTGCGGACTGCCGTTGTTCCTGGCCTCATCGCGCGTGTTGTCTCGATATCCAGGTCCCACGTTGCGATCGTCCGTCCTCGCTCGTTTATCGCTTATTCCATCGCCCGGTGGTGGTTTATCCACTGAGCCTCGACCGAAAAATTGGAATTTCTATGGCACGAATGATGCAGAGAGGAACAGCAACATGAAAACGTTCGCCCTCGGCGTCCTGCTTAGTCTTGCGCTTTGCCCGCAAGGATTCGCGATCATCCGCCCGCCTTACCCGGCGAAGCCGATGCCGCCGTATCACGGTCGCTTCATCGTGATCGGCGATGACGCGAAAACGCAGGCCGTCGTTAAACCTCCCAAGTAACCCCGAAGGTTAACGCGAATTCGTGCATCGACTATCGGTGCTCCGGTGAACTTTCGTCTCCATGACCAGATCTCAAAGCGGCACTTCTGGTCAAAAACTTCGCAGCCCATAAGGTTCCGCTTGGCGCTGCGCTTGCTGCGTATTTGATTTTATGCGATGAATCTGACGATTCGTCCAAGGGCGGTGGCTTATGGGTTCATTCTTACCGGGTCGAAATTCGCGATCGGAAAACCTCTACCTTTCTCACTCTTCTGACTCTCTATGAAGAAAACTACTTCTGTATCTATTGCGCATCCGGCAAACGGCTCGCGTTTTAACGGCGAAAACCAGTTTGAGCTAAAACAATTGCTCAACGCATTAATCGCATTCAAGCGTGGAAGCTTCTCAGTCCGCTTGCCAGCGGACTGGACGGGTCTGGCCGGCAAAGTGGCCGATACCTTCAATGAAGTCATTGCCATCAACGAACGAATGAGCCGTGAGCTCGAGCGCATTGGACGCGTAGTCGGCAAGGAAGGCCGTATCGGTCAGCGCATTTCGTTGGGTGTAGTTTCGGAAGGCTGGGCAGATTCCATCGGATGCATCAACACCCTGATTGGGGATCTGGTTCACCCGACCAGCGAAATGGCGCGCGTCATCGGCGCTGTCGCAAAAGGGGACCTTTCGAAAACAATGGCCAGAGAAATCGACGGCCGGCCGCTACAGGGCGAATTTTTGCGCACGGCTAAGACCGTAAACGCAATGGTCGATCAACTCGGCGCCTTTGCTTCGGAAGTGACGCGAGTGGCGCGCGAAGTCGGCACCGAAGGAAAACTGGGCGGCCAGGCCAAGGTTAAAGGCGTGGCTGGAACCTGGAAAGACCTGACCGAAAACGTGAACCTGATGGCCGGAAATTTGACGGCCCAGGTCCGTAACATCGCCACGGTCACAACCGCGGTGGCGAATGGAAACCTGACGAAAAAAATCACGGTCGACGTCAAAGGCGAATTTTTGGAGTTGAAGGACACCGTCAACGTGATGGTGGACCAACTGCGTTCGTTCGCTTCGGAAGTCACGCGCGTGGCGCGCGAAGTGGGTTCCGAAGGAATTCTCGGCGGCCAGGCCCGGGTGGAAGGCGTTTCCGGAACGTGGAAAGACCTGACCGATTCGGTGAACTTCATGGCGCGCAATTTGACCGGGCAAGTGCGCAATATCGCTAACGTCACCACCGCCGTCGCGCGCGGCGATCTGTCCAAGAAGATCACGGTCGATGTGAAAGGCGAAATTCTTGAGCTGAAGAACACGATCAACACGATGGTGGACCAACTCAGCTCGTTCGCGTCGGAAGTGACGCGTGTGGCCCGCGAGGTCGGCACCGAAGGAAAACTCGGAGGTCAGGCTGATGTGAAAGGCGTGGCGGGGACTTGGAAAGACTTGACTGATTCGGTGAATTCGATGGCCGGAAATCTGACCGGTCAGGTGCGAAACATCGCCGACGTTACCACGGCGGTGGCCAATGGCGACCTTTCCAAAAAAATCACGGTCGATGTTCGCGGAGAAATCCTGGAATTGAAGGACACCATCAACACGATGGTGGACCAACTCCGCTCATTCGCATCGGAAGTTACACATCTGGCGCGTGAAGTCGGCACGGAAGGGAAGCTCGGCGGCCAGGCGGACGTGAAAGGTGTCGCCGGCACTTGGAAGGATTTGACTGAGAACGTGAACCTGATGGCGGGAAATCTGACCGCGCAGGTGCGTAATATCGCTGAGGTCACGACAGCGATTGCAAATGGCGACCTGTCTCGAAAGATCACCGTTGACGTGAAGGGCGAGATCCTCGAGATGAAAAACACGATCAACACCCTGGTTGATCGTCTCGGTTCGTTCGCTTCTGAAGTCACGCGCGTGGCGCGCGAGGTGGGTTCGGAAGGAAAACTCGGCGGCCAGGCCGACGTGCGGGACGTTTCCGGCACGTGGAAAGACCTGACTGACTCGGTGAACTTCATGGCCGGTAACCTGACCGGTCAGGTGCGTAACATCGCCGACGTCACCACTGCGGTCGCACGCGGCGACTTGTCGAAAAAGATCACCGTCGATGTGAAGGGCGAAATTCTGGAACTCAAAAACACCGTTAACACGATGGTCGACCAGCTTAGCTCGTTCGCTTCGGAGGTGACGCGCGTCGCTCTCGAAGTGGGTTCGGAAGGAATTCTAGGCGGCCAGGCAGAAGTGAAAGGCGTTTCCGGGACGTGGAAAGACTTGACCGATTCGGTGAACTTCATGGCCGGCAACCTCACCGGTCAGGTGCGTAACATTGCCGAAGTGACGACCGCGGTCGCTCGGGGCGATCTGTCGAAGAAGATCACGGTGGACGTTCGCGGAGAGATCTTGGAGCTCAAAAACACCATCAACACAATGGTGGACCAACTCAGTTCGTTCGCCGCGGAGGTAACGCGCGTGGCGCGCGAAGTCGGTACCGAAGGAAGACTTGGTGGTCAGGCTGATGTGCGCGGTGTCGCGGGGACGTGGAAAGATTTGACCGACAGCGTGAATTTCATGGCCGGCAATTTGACGGGTCAGGTGCGCAACATCGCCGAAGTGACAACCGCGGTCGCGAACGGCGATCTCTCGAAGAAAATCACGGTCGATGTGAAAGGTGAAATCTTGGAGTTGAAGAACACGATCAACACGATGGTGGACCAGCTCAGCTCGTTCGCTTCGGAAGTGACGCGCGTCGCGCGCGAGGTAGGAACGGATGGACGCCTCGGTGGCCAGGCCAATGTGCGAGGCGTCGCCGGTACATGGAAGGATCTCACCGATTCAGTCAATTCGATGGCGGGCAACCTGACCGGCCAGGTGCGCAACATCGCGGAAGTCACAACTGCGGTCGCGAACGGCGACCTCTCGAAAAAGATCACGGTCGATGTTCGAGGAGAAATTTTGGAGCTTAAGGACACGATCAACACGATGGTGGACCAGTTGCGATCGTTCGCTTCGGAAGTTACGCGCGTGGCGCGCGAAGTGGGATCAGATGGAGCGCTCGGCGGTCAGGCGCGGGTGGAAGGTGTTTCCGGAACCTGGAAAGACCTGACCGACTCGGTGAATTTCATGGCCAGCAACCTGACCGCACAAGTCCGAAACATTGCCGCAGTCACGACCGCGGTCGCGACCGGCGATCTTTCGAAAAAAATCACGGTCGATGTTAAAGGCGAGATTCTCGAGCTGAAGAACACGGTCAACACGATGGTGGACCAACTGAACTCGTTCGCGTCGGAAGTGACACGCGTGGCCCGGGAGGTCGGCACGGAAGGAAAACTTGGCGGACAAGCAATCGTGCGCGGAGTTGCCGGCACTTGGAAAGATTTGACCGACTCGGTGAATTTCATGGCCAGCAACCTGACCAACCAGGTGCGGGGTATTGCCAAGGTTGTGACCGGAGTTGCAAACGGCGAGCTGAAGCAAAAACTGTTACTCGAAGCCAAAGGCGAAATCGCCGCGCTCGCTGACACGATCAATAGCATGATCGACACCCTGGCGACGTTCGCCGATCAGGTGACAACGGTGGCGCGTGAAGTGGGCGTCGAAGGAAAACTTGGCGGCCAGGCGAACGTGCCGGGTGCAGCCGGAACGTGGCGCGACTTGACCGACAACGTGAACCAGCTCGCCGGCAACCTCACGTCGCAGCTCCGCGCAATTGCGGATGTGGCGACGGCCGTAACGAAAGGCGACCTGACCAGATCGATTCAGGTCGCAGCCGAAGGCGAAGTCGCGTTCGTGAAAGACAACATCAACGAGATGATCCGTAATCTGCGAGACACGACATCTCGCAATAACGAACAGGACTGGTTGAAGACAAACCTGGCCAAGTTCAGCCGAATGCTGCAAGGGCAACGCGATTTGCTCGCGGTGGCACGACTGATTCTTTCCGAGTTGGCTCCAGTGGTGTCGGCCCAGCAGGGAGTCTTCTATATTATAGACGGAAACGGAAACGAACCCGAACTCAAGTTACTTGCCAGCTACGCTTATCGCGATCGGAAAGGCGTCAACAGCCGCTTCAAACTTGGCGAAGGACTCGTCGGACAAGCCGCGCTTGAGAAAGAACGCATTCTTTTGACGAACGTGCCGAACGATTATGTGCGCATCAGCTCGGGGCTCGGGGGAGCGGCTCCGCGGAACATCGTCGTGCTACCGATCCTCTTTGAAGGCCAGGTCAAAGCGGTGATGGAACTTTCGTCCGCCGAACAATTCAGTCCAACGCACCAGGCGTTCCTCGATCAGTTGACCGAAAGCATTGGAATCGTCCTCAACACGATTGAAGCGAACACGCGCACGGAAGATCTCCTGAAACAGTCGCAATCGCTTGCCGCCGAATTGCAAAGCCGGCAGGAGGAATTGCAGCAGACAAACCAGGAGCTGGAAGAAAAAGCGCGTCAGCTATTCGAGCAAAACGCCGAAGTGGAAAGAAAAAATCGCGAAGTGGAGCAAGCGCGACAGGCTCTTGAAGACAAGGCGCAACAACTTTCGCTGACATCGCGTTACAAGAGCGAGTTTCTCGCGAACATGTCACACGAATTGCGCACGCCGCTGAACAGCTTGCTCATCCTGGCCGAGCAATTATCAACCAACCCGGAAGGCAACCTGACTTCGAAACAGGTCGAATTTGCCAGCACCATTCGGGATTCAGGTGTCGACTTGCTTAAGTTGATCAACGACATACTCGATCTTTCCAAGATCGAGTCCGGAACCGTGACCGTGGACGTGGGCGAACTGCGGTTTCAGGAGATGCGGCAAAACTTGGAACGAACCTTTAGACACGTCGCTGAAAACAAAGGTCTCACTTTCAACATCGACATCGACCCGAAGCTGCCTTCAGGGATCTACACCGATGCGCAACGACTGGATCAGGTTCTGAAGAATCTGTTGTCGAATGCGTTCAAGTTCACCGAGCGCGGTTATGTCAGGCTGCGAATTGCGCCTGCTGCCAGCGGTTGGAGCGCGAATCATCCGTCGCTCGCGCAGGCAAAAGCAGCGTTCGCGTTTTCGGTGAGCGATAGTGGAATTGGAATTCCTGCGGACAAGCAGACAACGATTTTCGACGCATTCCAACAGGCCGAAGGGAGCACCAATCGCCGTTATGGTGGCACCGGTCTTGGCCTAGCTATCAGTCGAGAGCTTGCGCGTCTTCTTGGCGGAGAAATCAAACTCGAAAGTACTGAAGGCCAAGGCAGCACTTTCACTTTGTTTTTACCGGACTCGTATTCGTCTGTGGAAAAAGAGAAAGGGGGCGGACCAGTTGCCGCCGACGCCACGGCGTTAGCTGAACCTGAGTGGAGCGAACCTGCGGTTTCTCCATTTACAAATGCGTCGATTCCGGATGACCGCTTCAGCATTCTGCCGTCCGATAAGACGATCCTCATCGTAGAAGCGGATCGTGACCTGGCGCAGTGGCTTTTGGAACAAGCGCATGATGCAGGTTTTAGGGCGATCGTTACCCCACAAGGGCGCACCGCGCTGGCGCTGGTGCGTGAATACGCGCCCATCGCGATCACGGTCGATTTGCAACTGCCGGATATTGAAGGCGGCAAACTGCTGGAGCGAATGAAGTCCGACCTTTCTACCCGGCATGTTCCTGTCATCGCGCTATCGACCCATGATTCGGTTCGGCAGAGCGCGTTAAAGTACGGGGCGATCGCCGCGCTTGAGAAACCGATAAGTTCGCCCGCGATTCGGAAAGTCTTGGCGAAAGCCGCGACCATGGCGGCCGCAAAGACAAGAAAGCTGCTTGTCATCGAAGACGACGCCCGTCAACGCGTCGCCATTCGCGAACTAGTTGGAAATGGAACGGTCGAGATCGTTGAAGCATCAAGCGCCGCCGAGGGTTTGGCCGCACTTCGCGATCAAGAGATCGGTTGCATCATTCTTGACCTGATGTTGCCGGACATGTCCGGGTTCAAATTGATCGAGCAAATTCGGGCCGAGCATCAGCAACTGCCGGTCATCATTTACACCGGCAAAGACTTGTCACGAAAGGAAGAAGAGCACCTGAATCGGCTGGCACAAACCATCATTGTCAAGGACGTCCGCAGCCCGGAAAGGCTCTTTGATCAAACAGCATTATGGCTGCATCGAGATGTTTCGAAATTGCCGCCGGACAAGCGCGATCTCTTGCGGCGTATGCACGACCCGAACGCAATTTTGGCCGGCAAAAAAATACTGATCGTGGACGACGATATTCGGAACATCTTCGCGATGACCAGTCTGCTGGAGCGTTACAAAATCAATGTCATCTCCGCCGAGACCGGCAAAGCGGGCATCGAAGCGCTGCAGAAGGCTGGAGACATTGATCTCGTCCTGATGGACATCATGCTCCCAGAAATGGACGGCTATGACACGATGCGTGCGATTCGCCATATGTACAGTTTTAACGAGCTTCCGATCGTGGCATTGACGGCCAAGGCGATGAAGGGAGACCGCGAAAAATGTATCGACGCCGGCGCGAGCGATTACATCGCCAAACCGGTCGAAACTGAGGAACTCCTCTCGCTCCTGCGCAATTGGTTGCTTCGGTAATGTCGGAGAACAGGACCAACAACGATTCTTCCGGAGACAAGGTTAGCATCCTGGTCGTGGACGATCGTGCCGACAAGCGCCTCGCCTATGAAGTGATGCTGGCTGAATTAAAGCAGAACATCGTCTGCGTTCGATCAGGCAAAGAAGCGCTGCGACGTCTGCTGAGAGAAGATTTTGCCGCAATCTTGCTGGACGTAAACATGCCTGGGATGGATGGCTTTGAAACGGCCGCTCTGATCAGGCAACGACAGCGTTGCGAGACGACGCCCATTATTTTCGTAAGCGCGATCAACGACACGCTAAGCCACATTTCGCGCGGGTACTCTTTGGGGGCGGTGGATTATATTCTCACTCCGGTTGTTCCCGACATCCTGAGGGCGAAGATTGCCGTCTTTGTCGATCTTTTCAAAAAGACCGAACAGATCAAACGACAGGCCGAGGAACGCGAAAGTTTGATTCGCGAACAGGCGATTGCCGAACACGCGCGCGTGGAAGCTGAGCGCGCAAGCGAAGCGAAAGATCGCTTTCTTGCGATGCTCAGTCATGAGCTGCGCACTCCGCTCACTCCGGTCTTGGCGTCAGTGTTTATGCTCGAACGTGAGGACAATGTTCCCAAGGTTATACATGAATCGCTTCAGCTCATTCGCCGGAACGTCGAGCTGGAAGCGCGCTTGATCGACGATCTTCTCGATCTCACCCGGATCAGCAAAGGCAAGGTGCAACTCAGCTTTGAAATTGTCGATGCCCATACCCTCTTGCGAAATGCGCTCGAAATTTGCCAATTCGAAATCGAACAAAAAAAACTCGAGCTGCGAAGTGAATTCGCCGCCACGAAAGTTTATCTGCAAGCCGATCCGGCGCGGCTGCAACAGATCTTTTGGAATTTAATCAAGAATGCCGTCAAGTTTACACCCCACGGCGGAAAGCTCGGCATTCGAACGACAAATAATGGTGATGGCCAATTTCGCCTCGAAGTCGAAGACTCCGGTTGTGGGATCGATCCTGGAGTTCTGCCTAGAATTTTTCACGCTTTTGAGCAAGCCGGCCGAACGCAATTAGGTGGCCTAGGGTTGGGTCTGGCGATTAGCAAAGCGCTGGTTGAAGCGCATCACGGTTCCATTAGCGCTGAAAGTCAGGGGCGCGATAGCGGCGCGACGTTCACCGCTCTGTTTCCAACTTGCGAGCGGAATGCGATTCCAGAGTCGAGTGACGCGCCGCGCTCGACTGCGAAACGCAGATCCGTCCGTCTTCTCTTGGTAGAGGATCACGAAGATACGAATCGATCTCTCACGCGGATGCTTCGTCGGCGCGGCTACGAGGTTCATCCGGCTAACGACATTCGTTCCGCGCTCGACATTGCCACGAGGAAGCAATTCGACGTTCTCGTCAGCGATATCGGACTACCCGATGGCAGCGGCATCGATCTGCTAAAGGCATTGCGCGCGAAACGTGACGTTTTTGGAATCGCCTTATCCGGCTATGGCATGGAAGAGGACATTCGCCGAAGCGGCGAGGCCGGTTTCTCTCATCACCTCGTCAAGCCGGTCGACTTGAACAAGCTTGATTCGATTATTCAGGAAATGTCATTGCCCGTCGGCACGACTTTGCTAGCGCAACCGGCCGCGTTGCAAAATTGACACGACGACACCGAGCCCGGATAGTTTGCGCTCGCTAAAGTCAGCGGCGGCGGGGTAGCCAAGTGGTAAGGCTGCGGTCTGCAAAACCGCTATTCGCGGGTTCGATTCCCGCCCCCGCCTCCAGATCTCGCTCCGCTTTCTGAGATTTAGCGATTTCGCGAATTAATGATTATCTTCGGCGCGTGACTCGCCGCTCGTCCCAACTATTTGCCACAGCACAAGCGCGCATTCCTGGAGGCGTTAATTCTCCAGTGCGCGGGTTCCGTAACGTCGGCGGCGAACCTTTCTTCGTCGAGCGCGCAGCCGGCGCGAAAATTTGGGACATCGATGGAAACGAATATATCGACTATGTCGGGAGTTGGGGTCCCGCGATTCTTGGTCACGCGCCGAAAGTCGTTGTCGATGCTGTGCGGAGTGCCGCCGCGCGCGGACTGAGTTTCGGAATTCCAAATCCACTCGAGGTGGAATTGGCCGAGCTGATCTGCCAATGGATGCCGTCGATCGAAAAGGTCCGAATGGTCAACAGCGGGACCGAAGCGGCGATGTCATGCATCCGATTGGCGCGCGGATTCACCGGGCGCGACAAGATTATCAAATTCGACGGCTGCTATCATGGCCACGTCGATTCGCTCCTGGTAAAAGCTGGCAGCGGCGCACTGACCCACGGAAGGCCCGACAGCGCCGGTGTTCCAAAATCGTTTGCTGAGCTCACCATTTCTTTGCCATTCAATGATGTCGATCTTGTCCGAAAAACGTTCGACGAAAACAAAAACGAAATCGCTGCGATCATCCTGGAACCGATTCCCGCAAACACCGGACTTTATTTTCCGAAAGAAGATTTCTTGTCGATCTTGTGCGGTGAATGCACGAAACACGGCGCGCTTCTGATTTTCGATGAAGTGATCACCGGTTTCCGGGTTGGGCGCGGCGGTGCCCAGGAAATTTACGGAATCAAACCGGACCTGACCGTACTGGGCAAGGTGATCGGCGGCGGTTTGCCTGTTGGCGCATTTGGCGGCCGGGCTGAGATTATGGATCAACTTTCACCCGACGGTCCCATTTATCAGGCAGGAACGCTTTCAGGAAATCCGCTCGCGATGGCGGCTGGTCTCGCCCAACTACGTGAGCTCGAGCGGATCGACGGCTGGGAGTTGCTCGAAAAACTCGGCGCGCACTTCGAACAGCTCACACGCGAGGCGATCGCGGACGCAAAGATCGACATCACATTTCACCGCCTCGGCTCGATGTTCTGTTTGTTTTTTGCGCGCCCGCCGGTTGTCGATCTTGCCGGGGCAAAACGGAGCGATCCAAGAAGGTTCGCGAAGTTTTTCCACGCTTGTTTGGAACGCGGTGTTTATTTCGCGCCATCTCAATTCGAAACCGGTTTCATTTCGACGGCCCATACGCCTGATGGCATCGAAGCCACCGCGAAAGTCGTTCGGGAAGCGCTTCGCTCGATATGACAGATTCAACCAATTCGCGGATTCGCCCTGTTTCGAAATTCTTTTTCGAAGGCGACCGCAAGTTCTTCATCAAGGGCGCGACCTATGGTCCGTTCAAGCCCGACGCAAAAGGGAACAGTTTCGGCCGGCCGGAGCAGCTGGATGTCGATCTTCGCATGATGCGCGAGATCGGTTTGAACCTGTTGCGTGTTTATCATCCACCGCCGGAGTGGTTCCTGGAAAAATGTTTCGCGGCTGGAATCCGCGTTTTGATTACGTTGCCGTGGGAAAAGCACGTTGAATTTCTGCGGCAGAAAAAAGTGCGCGATGACATTGCGCGGAAGGTCCGGAACACAGTTCGGAGATATGTCGGCAATCCGGCAGTGCTCGGTTATCTGGTTGGAAATGAGATCGCGAGCACGATGGCACGCTGGCTCGGCGTGCGACGCGTCACGGAATTCGTCGAGCATCTCGTCCGGATCGGACGCGCAGTGGACCCGGATGCTCTTTATTCCTACGCGACCTATCCGCCGACCGAATATTTGCTGCCGCAGAATGTCGATTTTTTCTGTTTCAATGTTTATCTCCACAATCAGCGCGATTTCGAGCGCTACCTTTTGCGCCTGCAAAATCTGACCGGCGAGCGTCCGCTCATCCTGGGCGAGTTCGGAATGGACACGATTCGCCACTCGCAAGACGAACAGGCGGAAATGCTGGGCTGGCACATCGAAAGCGTGGCCAAATGCGGACTGGCCGGGACGATTTTGTTTTCCTGGACGGACGAATGGTTTACCGGCGGCAACGAAGTAATGGACTGGGCTTTTGGAATCGTTACGCGCGCGCGAGAGCCGAAAAAGTCTTTCCGCGCGCTGCGCGAGAAGTTTGGTCAGGACAATTCTACGCTGCCGCATCGCGCCTTGAGTGAGGCGCCGTTCGTTTCCGTAATTGTTTGTTCTTATAACGGGGCGCGCACGTTAGCTGATTGCCTCAATTCGTTAGGCAAACTGAATTATCCAAATTACGAAGTGATCCTCGTCGATGACGGTTCAACCGACAATACCGCGCAGATCGTCGCGCAGTTTCCGAACGTCCGTTACATTCACCAGAGCAATCTCGGTTTGAGTCACGCCCGCAACGCCGGCGCGGCCGCAGCCAAGGGCGAAGTGTTCGCCTACACTGATTCGGACTGCATGGCCGACCCCGACTGGCTTTATTATTTAGTCGGTACGCTCGTGAGCGGCGAATACGCGGGCGTAGGCGGACCGAACATGAGTCCGCCAGCGCAAAATGCGATTCAGGCGTGTGTGGCCGCTGCCCCTGGCGGACCGAGTCACGTTTTGCTCACCGATACGGTGGCCGAACACATTCCCGGCTGTAACATGGCGTTTTACCGCTGGGCCTTCGAACAGGTCGGTGGTTTTGATCCCGAATACCATAAGGCCGGCGACGATGTCGATTTTTGTTGGCGTCTGCAGCAATCCGGTTGCGTCATCGCTTTCAGTCCGACCGCGATTGTTTGGCATCATCGCCGCTTCACCCTCCGCGCGTTTTTGAAACAGCAGGAAGGTTACGGTGAAGCCGAATCGCTTCTTCGTTTCAAACACCTGATTTTCTTCGGCCCGACCGGAACTGCGAAATGGCGCGGTCAAATTTACGGCGCGCCGCGATTCAGTTGGTTCATCGATCGCCCTGTCATTTATCATGGCGTTTTCGGCGAAGGATTTTTCCAATCGATGTATGCCACGCCGCAATCGGATCTGGCCGCTTATCTGAGCAGCATCGAGTGGTTCGCGCTGACGCTTTTCCTTTTTGGCCTTGGAATTTTTCTGCCGACGCTGCGCATCGTGCCTTATCTGATGTTTGGCGGCACATTGACCGTCGCGCTTTCCTACATGGTCCGCGCGCGCATCGAACCAAAGTTTGACACCGTCCCCGCGCGTTTGCTCGTGATGTGTCTGGCTTTTCTCCAACCGCTCGTGCGCGGATTTTCGCGCTATTTCACGTGGCTCCATTTTAAACGCACACCGAGCAGCGTCATCCGTGCACACGAAGTTTTGCCCGCCGCCGCAAAGCCGGGCCGCGGCTTGCGGCGCCGGGTTTTTTGGAGCGAGGATGGCCGAGATCGTCATCACCTGCTCGGCGCGATTTTTCAATTGCTCGAAGAAGAAGGCTGGCGCTACTCGGTCGATACTGGTTGGAATGAGTGGGACATCCAAATCTATGGAAACTTTTGGTGGAGCATTGTTCTCCAAACTGTAACCGAGGATCACACCGGCGCGAAGCGATTGACGCGCGTGCGCCTGCGCAACCGGCTCGTCACTACCACTGTCATTTTTAGTCTTCTTGCTCTCAGCGTTGTGATTTACCGCCAGCTCCACACTTCACATCTCGATCTTTGGTCGGTCATTCCATACTCGCTCTTTCTAGTTTTTCTGGCAACGCGCGCACGCGCGCTGAAGTCGCGAGTGGCGGAGCTCGTCGATCTTGCCGCCCATCGTGCCGGTCTACTGCGAATTACTCGGCGCGGTGCGTTTGTGCCTCCGGCTTTACCGGTGCAGGCAGTCGAGGCGATGCACACGGATCCGGCGGCGCAGACATGAAGGTCGTCCGGCTCGTTATTTTTTCGGTCGCACTCGCGGCCGAGATTCTCTTTGTCGCGGCGCTAAATTTTTTTGATGACTGGACGCTCGAGCCGATGCCGGTATTCTTTGTCGCCGCGGCGTTTCTCAGCGGCATGGCATATCTCGTGGCCGTTTCTGTTTCTAAGATCGAGATCTCGCTGCGAACACAAGCGGTCCTATTTTGGGGCGCCGCGATAATCCTGCGGTTGATCGCGCTGCCGCTCGTCCCGAGCGACGAGCTTTTCCGTTACCAGTGGGAAGGCAAAATCCAGCACGCCGGATTCAATCCCTACGTCGTCGCGCCGGGCGATTCGAAACTGGATGGTCTGCGTCACGATTTTCCGCAAGCCTCAAAAATTAATCATCCCGAACTCCGCGCCGTTGATCCGCCTGGCGCCGAGCTGCTCTTCAAATTTCTCAGCAGCATTACCGACCGGCCGCTGTTCTACAAAATCATTTTTGCAATCGCCGACCTCGCGGTCGCGGCATTACTCCTTCGATTGATTGGCGGTGAGAATCGCTACCGGGACGCGGCGTGGTACGCGTGGAATCCGCTCGTCGTCTACAGCTTCGCCGGCGCGGCGCATTTCGATAGCGTGATGACTCTGGCGATGGTTGGTGGAATTCTCGCTCTCGTTAGATCGACAACTGAAAAGGAATCGACAAACAAGTGGCTGTTGGCAGTTTTGGCCGCTCTGCTTTTTGGGATTGCCATCTCGCTCAATCTGGTAGCGGCATCGCTTCTTTTACTTTGTGCGCTTGCATCGCGTTGGCGCGCGATTGTCTTGACGATCTCTGCGCTCGTCCCGGTGCTGTTAAGCGTTCCGTTCGGCTTCCCGAGGGTTCGAATCTGGGAGTCGTTAGGCCAATTCGCGCAGCTTTCCCGGCTCAACGACCTTTTTTGGTGGGTGATCGAAGAAACGGTTTTGCCAAACCCGCATCAGCGAGATTTTCATTACTATCCGATCATGATCGTCTGCGTGATTGCGGTTTCATTCCTGTTCGTTCGCAATTGGAAACGAGGAATGCTCTGGGCGCTTGGAATCGTCCTGGTGCTTAGCCCGATCTTGCACCCGTGGTATTGCGTTTGGATTTTACCAATCGCGGCGTGGCGAGGCGCATATGCCTGGAACGTTCTCTCGGTCACACTGTTCTCTTACTACTTGTTTTGGGACGAACGGCTCTTTGTTCTGCCATGGCACGCCGGGCCGTGGATGCGCGGCCTCATCATCGCGCCGGTCTTGGCGGCTTTAGTTATGCTTGGCGCGCAAAAGAGAACAACGGTCGCAGCGACTTAACCGCCTCTTCAAAATCGTTTGGTAGCGCGGCTTCGAAATTCTTCGGTTCGCCGGTGCGCGGATGTTGAAAACCCAGTTTCCACGCGTGGAGCATTTGTCGCGGGAAAGCCTTTGCCTGCGCGCCGTAAACTCTATCGCCGAGAATCGGGTGACCAAGATGCTGAAGATGGACGCGCACTTGATGCGTCCGACCACTGTGCAGTTTGCATTCGACCAAACTCATTTCATCCGATGAGCTCACAGTGCGATATTCTGTCTTCGCCGCACGCCCGCGCTTGGAAGCGATCGACATTCGTTGTCGATGGACCGGGTGGCGCCCGATTTTCTCTTCAATGATTCCCGCGCTCTTGCGCAACTTTCCGGCGACAAGCGCCAGATAAATCTTCTCGACCGTCCGTCCCGCAAATTGTGCCGACAATCCATGGTGTGCTTCATCGGTTTTTGCGACCACCAGACAGCCGCTCGTCTCTTTATCCAGCCGATGCACGATTCCGGGCCTTTCTTTCCCGCCGATTCCGGAAAGCTTCGGACAGTAATGCAATAGCGCATTGACCAACGTGTGCTCACGGTGACCGGCGCCAGGATGAACAACCAACCCAGCCGGTTTGTTGATCACAATGAGATCTTCATCTTCGTAAAGAACATCGAGCGGAATCGCTTCCGGTCGGTTGTCGATCTTTTCCGGAGGTGGCTCGTTCATTTCAACGCGATCGCCAGCGCGAACGAGATCGCGCGGTCGGGCAGTCGCGCCATTTAGCTTGACGCATTCTTTGCGGATCAATTGTTGGAGACGCGATCGCGAAAACTTCGGGAGCTCGCGCGCGAGAAATTGGTCGAGACGCAGTCGCGCCGCGTTTTTCGACACAACTAGATGGATAAAGTTGGATGCTTCTGTCATGACCGGCCAACGACTCCTCACCCCGCCCTCTCCCCTTAGCAAGAGGAGAGGAGAAAGGTGAGGCGATGAGCTTCGTTGCCCTGGCAATTGTCGATGTTACAATCGGTTCAATGGCGGCTGAATCGACCGTATCGACATCGCAAACTTGTCCTGCCTGCGCCACTTCTATCGACACAAGCGACGCAGAGCCGCTTGCTCGCGTTGAGTGCCCCAACTGCGGCGAAAAAGTGCGGGCCGAGCGCATGTTCGACCATTTTGTGATCGTAGAGACGGTCGGCGTGGGCGGAATGGGAACCGTTTACAAAGCGCGCGACACACTGCTCGACCGGTTCGTGGCCTTGAAACTTCTGCGCAAGGATCTCGAAGGCGGACTCGACGAGACCGCGCATTTGCAACAGGAAGCGCGCATGGCCGCGTCGGTTAATCATCCCAACATCGTCCAGATTTTTTCATCTGGGACTGATCACGGCCAGTTTTATCTCGTGATGGAACTCGTCGAGCGCGGAAGTCTCGACGATTTCATCGAACAACATACCCGTTTGCCGGAAGAGCAAGTGTTAGAGGCGGGCATTCAAACCGCCAAAGGCCTGCGCGCGGCATACGCTAAAGGCCTGATTCATCGCGACGTGAAGCCGGCCAACATTCTTTTCGCCGACGAACACATGGCCAAGATCGGCGATTTCGGATTGGCTGGAATAGCAGCCGAAGCACGTGGCGAAATTTGGGGTACGCCTTACTACGTCGCGCCGGAACGATTGAACAATCAGCCGGACGATTTCCGGAGCGACATTTACAGTCTCGGGGCCACTCTTTTTCATGCGCTCGCAGGCAAGGCGCCGATCGAAGGCGAAACGAATTCTGCAACCGAATTGCGCGCACTCAAAAACCAGCCGCTTCTCCTATCGGTTGTTGCGCCAGAAGTTTCCGCTGATACCGCGCGGGTCTTGCAGAGAATGGTCGCCCCGGAGCCCGCGCAACGGTTTTCGTCTTACGACGAGCTGGTTACCGAGCTCGAGCGAGCCTACAAAAAATTAACCGGCCGCGACGTGATCGATGTTGCGACGGCAAAACACAGAACGCGAAGAATCATTGCCGCAGCTGCAGCGATTGTGCTGGTTACCGCGCTCGGAGTTTTTGTTTTCGTTCGCAACACCCAAAAACAAATCGCTGTCTTTTCGACCGCAATTCCGATTGCAGAACTTGAGAAACAGGCAGCCGAAGCACGACACCAGCTCGTTCTCGATCACTACAACGTCGCCGGATCGGCTTTCGCTCGCATCGCTACCGAAGCGCGAAACCGGCAGCCGCTTTACGATTGGGCGCGTTTGCAACAGGGACTCGCTGCCATGATCGGCCGTAACGACGCACAAGCGCGCGAATCGTTTCAGGCGATTGAAAAGGCAGGCACGAAAGGTTTTGCCAAAAACGATGTCGATCTTGCGGACTTTTTTGTCGCAACGTCGAAGACGCTGTTGTCGCCGGGCCCGGTTCAGTCCGGTCAACTTTCTGTTAAAGGCCCCAGCTCGCCTGAGCTGTTCGCGTTTTTTTCCTTTGCGTTGAAAGACATTAACCAGCTCGACGTCCAGAACGCGGCTCAACTGCTCGAGCAGTTTGTAAAGACGCAACCCTCCGGAAAGTTTGCCTGGATCGCAGAACTGAAGCCGATCGCGCAAAAATATCTGGACGACTGTCGGTTTTACTTGACCTGGAAAACTCAGCCGAATCGAAGCGCGGATGCAGCAGCTTTAAAAAAACAGTTAAAGACGCGTAGCGCGATTTCCGATGCGATCGTCGGAAAAGAAAAACAGGTCGCGCCTCCGACCGCAGCGGGGCCCTCGCAACCGCCGCGCCAGCTGACTCAGAAGGAACCGGATGCAGCAGCTCGGAAAAAAGCGCAATGGCTGGCCGCTTGGAAAAAGAACCTGGTCAACGACCTCAATCGCACACAATTTTCGGGCGAAATTACCGACACGACCGGCGCTGAATACACCGGAATATCCAGTGTCGACAATCAAACCGTCGGTTTAAAGCTTCCCTACGGCATTGTTCGCGTTTCCTGGAGCAAACTCGCGCCAAGAACGCTGCTGAGCATTTCCACCTCATTCATTCGGCCGAACGCGCCCGACGCGGCGGATCGACAATGGCTTTGCGCCAGTTACGCAAACGCGACTGGGCAGGGGGACGCCGCGCGTCAGTTGGCAGAAGCTGCCGCAAAATCGAAGCCTGAATATCGCGACCAGATGGCGCTGCTTTTTGCGCAGTAAGTGGATCGGCTTCTCCGAGGACGATGCTAGAGCACCTGGCGCATTTTCTGCTCGTTAAAATGTATGCGCCGCTGGATTTATCTGGGCTTTTCCCTCCTCGTCTTTGCAACGCAGGCCGGGCAATTGCCGCTCACTGTCAACCAGATCAGTCTGATGCTGCGTGCCGGCTATTCGAGCAACTCGCTGACGCACGAATTATCGACGCGACATTTCGCCGACACGGTCGACGAAACTAACGAGAAAGTGCTTGTTAAAGCCGGCGCTTCCGCGGAGTTGATCGCTGCGCTGAAAAGCGGAATCTATTCGCTTTCGCCTGAAAAAACGGCGGCTGTTCAACAACAGATCGCCGCAGAAGAACAGCGTCGCGCCGAACAATCGGAAGCGTCTCGCAAGTCGGAGGCCGCTTATCAGGCGCGAGTTATGCGCGAGCGTAGTGCAAAACCGGCCCCAATCGGCTCCGATGCAAATTTCGGCACGATTTCCGAATTTCTGAAAGGCGACCTGGTTCAAATGCACAATGGCGCGCTTTCTCACGTCGATGATGGCGCGCTGGCGAACAAGAAACTGCTCGCATTTTATTTTTCAGCGCAATGGTGCGGGCCCTGTCGCAAGTTCACTCCTCAACTGGTCGATTATTACAAGCGCGTCGCCTCCGAACATCCTGAATTCGAGATCGTCTTTTACAGCAGGGACCGATCACTATTCGCGATGGAAAAGTACGTGCGCGAGGAAAACATGCCCTGGCCGGCAATCGACTTTTCGAAACTTAAAGAGAAGGAAGTCTTGGCTAAAAATGCTGGTTCGGGAATTCCCTCGCTCGTTCTGGTAGATTCTACCGGTAAAGTGATCTCAAGCAGTTACACCGGTTCCCAATACGTTGGACCGGAGAAGGTCCTCGCCGACCTCGACGCTATCTTCGCTGGCAAAGCGTCGGCGCGATTGGCTGCGCAATAAACGCAGTTGCCGACAATTCTTGAAGCTCGTCTATTTTGTCGAGCAAATGGCAAGAAACTTTGTCGCGGAGCGGATGGCGCGGCTCGGCGTGCGCGATGTCGATCTTGAGGAGACATTCGCGCGGTCCGGCGGACCGGGTGGTCAGAATGTAAACAAAGTCGCGACCGCGGTGACCCTGCGCCATCGGCCGAGCGGAATCAGCGTAACGGTCCAGGATTCGCGTTCTCAAGCGATGAATCGCAAGCTCGCGCGGCAACGATTGCTTGACGCGATCGAAGATCGACATCGCGCGGTGCGACGCGCGCAGGTTAGCGCCCGCGAAAAGGAGCGTCGTCGCAAATCGCCGCGTCCAGCCGCGCTCAAACGAAGAATTCTCGAATCGAAACGAAAACGCGGCGAGCTGAAGAAGCAGCGTGCTAAGATCGACATGTAGCTGTCGCCGTGTCGGCGACGCAACGCCACTCCGGCTCGGAGCCCTTCGCACAGCGGAGCGGCTACATTAAAATCCGCCGCAAAATTCTACATCTGCCGAAACAGTTTGGGGCGAAGTAATTATGTAGCGATGATTCACACTATGAAAAAACTTCTCATTCCTTGGTTTTCGCTCCTGATTGCTGTGTTCCTGAGTTCCTGCGCAAGCGAGCCAGCATCCACGACGACGACGACAACGACCCGTGAGACGACGGTCCAGCCTGCGACGACGACGCAAAGCACCACGACCCGTTACTGATTGGAAGTTTTCTTCCCGCGACGAGAAAAGGGCACGCGACCGCGTGCCCTTACTTCTTTTGAGGTTTTTCCGGCTTTTCGGGAGTCGGAGCTTCGGCGGTCTGGGCTTCTTCTTCTTCCGCTTGGCTGACCACCGGCGCGATCGCCTGCAATTTTTCTCCCTTGCGAAGGTCCATTAATTTTACTCCCATGGTATTGCGCCCGGTTTCCCGGATCTCTTTGACCCGAGTTCGGACCATTTGGCCCTTGGTTGTAATCAACATCATCTCGTCGGTGTCGCGCACGGTCAGAGCGCCAACGACATCCCCGGTCTTGGTTCCGGTTTTCATGGTGATGATGCCTTTGCCGCCGCGCTTTTGTTTGCGGTAATCATCGAACGGCGTGCGTTTGCCGATGCCGTTTTCGCCGGCAACAAGAAGCGTTGCGTTTGGATCGACAATCGCAATCGCGATCACCCGATCTTTCTTGTCCGGACGAATTCCCCAGACGCCAACCGTGTTTCGACCCTGATCTCGCAGTTGTTCCTCATGAAAACGGAGACTCATTCCTTCTTTCGTGATCAAGACGAGCTCGTTGTTTCCGCTCGTCAGTTTGGCGTCAATCAACCGGTCGCCTTTTTCGATTTGGATGGCGATGATGCCGCCTTTCCGAACGTTTCGATAGTCGGAAAGGTTCGATTTCTTGACGATGCCCGATTGTGTCGCAAAAACGACGTGGAGATTTTCATCCCAGGTTTGATCGACCGCATTCGGGCCAACACCGGATTTCTTCGATTGGATTCGAATCGTGGCGGCGATTTTTTCTTCCGGTCGCAATTGAAGAATGTTGGCAATCGATCGGCCTTTAGCCGCGCGTCCCATCTCCGGAATCTCGTAAACTTTTTCGACGTAGGCGCGTCCAGATTCCGTGAAAAACATCAGATAGTCGTGCGTCGTGGCGGTGAAAAGATGCTCGACGAAATCGCCTTCTTCCTCCTCGGTCGCACCTTCGCGCGTGGACATGCCGATCACGCCCTTGCCGCCGCGGCGCTGCGCGCGAAAGGCGCTCACAGCTGTGCGCTTGATGAAACCGCCGTGGGTGATGCTGATGATGCAGCCTTCGTTGGCGATGAGATCCTCCATGTTGATCTCACCTTCATCGACCGCGAATTGCGTCAAGCGTGGCGAACCGTGTTTGTCGCGAAGTTCCCGCAGCTCCTTTTTGACGATAGTGAAAACGCGCTGCTCCTTGGCGAGAATGTCGCGCAAATCCTGAATTGTCTTGATCAGTTCCTTATATTCTTTGTCGATCTTGTCCCGTTCGAGACCGGTCAATTGATACAAACGAAGATCGAGAATCTGATTGGCCTGGTGTTCGCTGAAGGCGTAGCGGCCTTCCGTCAGGCGCGCGGGATTGCGGATGAGAATGCCGATCTGCTCGACCTGCTTTTTGGTAAACTCGAACGCGAGGAGCTTGATTCGGGCCTCATCGCGATTGGCCGATCCGCGAATGATGCGGATGAATTCGTCGAGGTTGGCGAGCGCGATGAGATAACCTTCGAGGGTTTCGGCGCGTTCTTCGGCTTTGCGCAATTCGAAGCGGGTCCGTCGCAATATCACTTCGCGGCGATGCTCGATGTAAGCGGCGTTGGCTTCCTTGAGCGAAAGCAGTTTCGGCCGGCCGTGATCGATCGCCAGCATGATGACCGCGAAGGAGCTTTCCATCGCGGTGTGCTTGTAGAGATTGTTGATGACGATCTTGGGATTGGCGTCGCGCTTGAGCTCGATTACCACCCGTGTGTTTTCGTCCGATTCGTCGCGGACCGCGGTGATCTCGCTCAGAACTTTCTCATTCACCAAATCGGCGATGCGCTCGACCAGCGTCGCGCGGTTCACGTTGAACGGGATCTCGGTGATGACGATCTGTTCTTTGCCACCTTTGATTTCTTCAACGCCCGCTTTGCCCCGCACTTTCATGCTCCCGCGGCCGGTCGCTAGATATTGTTTGACCCCGCTGACGCCGCAGATCGCGCAGCCGGTCGGGAAATCTGGCCCCTTCACGTGCTTCATCAAACCCTCGAGCGTGATGTCGGGATCGTCGATCTGCGCGCAAATGCCGTCGATTACTTCGACCAGATTGTGCGGCGGAATGTTCGTTGCCATTCCAACCGCGATGCCGGTGCCGCCGTTGACAAGAAGGTTCGGAAATGCCGCTGGGAAAACGGTTGGTTCGGTCCGCGTCTCGTCGTAGTTCGGAACGAAATCCACCGTGTCCTTGTCCATGTCGACCATGAGCGCGGCGCCGAGATGGGTCATGCGCGCCTCGGTGTAACGCATCGCAGCCGGCGGATCGCCTTCGACCGATCCGAAATTGCCCTGACCGTCCACCAACGGCTCGCGCATCGCCCAAGCCTGCGCCATGTGGACGAGGGTGGGGTAGATTACTGCTTCGCCGTGCGGGTGATAGTTACCGCTCGTGTCACCGCAAATTTTCGCGCATTTCCGATGTTGCCGGCCCGGGAAGAGCGACAGATCATGCATCGCGTAGAGAATTCTGCGCTGCGATGGTTTCAGACCATCTCGCGCATCGGGCAAAGCGCGAGAAATGATAACCGACATCGAATAGTCGAGGAACGACCTCGACACCTCGTCGGCCACATTTACCGGATCGACTTTTTCGTTCGCGTTATACACCGGAGTTAATGACGAAGGACGAATGACGAATGACGAAGCAACAGCGAGCAGTTTCGATCAACAACAATTCCTTCGGCATTCGACATTTGTGTTTCGTCATTTAAACGTCCAGATTTCGGACGTTTAATGCGTTGTCCTCGATGAATTGCCGGCGCGGCTCGACCACGTCGCCCATCAGGATCGTAAACATTTTGTCGGCATCGACCGCGTTGTCGTCATTCAAATCGACTTTGAGCAGTTTACGTTTCTCGGGATTCATCGTCGTCTCGAATAATTCTTTCGCGTTCATTTCGCCGAGACCTTTGAACCGTTTGATCTGCACGCCGCGGCGTCCGATTTCCAAAATCTTCTCCAGAATTTCAGGAATGGAGAAAAGCGGATGCGAAACGGCTTTTTCGCCTTCGCCTTCGATCAACTCAAAAATCGGGCGATCGCTTGCCGCGTAGTGATCGACTTTCAAACCTTTGCGCGCCAGCTCCGCGATGATTTTCTGGATCGCCGCCGATTCATGGAGCTCGACCAGTTTGGCGCGGCGACGAACGCCGTTGGTTTTCGCCGTCGGCGCGTGAATATCTCCCAGCGGCAACAGTTCCTGCTCCATCTGGGTGTCGAACAAATTGAGATCGAGGTTCGACTCGTGAAATTTCCGGACTGCTTTCTCGTCGTGAAAATAGTGGACGTTTTCGTCATTCCCCTCCCGGACTTTTACGAGATAGGCGGGGAGCTTGCCGGACTTGGAAATGCGCTCCTCCAGATAAGCCTCGAAATCGCCACCGTGGCGTCGAACCACCTCGCTTAGCTTCGCCAATTTTTCGAGCGATTCGAGAATGTCCTTCAGTTGCGCTGCCGTGACCTCCTTGCTGTCGGCGAGATTCTTCACTTTCACGTCTTCGGCGCCGAGAGAGATCAAGATTTTGTTTAACTGCACGTCGTCATCGACGTATTCCTCGCGTTTCTTGCGTTTGATTTGGTAGAGCGGCGGCTGGGCGATGTAAATTTTGCCGGCACGGACAAGCTCAGTCATTTGCCGGAAGAAAAACGTGAGCAGCAGCGTCCGAATATGCGATCCGTCCACGTCGGCATCCGTCATGATGATGATCCGGCCGTAACGCAACTTCGACATGTCGAAGCGGCCTTCGTCTTTGCCGTTGCCGTCCTCCTTCGGTTTGCCGATTCCAGTGCCAATCGCGGTAATCATCGATTGGATCTCGGTGTTCTTGAGAAATTGATCTTCGCGCGCTTTCTCAACGTTGATCAGCTTGCCGCGAATCGGCAGAATCGCCTGGTAACGCCGATCGCGCCCTTGTTTCGCGGAGCCGCCAGCCGAATCGCCCTCGACAATATAAAGCTCGGTCAATTCCGGATCGCGTTCCGAGCAATCGGCCAATTTTCCCGGCAACCCACCGCCAGTGAGCGCACCTTTACGAATCGTTTCGCGCGCTTTGCGTGCTGCTTCACGTGCGCGCGCGGCCGTCAGAATTTTTTCGAAAATGCGCCGCGCGATCGGCGGGTTCTTGTCGAAGAAAGTCATCAAACCCTCGTAAACCGCGGAGTTGACGATGCCGTCGATCTCGGTGTTCACAAGTTTCACCTTGGTTTGCGATTCGAACCGCGGGTTGGGCAATTTGATGCTGAGCACGCAGATCAAACCTTCCCGGACGTCATCGCCAGAAATGGATGGGTCCTTTTCTTTCAAGAGCTGATTCTGCTTCGAGTATTGATTGACTGCTTTGGTCAGCGCCGTCCGAAATCCAGTAAGATGCGTACCGCCGTCCGGATTCGGAATTGAATTGGCGAACGGCAAAATCTGATCGTTGTAGGTGTCGTTATATTGCAGGACAACATCGACAAACACTTCGTCGCGCTGCCGCGAAATCACGATCGGCTTCGGATGCAGGACTTGTTTGTTTTCGCCGAGCTGCTTTACGAATTCCTCGATGCCGTGCTTGTAGAGAAATGTTTCCTTCTTTGGGGAATCGCCGCGCTCGTCGGTGAGATTGATCTCAAGGCCGGGATTTAAGAACGCGAGCTCGCGCAACCGCGTTGCCAATCGCTCAAATTTAAATTCCGTGGTGATCGTGAAGATTGTCGGATCAGGCAGGAACGTGATCAGTGTGCCGGTGGTCTTCTTCCCTTTGACCTCGCCGATGACTTCCAGCTTCTTGGTCGTTTTTCCCTGGGCAAAGGCCATGTGATAGACCTTGCCGTCGCGCGAAACTTCTACCTTGAACCATTCCGAAAGCGCATTGGTGCATTTGGCGCCGACGCCATGCAGACCGCCGGAATATTTGTAAGCGCCTTGCCCGAATTTTCCGCCCGCGTGCAGGTTAGTCAGCACCAGCTCGACGGCCGGCATTTTCCATTTCGGATGAATATCGACCGGAATACCGCGGCCATTGTCGCGAACCGAAACACTGCCATCGACGTGAACCTCTAGGTCGATCTTGTCGCAAAATCCGGCGAGATGTTCGTCGATCGAATTGTCGAGAACTTCGAACACCATGTGGTGCAGGCCGCGCTCGTCCGGGTCGCCGATGTACATGCCGGGGCGCTTCCGGACCGCTTCCAAACCTTCCAGCTTGTCGATCTGAGCGGCGTCGTATTTTTGGAGTTTATTAACCGTTGAAAGCTCGCGCTGGCGATTTCTTTCGATGGATTTTTCGTCGTCTGGATCGACGGAGACGGCGGCTCGAGCTGGCATCGTAAGAACGTAGCGAAAATGCCTCAAGAAACAACTATTAATCTCGTGCTATCAAGAGACTTATTTCCGCTAGCGGTAGGAGGCTCGGGCACTCCAAAGCCCACGGTATTGTGGTCGCCGATTCCCAGTTATTCACAGGTTTTTTTGTCCCCTTGACCAGTCTCTTTTACGCTTCGAAAATGGGGCTCTCAATGCGCCTCCAAACCCTGGCCGAAGGTCGCTGGATCCTTGCGATTTTATTTTTTCTCGCGCTTGCCAGCTGGTTCTTCAGCGCTTGGTTGTCCCTGCTTTTTCTGCTCCTGATCTTCTACACGCTTTTCTTTTTTCGCGATCCAGATCGAAAAATTCCAGCTGATCCGAACGCGGTGGTCGCGGCAGCCGACGGCGTCATCAAAGATATTTGCGAAGTCGAGGAGACCGAGGTTTTGAAAGCGAAAATGCTTCGCGTCGGGATCTTCTTGTCGATCTTCGACGTGCATACCAATCGCGCGCCGGTGGATGGGCGTATCATCTACCGCCAACGTCGGACAGGACTTTGCCTCGACGCGCGTAGTCCTCATTGCTCGGAAAAGAATGAAGCGATGACGTGGGCGTTCGAAAATCCGCGGGCGACGCTCGTGGTCAGGCAGCTAACCGGTGCCGTCGCTCGGCGTATTGTGGCCTGGGCGGATGCAGGCGACGAACTTAGGAAGGGCGAGCGTTTTGGAATGATTCGCTTTGGCTCTCGAACGGAAGTATACTTGCCCCTCACGGCCAGCGTGCAGGTGAAAGTGGGCGAGCACGTGACCGGTGGGTCGACAATTATCGCGCGCCTCCCCGATTCATGAACGAACATCCATCCAAAATTTATCTCCTGCCGAATTTAATGACGGCCGGAAACTTGTTTTGTGGCTTCACCGCCACGCTCAAGATTTTGGAAGGCGCGCTTTTGCAAAGCACGAACGCGGATGCCGCGGCCGATCGCTTTCATGAAGCGATCTGGTTCATTCTCGGCGCTTTCGTTTTCGATTTTCTGGACGGGCGGCTGGCGCGTCTGGGAGGGCACGAAAGCTCCTTCGGTCGCGAATTTGATTCGCTGGCCGACGTCGTTTCGTTCGGCGTCGCACCCGCGCTTTTGGTTTACCGGATTGTGCTTCAGGAATTTCGAACCGCCTGCTGGATCATCGCGTTGATTTATCTCGCGTGCGGTGCGCTGCGTCTCGCCCGCTTCAACACCGCGTCGGCGAATCACGAACGAGAATCCACCATCAACGGCGGGAAGAATTTCACGGGCTTCCCGATTCCCGCTGCTGCCGGCTTGATTGCGTCGATCACGTTATTTTTGCTCTGGTTGGCTGAAGGCGAGCACCATCTCGGCAAATGGAAATTCGTTTTGCCGCCCCTCCTACTCTTCCTTTCCTTCATGATGTTCAGCCGTTTCCAGTACCCCAGTTTCAAGGCGATCAATTGGAAAACGAAAAAATCCATTCCGCGATTTCTGGTTATTTTCCTCGTCCTCATCTTTACGGCGATGAATTACGAATGGATGCCAGCTGTCCTGTTTCTCGCATATCTGCTTTACGGATTTCTGCGGCCGTGGCTGTCGCGCGAATGGCAGCGCGAAATTGAGGAAGAGATCGGCGAAGAAGGCTCCGAAGATCCGACCGAGCAGGCCTCGTAAGATCGACAGTTACTTGTTCAATCGCGCGAGAATTTCCGGGTCGCGCACATCTGCCCATTCGCCCGTCAGCTCGGGTGCTTGTACTTTCTTTCCAGATTGTGCGAGCTCGCGAATCGCGTCTGTCAGTTCGTATTCGCCGCGCGGCGATGGTTTCAATCTTGCAGTAAAATCAAAAATGCTCGGTCGAAAAGCATAAAGACCGGCGTTGTACCACGGACTTGTCGCTTCTCCCGGTTTTGATTTCTCGCGAAGATCGACAAGCTCCATGCGTTCGTTCAGAAAAACCGCGCCGCCTTTACTCACATCTTCGCCGCGCGTCACGCTGATAAGTGCTTCAACGTCGTCCGCAAGATCGACAATGCGTTTGTAATTCGCGGGATCGACCAAAATATCTCCGTAAGCGAGAACAAATGAAGAATCGCCCACGAAATTTCGGGAAAGATCGACAACGCGCCCGGTCCCGTCTTGCGTGACCTGCGTCGCGTATTGGATGTCGATCTTATAGCGCGACCCGTCGCCGAAAAAATTCCGCACGGCCTCAGCGCGGTAGCCGATGATAATTAGAAACCTCCGAACACCGGCATCGCGCAAACCTTCAACGATATGTTGCAGAACCGGTTTGCCGCGCACCTCGATCATCGGCTTCGGTAACTCGGCGGTCAGTTCGCGCATCCGCGTGCCGCGACCGGCCGCCAGTACGACTGCCTGGTCGATCTTGGTCATTTTATCAGTCGGAATGACGGAGCGCGGTTTAAATTGAAACTCCACGCGTGCTCGCTGAGAGTCCCGCCGATGGCTGCTCTCCAATTCCTCAGCAAATATCGCGAGACCGGATTACTTTTGCTTCGTGCCAGTCTCGGTTTGATATTCATCATTCTAATCGCACCGATTTTGTGGAGCGGCCAGGGGAGCTGGGAGCATTTCGGATCGGCCGTGCGCCATCTCGATTTTCATTCGCACTACAAGTTTTGGGGATTCGTCGGCGCAATTGTCGGCTGCGCCGGCGCTGTGCTGATGATTCTCGGTTTATTTTTTCGAATCGGGGTGCTTTTTGCGCTCGTGGTCACGCTCGTTCACCTGGTCGCGGTCTGGCGCAGCCGCGGAGAATTTCTTGTTCGCTTGCCGGCGTTCGAGATGTCGATCTTACTTATCAGTTTACTTTTCATCGGCCCCGGCAAATACAGCGTCGACCAAAATTAAGAAGACGTCGTTTCTTTGGGCGACTCCGTTTTAGATGGCGTGATAATCAGCCCGGGCAAATTCGCCTGTTTGATCATATCGCTGACTTTCGCCACGTCCTGAGATTTGATCTGCGACCATTTTGCCAATTGCTCATCGAGCTGTTTGCTTAGGGTTTGAAAAACCTCCAGCTGCGGTTTGGTCGGCTCCGTCGAATCGCCAGCGTCAATGTAATGACTGAACGAATCAAAGCGTTCGTTCAACATGCTCGGGAACGCGAGATTTCCTTCCGATCCTTTCATGTTTACCTGAATCAGCTCCTTTTCGACGTCGGACATTTTGTGATCGAGATCGTCCGCCGCCGTGAGCGTTGGTTTCAGTTTTTCGTCATCTCCGAATCGCGTGTGGAGATTTTTGATCTGCCCTTTGACCTCACGAATCTCGTTGATTGCCTGGTGCAACTGCGAAATGCGATCATTTACTTGGGTTGCGAGCGCGAATTGTTTTTGCAACGCCGGCTCCGAGCCTTTGTTGCGCGGATCGATCACTACTTTCAACGGCACGGTCTGCGATTTGCCCGCGACCGTCATTTTCACCTGATAATCACCGGGCAAAGCGAGTGGACCCTTCGGACCGGTTCCGCTGTAGAAGGCGCCAGGAGTTTGCACCGGGTCATTGTAGCGCAAATCCCACGCGAACCGGCTCATTCCTTCATTCGCGGGAATTGTTTTCACGCGTTCGACCCGGTCAGGCCATTCCGGCGGCTGTTCGCCTTCTTTTTTCTCCTTATTCGAGAGATGCCGCACGACCTTTCCCTGCCCATTGAGAACATCAAGCGTCACTTCATCTTTCGGCGCGGTCTTGAGATAATAGTCGATCATCGCGCCCGCGGGCGGGTTGTCGCCGACTGGCTGGCGTTTGTCGAATTCCTCCGGGTAATGCAAACGCAACGCGGTTTCCGGTTGATAAAGAATGAAATCTGAATTGGCCGATTGCGCGCTCAACTGCCGAAGCGGCGTAAGATTGTCCAGCACCCAAAACGCTCGGCCGTGAGTTCCGACTACCAGATCGTCGTCTTTGACGACTAAGTCGTGAACTGGCGAGCGCGGCAGATTCAACTGCAACGGCTGCCAGTGCGCACCGGAATCAAACGAAACGTAAACGCCCAGCTCGGAGCCGGCATAAAGCAGTCCGGCCTTCTTCGGATCCTCACGCACTGCGTGCACGAACGCGCCATCCGGAATTCCGTTAACGATCGACGTCCAGGTCTTGCCGAGATCGGCCGTCTTAAAAATGTAAGGCTTGAAATCGTCCAGCTTGTGTCGATCGATCGCGGCATAAGCGGTCTTGCCGTCGTGCGGCGACGCTTCGATTGAATCGACCGTGCTCCATTCCGGCATTTTCGGACTGACATTGGTCCAGTGCGCGCCGTCATCCGTGCTGACATGAATCAGTCCGTCGTCTGATCCAGCCCAAAGCGTTCCTTTGTCCACCGGCGACTCAGTTAACGCAAAGATCGTGTCATAATATTCGACCGACGTGATGTCGTTCGTTAGCGGACCGCCGCTCGGTTGCTGCTTCGTCTTGTCGTTGCGCGTCAGATCTTCGCTGATCTTTGTCCAACTCTGGCCGTGATCCGCCGATTTAAAAACGCATTCCGCTGCGGTGTAGATGACATCCGGATTGTGCGGCGAAAGCAGGAGCGGAGACACCCATTGGAAGCGATGCGCCAGATCCACCGCGCCGCGCCCGGAATTGTCCAGGGGTAGCGGACTGATGTCCTGGTCGTCTTCCCTGGTTTTATTGTAGCGCGCGATATAGCCCTCGCTGTTCGAATAAATGATGTGCCAATCGCGCGGGTCGGGAATCACGAACCCGCACTCGCCGCCTCCGGCCGGATACCAATCCTCGCGGCCGATCACGCCCGAGTCAGTCCGGCTCGCGATGCAAACGTTCGAGTTGTCCTGTTGTGCGCCATAAATGTGATACGGAAATGCGTTGTCGACCGCAACGTGATAGAACTGCGCCGTCGGCTGGTTGTTTTGCGTGGTCCAGCTTTTTCCGCCGTCGATCGAAATGCTCGCTCCGCCGTCGTTTGCGTTGCCGATGCGATTCGGGTTTTGCGGATCGATCCAAAGACCGTGGTGATCGCCGTGGCGCGCCGGAAGCAGATTAAATGCTTTGCCGCCGTCGACTGATTTGAAGGCGCCCGTGTTTAAAAGATAAACCGTGTCCGCCGATTTCGGGTCGGCGTAAACTTTGCTGAAGTACCATGCGCGCTGGCGAAAGCGGCCATCATCATTCACCCGGGTCCATTTTTGGCCGGCATCATCCGAGCGAAACAAGCCGCCTTCTTTCGCTTCGATGATTGCATAAACGCGATTCGAATCCGCACCCGAGACCGCCACGCCAATTTTCCCCAAAATTCCTTCCGGAAGACCGTTTCCTTCCAGATGTTTCCAAGTCGCGCCGTTATCTTCCGAGCGATACAACCCGCTGCCCGCTCCTCCGCTCGAAAAAAACCACGGCTGGCGTCGCGCCTGCCAGAGCGACGCAAAAACAATGTTCGGATTATGTGGATCGAACACCACGTCGATCCCGCCCGTGTTTTCGTCTTTACTCAAAACTTTCGTCCACGTTTTGCCGCCGTCGGCGGTCCGAAAGATTCCGCGCTCCTGATTTGGACCGAACGCATGTCCGAGAGCCGCGACCAGGACGACGTCCGCGTTTCTTGGATCGACAATCAACGCGCCGATTTGGCGACTGTCTTTGAGTCCGATATTTTTCCAGGTTTTGCCTGCGTCGATCGATTTATAGACGCCAATTCCGTAAGTGGTGTTGCCGCGTATGGCCGCTTCACCGGTGCCGGCGTAAACGACGTTATGATCTGACGGTGCCACCGCGATCGCGCCGATGGACGAAATATCTTCTTTGTCGAAAAGGGGCGTCCAATTCTGGCCGCCATCGGTCGTTTTCCAAACTCCGCCCGCAACTGCGCCGAAATAATAGGTGTCCGGTTCGCCGGGAACGCCTTCAATCGCGAGGGCGCGACCGCCGCGGAACGGTCCGATTTGTCGCCATTGCATTCCACTAAAAAGTTTTTCGTCGATCGCGCCTGGCGGAACTGGCTTTGGCGTCGCCATTGGCGATTTCGTGGGCGACGGTGTTTGGCGGCCTTCTTTCGGCGGCGGAGTAACCGCAAAGGTGTTGAAACAAACGGAAAACAGCGCCGCCGAGAACAGAAAACGCAAAGTGGACGAAATCATCCGCTTAAGGTGAAAAGCTTGCCGCGCTCTTCAACTGGAATCGCGCAAACAGATCAGCGCCCGGTTGCGCGCACGGCCAGAATGTAGGCGATCACCGCATCGCGCTCCGCGGGCTTCAAACTCGCGCGATGCGACATACTGTTCACAATCTCGATCCAATCTTTTGTCGTGTAACGCCACATCGCCGGAAGCGTGTGGCATTCAATGCAGCGATGAACGAAAAGTGTGCGGCCTTCGTGCAGCTTCGCCAGGCTTGTCGTGCTTGCCCGCCGTGGAGGGAGCGAAGGCCTGCCCCGAGCGTCAGTCGAATGGGTCGAAGGATCGACATCTTGCCTTCGTGAATTCCCCGACGCCATTTGCGTCGTCACCGGCGGGACGTAATTCGTCGATTCGCAGCTCGCTAATTGCGAGATACTAATCAGTGACAAAGTCAGAACTAGTCGCGGCACCCTCGCCAGTCGCTTCGCGTCTTCCTCTCCCTCAGGCTGAGGGAGAGGATTGAGGTGAGGGTTCGTCATTATCCGCATTTTAAAAACCAAGCCCGAAAATCGTGCGCAATTGAAAATCCGCCTCATCCGGTGTGTCGGTGGCTTGGGCGAGAGCGGTGACAGTTACAAACCAGCTTTGGTGACGATACGAAATGTTCGGGCCGGCAAAAACATTTCTGATTTTTTCGTCGTCACGCCAATCCGGGAACACAAACTCGTGCAAAAATTCGATTCCGACGGAAAGTCGCGGCGAGATTTCATAACTCGCGCCGACTGCCTCCTGCAATTCGCCGTTTTGTTCTTCCAGCCCTTTTTCTTCCCATTCGGCTTCCAGGGTCGCGTTGTAATCCAGAATCCAGCGTCCAAAATTCTTTTGCGCGATCAATTTCGATTCTGATTCGAAATGCTGGCGCGAAACGCTGATCTCCTGGTAAAGCGAAATGCCGACGGGATCGACGACCGGGTTCGACAAGTTGTAGATCAGCTCTACCGCGCCACCGTTGTACTCAAATCCGCCGTCGCTGTGATGGCTCCAATCGAGCGGATAAATTCCAAGTTGGAGCCGGTCAGTGATTCCAACTTCGATTTCTTCGCGAATAAACACGTCGTTCCAACCGGCGCCGTGCGCCCACGTCACTGTGTTCTCGAGCTCAATACTGCCCGGCGGGGCTGTTGGCGCTTCATATAAATAAGTAAAATGGCGGACTCCCGCGAAAACGCACATCGCCGGCAACGCCAGGAATAAAGTCGATAGCGTCAATTTTTTCATCGAAGGAGCGGCGCGTTTTAAGTCCTGTAGGGGAAGCCGTTGGCTTCCCGATTCACCGAGATGGGACGCTAACAGCGTCCCCTACAGTATTGTTTCATTCGCGTCAGTGAACGGGCTGCAGTTCTTCGGCGACTGCCTCGCGTGCTTCGGCTTTCGCCTCTCGAACAGGCTCTTCGATCGCCGGTCTCCCGCCAAAATGGCGGGCTGCATAGTACGATCCGATCACCAAGACAGCGGCGATGAATTGCGCGATCAGGGTTTCGTAAGTCGGGAACACCGAGAACCACATTCCCATCCAGCGCGGGATCATCGGAACGAGCGACGCAATCGGCGTGGTCGAGATCCAATGTGCGAGCTGCATCTCCTGCGCTTGTTCGCCAACCATCACCAGCAACACCACGCCGAGTAGAATGCCGGTTGTGATAAGCATTTTGCGATAAGGAAGCTTTTGCTGCAGGACAAACGTCAACACCGCCACGATTCCGGAGAGCGCTATTCCGAGAAGAGCGCCTTTCAATACCACGCCGCCGCCGAGCCGGAGATTGTAGCTCTGCAAAAACAGAACGACTTCAAATCCTTCGCGGTAAAGGGAAGTGAATCCGAGAAGGATCAATCCCCAGAGCAACGAGCGTTTCGCAATTTCGTGGCCGTTTTCGAGCAGCGCTTTGCGACGGCGATTGTGCGCGCGGATCCAACCGCCCCAATAAATTTTGTGGAAGAACCAATTCATAATCACGAGCAACACCACGACGGCAAGAAGTCCGGTCGCGGCTTGCAAATCGAGTGCGCGCATGTTGTCGCTCAGTGAATCGACAATGCGCACCGCGATGAACCACGTGATCAGTGTTGCACCGAACGCGACGCCGGCGCCAACCGCCACCGGCTTTCGATGCGCGCGTTTCGCGCCGGTCATGCTGGCGGTGATCGCCGCCAGCACGAGGATGCATTCGAGTCCTTCACGAAAAACAAGAATACCGATATCGAGAAACGCGACCGTCGGACTCGTGTTCGGTTGGGTCGGATCCGGCGCGCCGTGCGCGGTGATTCCTTGCCACACGATCATCGCGACGACCCCGATCGCAGCCGTGAAAATACCGATCCCAAAAATGACACGCCACGAACGATCGACCTGGCGCAAAGCAGTCGCACTCACAGGTAAATCCTAACACAGCCGTAACCGGGCTGCTGCCGGTCAGTTGCGTTTTTTTAGCGGCGCTTTGCGCCACTCAGATTCCCCACGAAGGACACGAAGCACACAGAGTTTTCGACAGAATTAACAGAATGAACCGAATAGGCAGTCCGGAATTCTGAAGATTCTGTCCATTCTGTCTAGTTTTACTCTGCGACCTCCGCGATCTCCGCGGTTACGGCCCAATCGTACCGAACAAATTAGCTTCAATATCAATTCCAACGAAGATTACACGTCGTAGTACATCGAGAACTCGTACGGGTGTGGCCGTAGACGCAGCGCGTCGTATTCCTTTTGTTTCATGTCGATCCAGTTCGCGATGAAGTCGGCGTTGAAGACGTCGCCGCGGAGCAGGAAGGAATGATCGGCCTGGAGCGCTTCGATCGCGCCGCGGAGTGAATCGGGTACGCTCGCGATCTGCGCGAGTTCTTCCGGCGGCAGATCGTAGAGATTTTTGTCGAGCGGATCGCCGGGATCGAGGCGGTTCTGGATTCCATCGAGGCCAGCGAGCAAGAGCGCCGAGAATGCGAGATATGGATTCGCTGCCGCATCGGGCGTGCGGAATTCGATCCGTTTTGCTTTCGGACTCGGCGAATAAGTCGGAATCCGGATCGCGGCGGAACGATTGCGCGCGGAGTACGCGAGATTGACCGGCGCTTCGAATCCGGGCACGAGCCGTTTGTAACTGTTGGTAGTCGGATTTGTCAGGCAGGTGAGCGCGGGCGCGTGTTTCAGAATGCCACCGATGAAAAACAACGCCAGGTCGCTCAGCCCGGCGTAACCGTTGCCGGCGAAGAGCGGTTTGTCGCCGTTCCAAAGCGAGATGTGCGTGTGCATGCCCGAGCCGTTGTCGGCGAAGAGCGGCTTCGGCATGAACGTGACCGTCTTATTGTGCTTCTTGGCGACGTTGCGCAGGATGTATTTGTAATATTGCAGGTTGTCGCCCATGCGCTTGAGCGGCGCGTAGCGAATGTCGATCTCGGCCTGGCCGGCGGTCGCGACTTCATGATGCTGGCGCTCGATTGGAACGCCGGCGCGCTCGAGCTCGATGCACATTTCGTTGCGAATGTCCTGCAACGAATCCATCGGCGAGACCGGGAAATAACCTTCCTTCGGTCGAATCTTGTAACCGAGGTTGGGAAATTCTTCGCGTGGGCTGTTCCAATGCCCCTCGATGCTATCGACGCGGTGCATTGACGAATTGCCGTCGTAACTGAATCGGACATCATCAAAGATAAAGAACTCCGCTTCCGGTCCGAAGAAGGCGGTGTCGGCAATTCCGGTGCTCTTTAAATAAGCTTCCGCCTTTTCGGCGACGCCGCGCGGGTCGCGGTCGTACGGCTCACGCGTGATCGGATCGACGATGGTGCAAATCAAACTCAGGGTCGGCTCGGCGTTGAAGATGTCGATCCAAGCGGTCGTCGGATCGGGAATAACGAGCATGTCGGAAGCGTTGATGACTCTCCAACCGCGGATGCTCGAGCCGTCGAACCCGAGGCCGTCGGTAAAAATTTCTTCGTCGTATTCGGTGAGAGTGGTGGTGAAATGCTGCCAGGTGCCGAGCAAGTCGGTGAACTTGAAGTCGATCAATTTCACGTCGTTGTCTTTGATCATTTTACTGACGTCGGATGCAGTTTTGTCTTTGGCCATTGGGTGTTGAGGAGTTGGGTAGTTAGTTGTTGAAGAATTGTGAATATCCGGGCGGGTTATTCACAAAAACCGCTGAAAACAAAAAGAGCCGAGACAACCCATTTGGCAATGGGCTGAATGCGGCTCGCGTAATCACACTGCTTTTTCGCCGATCTCTTCCGTGCGAATGCGAATCGCGTGTTCGACCGGAAGCACAAAAACTTTTCCGTCACCGATCTTGCCGGTCTTGGCCGCGCCCACGACGGCGGTGACAGCCTTCTCCACCATGTCGTCCGCGAGCACGACTTCCACTTTCACTTTGGGTAGAAAATCGACCGTGTACTCGCTGCCACGATAGATTTCAGTGTGGCCTTTCTGGCGGCCGAATCCTTTCACTTCAGTTACGGTCATGCCTTCAATGCCCAGCTCGGCCAGGGCTTCCTTGACCTCCTCGAGCTTGAACGGCTTGATGATCGCTTCCAGTTTTTTCATGTCGATCTAATCGCGTTCGCTTCATTCGAAGCCGAGCGCGGCACGCGCTTCCTTACCAACGCGATGTTGCGATTGCAAACAAGAAATTTTCGCAATCATGCGCGGAAATTTTTTGCGAAATTTTGCGGCTGTCTATACTAAGTTGATGCCGCGCGATTCGTTCGTTCACCTCCACCTTCACACCGAATACTCGCTGCTCGACGGTGCGGTGCGAATGAAGGAGCTGATGCAAAAAGCGGTCGAATTCGGGATGCCAGCCGTAGCGGTGACCGACCACGGCAATCTATTCGGTGCGATCGAATTTTATCAGGAAGCAACGCGCGCCGGGATCAAGCCGATCATTGGTTGCGAGGCTTACGTCGCGCCGCGCTCGCACAAGGAGAAGGCGAGCTCGCTGCGGGAAGCGGCTTATCACTTCACTTTGCTGGCCCAAAACGACAACGGCTACCGCAACCTTGTCAAACTGATCTCGACCGCCCATCTCGATGGATTTCATTACCGGCCGAGGATCGACAAAGAGTTGCTGGCCCAACATTCGGCGGGGCTGATCGGGCTGAGCGGATGTCTCGCAGGCGAGGTGAACTCAGCGATTCAGTCGGACAACATCGACAAGGCGAAGCAAGCCGCCGCCGAATACCGTGACATTCTGGGCCCCGAAAATTTTTTCATCGAGCTGCACGATCACGGGATGGACGAGCAACGGCGGTGCAACGCGGTGCTTCCAAAGATTGCGAAAGACCTTGGCCTCGGCCTGGCCGCGGCGAACGACGTCCATTTTTTGCGTCGTGACGATCATGACGCGCACGACGTTATGCTTTGCATCGGCACCGGGAAAATGGTGCAGGACGAAAGCCGGATGCGTTACACGCCGGAACTATATTTCAAATCGCCGGCAGAAATGCGCGCACTGTTCAAGGATTTCCCTGAAGCAATCGCTAACACACTCGCGATTAGCGAGCGCTGCAATGTGTCGATCGAGTTCGGTAAATCGAAATATCCAGAATATCCGGTGCCGGAAGGACAAACACGGGAAGGTTATTTGCGCGAGCTTTGTTACAAAGGTCTGGAAGAGCGCTACGGCGAGCGCGCCAAGATCGACAATCAACTGCGCGAGCGCCTCGCTTATGAACTAGGCGTGCTCGAGAAAACGGGATTTGTCAGTTACATCCTGATCGTTTGGGATTTCATTCACTTCGCCAAAGGGCGTGGAATTCCGGTCGGACCAGGCCGCGGATCGGCCGCGGGATCGCTCATCGCTTATGTGCTCGGGGTCACCGATATCGATCCGTTGCAGTACGGGTTGCTCTTCGAACGCTTTCTCAATCCGGATCGGGTGTCGCCGCCGGACATCGATGTCGATTTTTGCGAAGCGCGCCGTGGAGAAGTCCTCGAATACGTGCGGCAAAAATACGGCGAGCGTCGCGTCGCTCAGATTATCACTTTCGGCAAATTGAAGGCGAAAAGCGTAGTGCGCGATGTCGGACGCGTGATGGGGATGAGTTATCGCGATGCGGACCGCATCGCACGCATGATTCCGAATGAGCTCAATATCACCCTCGATTCGGCGGCGGAAAAAAATTCGGAATTGAAGCGCGCCGTCGCGACCGAGCCGCAAACGAAGCAGCTCTTCGAGTACGCAAAGATACTCGAAGGATTATCACGCAACGCTGGGGTCCACGCGGCCGGCGTTGTCATCGCCGATCGTGATTTGTCCGATTACATCCCGCTCTGCCGCGATGTGAAAGGCAACGACGTGATCAGTCAGTATCCAATGGGCCCGCTGAACGATCTCGGTCTGCTCAAGATGGATTTTCTCGGGTTGAAAACACTGACCGTAATCGAGGACACGCTGGTATTGATCCACAAACGCGAGCCGGCGTTTTCACTCAAAGACATCCCGCTCGATGACGCGGCCTCGTTCAGTCTCTACAACCGCGGCGAAACGATTGGTTTGTTCCAGATGGAATCCGGCGGGATGACAAATTTGTCGAAACAATTCGAGGTCAAGAAGCTCGACGACATCATCGCATTGATCGCGCTTTATCGGCCGGGGCCGATGGAACTGATTCCTGAATACGTAAGAGCGAAGAAGGGAGTCACCCCGATTAAATATTTGCATCCGCTGCTGGAAGAAATCTGCGCCGACACCTACGGGGTCATGATTTACCAGGAGCAAGTGATGGCGGCAGCGAGCAAACTCGCCGGCTACTCGCTCGCGCAAGCTGATCTACTTCGCCGCGCGATGGGCAAAAAAGACAAGAAAACCATGGCGAAAGAGCGCAGCAATTTTATTGAAGGTTGCGCGCGCACTAACAAGATCCCGGGGAAAAAAGCCAACGCCATCTTCGATTTGCTCGAAAAATTTGCCGGCTACGGCTTCAACAAAAGCCACAGCGCGGCTTATGGCGTGATCAGTTATCAGACGGCCTATTTGAAGGCGCACTATCCGGTCGAGTTCATGGCCGGACTGTTGAGCAACGAAATCAACAACACCGATAAAATTTCGGTGTTCGTCGGCGAATGCAAACGAATGGGAATTTCGATTTTGCCGCCGGACATCAATAAGAGCGGTTTGAAATTTGTTCCCGAAACGCAGGACGGCAAGATGGCGATTCGCTACGGACTGGCCGCGATCAAAAACGTTGGCGAAGCCGCGATGGCGATGTCGATCCAGGAACGGGAGCGGGCAGGGGGTTACACTTCGCTGGAAGATTTTTGTGGAAGGATCGGAACGCGCATCGCCAATCGCAAAATGCTGGAAAGCCTGGTTAAGGCCGGCGCATTTGATTTTGTTGGACGCGACCGCGCGGAACTTTTTGCCTGCATCGACGAATCACTTTCCTGTGCCGCCGCAGCGCAGCGCGATCGCACCGTCGGACAAGTTTCATTGTTCGACGAAGCGACCCATGCCGCGACGACCAAAAAGCGCGTCGTGACGCCGTGGGGCGATCACGAAAGGCTCTCTTACGAAAAAGAGCTCCTTGGATTTTATGTGAGCGGACATCCGCTCGACGCTTATGCCGATCTCCTCGCGACGAAAAATTATCAACCAATTGGTTCGTTAGGCAATCTGGACGACCGCTCGCAGTTCAGAATCGGCGGTGCGATTGTTCAAGTTGAAAAAAAATTCACGCGCAGAGAGGGCAAACCATTCGCGGTGGTGTGGGTCGAAGATCAGACTGGCGCGCTCGAGGTCGTGGTCTGGAACGACGTCTACATTACAGTTTCGGAAATTCTCGTCCCCGGTCGAGTGGTGGAAGTACGCGGAACAATCGACACCCGCGGCGATTTGCTGCGCGCGACCGCGCAAAAAATAAAAGTGCCGAGCGCGGACAAACCAAACGGCGCATCGAACGGGATTGAAAGATCGACATCCGCCGAAAGTGAGCCGGCCGTGCTCCTGCAGTTTTCGCCGGCGACGACGACTGAAGAATTGCGCGAAGTGCGCGAACTTCTGGCCAGCTCACCTGGCCACCGCCGAGTGCAACTGCTTTTCGATCGGCCCAATGGCGAACCGTTGCGTGTCGAGGCCGGCTCAGAATTGCGTGTCGAGCTGACCCGCGATTTGGAGCAGAGACTAATGCGCTGGTTGGTAACAACGAAATCCGAGCGGCGCACTGTCCCGCTCGATTCTGCGGCCTAACGGCGCCGTTTCTGTTTGCGGGCGCTGGGTGGCGAAGGTTGCGGCCGCGGAGGCACGCCGATATTAAAGGCTTCGCCTTGCGGCGTGGTCCCGGCACAGAAATGGAATTCCCTCGCCGATTGAGTAGTGATGGGCGCGACCGAGGCAGTTCCTTTTTCTTTTAACGCCACCTTCCAGTTGTCACCGAACAAGTTGCCCCGGAACTCGAGCTCTTCGATCGTTGGCGCAAGCGTGACATCGACTGGCACGATCTCGATTCGGCGCACACAATCCTGAACACTCGCGCTGGTGTCAAAAATCGGAGTCGCACTCGAAATTCTTACAACAACATCTTTGCTGTAGCGGAAATCAACTTCGCCCTTTAACGAAAGATCGACATCCTTGGTCGTGGCATTCAGGAACTCGAGCGCGCTGTGGTCGCCGCTAAAAGTCATTCGTCCACTCGCGCGGATCAGATCGAGCGGCGCATTTTGCAGGACTCCGTTGAGCAGCTGCACTTCGCCAGCGATGCCCGGATGCTCGAGGTTCTGACTGAGAGAGATCGTTCCGCTCAAGATTCCTTCATTGAAAATTGCCGGATGCAGAAATTGAGGAGCGCTGGCGAGGACGACCGCGGGAAAACGAATGGTCGCCTCCAGCGGGGACGCCAGGAATGTTTTCCAGTCCTGGCCGATTTTTAATGAAAATTTCGCCGCCAAATCGACCGGACTCGATCCGGGCAAAGTGACAACGGCCTGCGTGTCCCACGAACCGGAAGAGATTTTGGTGTTAAGTTGGACCGGAATGGCCGCTCCATTCGAATTGGCGCCACCGAGTAAGAAATATTCGGATGCATCGCCAACCTTTGCCTCCATGCTGCCGGAGTAATTATTGTCGTGCGAGATGTCGATTTTGCCTTGCGCGCGGATGAAATCTTTTTTGCGCACCAGCTCGAACTGCTCGAGCTCGAGCGCATCGGCTTTCAGGTTAATTTTCGCCGTTAGCCGGTCGATTTGTCTCTTAAACAGGGACAACGAGTTTCCCCTGGCGGTAAGGAATCCGCCGACTTTGCGCTCCCGGGCGTTGAGCGTTCCTTCGATTGCGATCGCGCCTGCGAAATCGCGTGGGCCGGCGCCGAAAAGTTCCGCGAATTGTCCGAGATCAGTGACCTTTCCCAGGATTTGGCCGCGAAAATCGGGATTGAGCCAGTCGGCCGATTTGGAGGGGATGGCGCCTTCCCCGCTCATGCTGAGTTCGTTCTGGCGCTGTTTGATGTAGAGCTGTTGAAGCTGGATCTGCCGATTGTAAAAAATCGCGCCGAGCATAATCACGTCGGCGGCGCGATTATGCCAGCTCAGTCCGTTCAGTTCAGTCCAAACGGAAGCGGTTCCGAGCATTGGATCTCGCGGATCGCCACGAAAAGTGAAATTGCAGGCGCGCAGTGAACCGCCGAGCCGATCGGTGAATCCAAGGGCCTCGGAAGTTTGCGCGAGCGAAATGCCACTGGCGGTGCCGGCAACATTCCAGATCGAATGCTCTCCCGGCCATTCGTTGGAAATGCTTGCGCGAATTTTGCCGCCAAGAACGTCGAGATCAAATTGGAGATCGGCGCGTTCTTTTTCAAGTCGCGACAAGTCGATAGTAATGGATTGAAGATCGAGGCCACGGGCGAGATTCATCCCACCGACAGTGAGACGATCTTCCTGCCATTTAGTCGCGCCGCGCAATTGCGAAAAGGTTTGTCGCAGTAACGGCGATGTGATCGTGAATTCGCCAGCGGAGAACCGGCCGGCTTCGATTTGATTCCCGGAAATCGATGCATTACGCAGAAGGACGACGTTCGGACCGTTTTCAACTCTCAAATCGAGATGGCCGATATCGAAATTGACCGGAAGTAACGTTTGCAGCGCCGTCCAATTGAAATGCGCCGGCCGGACGCTTTGCGAGTAATCGCGGCGAATTTCAGCGCGCGCTCTTTGGATCGACAACGTCCGAACGCCGTCGCCACGGCCGGTCAGGATTTTTGCAAGACTCGGATGAAGAATCGTCTGCTCAGCGTTGAGCTCGATTTGAGTTGCAGCGCCCGGCTTACTTGTGACCCGGATGCGCACGATTGAAACAGGTCGGAGAAGGGGCGCGGAGATTTTGCCAAGCTCGATTTTCAACTGCTGACGATGCGCCTGCCAGTGCAACCACAGCCGTAGCCCATTAGAAACAACAAACGGGGCGAAGACGATCGTGCCCAGCAGCACGATCAAAGTGGCGAGCGAGATCAACAACAGACGATTTTTGGGCATCCGCGCCCACTGCTTTAACGGCAAATCCGCTGCAGGCAAAGCAGCTTCGCAAATTATCCTACTGATTGGTGACCGGCGATTCGACCCGGGCCGCGTTTGTGAAGACAAGCTTCAGAGCCTGGCGGGCGCGGATTCGTTTGGTCAATTGACGCTGCAATTCCTTTTCCGCTTCCGCGGGTAATTCTATTTCCATCGCCTGACGGCGCGCCATTTCCGGAAGCTGAGCGAGTTCATTCTCGAGATCCGCGCCGGTGATCCGGTTCCAAAGACCATTTTCGAGCCTGAGCACATCCACGTGCTTTTCCTCGATCCCGACAATTTCGGCATGCGGAAGTTGGATCAAGATTTCGTCAGGACGCACATCAACCGCCACATCCTGTCGCAAATCGAAGCCCGCTTTTACGATAAACGTTCCGCTTAACTTGATCCGTTTGGAGCTGCCGGCCCAGCTATGCAGAAATTCCCGTTTTACCTTCAACTGCCGCGTGAGGATCGCCAGTTCAGCCGTGGACGTCGCTTGATCGACCACAGTCCGGTTGTTGACCGTGATCCGCGGTTGCAAATGCGCGATGTCGATGAAAGCGGAACGCAAATCTTTTCCGAGCCGCTCCAAGTCTTCCGTCCCCTGACCGATGGTGCGCGCGGGCCACGTTTCCAACCGCACGAAAATGAGAACGACTGCCGCCGTGACAATCAATACAACTAATGTCAACGCGACTGGCCAAGAGAAGCGTCCCGATGTTTCTGGCTGCAACATTGGATGTTGGATATTCGACGTTCGGCCTTGGGTGTTATCTTCAATTCAACCCCAAAAAAGTACCGCCCCCCACGCCCGATGGGCGTGAAGGGCGGCTGTTCCCCCCAGAACAATCTTCCAAATCTGGCCAGCTACTACCCGAGCTTAAACGTTGCCGCAACAAAAATTTCTATAAATTGTACCGGCTCTCTTGGGAGGGCCTGGTGGACGAAGTATGGATGTCGATCTTAAGGGTCGCTCGTTTCCCTTGGCATCGCGAACAATCTCCGGACACTTGCGGAATCTGACGATGCGCGTTTTACTTTTATATGCGCAATTTGCGTCCGGAAAAACCGCGCAGCCTCGCCGGATCCCTCCTGGTCGCGCATCCGAATATGCTCGATCCAAACTTTCGGCGCGCGGTTCTTTTTATTTCGGCGCACGATCCGGATGACGGCGCGATTGGGGTGATTATTAATCGGCCACTGGACAAAAGCGTGGCAGATTTGGTGAGCGAAACACCACCGCAGAATCTGGCGGATGTCCCGGTTTTTTTTGGCGGCCCGGTCGGGAATAATCAGTTGATGCTGGCAGCATTCGAATGGCACAAGGGCGAAGGCCTTAAATTAAATCAGCAATCACTCAACGCCGACGAACCTGTCGCGGGCGCTGCCGATGGCGCGCCTTCGATCTTCGCGTTTCTCGGTTATGCCGGGTGGAGCGCCGGACAACTTGAGGCCGAGATGAAAGAAAAAGCGTGGATCGTGCAAAAGCCCAGCCGTGCTGCTTTAAGATCGGAGCGGCTCTCGCGGCTTTGGTTCGACATCATGAACCGGCTCGGTCCCTGGTACCGAATGCTTGCCGCCGCGCCGGACGATCCGTCGCTCAATTGAGTGACGAGTGAGATGTGACGAGTGACGAGTCACGGATGTTTTGTCTTGTCACTTGTCACTCGCCACTTATCACTTGCTGAGTGGTCATCGGCATTCCCAAAGAAATTAAAGAACAGGAACAGCGCACCGCGCTCGTCCCTTCGGCGGCGGAGCTGTTGACGAAACGCGGCCACACTGTGCTGGTGGAGAAAAGCGCCGGCGTCGGATCTGGTTATCCGGACGAGGAATATCGAAAAGCCGGTGCGGAGATTGTCGATCTTGCCAAAGATGTTTTCGCGCGCGCCGACATGATCGTGAAAGTGAAGGAACCGCTCCCAGCTGAATTTCCGCTTTTGCGCAAAGGACAGATTCTTTTTACCTATCTTCATCTCGCCGCAAGCAAAGCGCTCACCGACGCGCTTCTCAAATCCGGCGTGACTGCCGTTGCCTACGAAACCATTCAGGTCGGCAATCGTCTGCCGTTACTTGAGCCGATGAGCGAAATCGCGGGGCGCATGTCGGTGGTGATGGGAGCGTATTTTTTGGCGAAGCATAATGGTGGCAGCGGCGTTTTGCTTGGCGGGGTACCGGGAGTGTTGCCCGGGCGCGTTGTTGTTATTGGCGGCGGCACTGCCGGTGTGAACGCGGCGCGGATGGCGACCGGGCTCGGAGCGGACGTGACAATTCTCGAAGTCGATCTTGAGCGAATGCGATTTCTCGACATCACCATGGGCAGCGCGCACACGCTTTATTCGAGCGAGTCGCATCTGCGCGAGCTTATGCCGAATGTCGATCTCCTGATCGGAGCTGTCCTGGTCCCGGGAGCGAAAGCGCCAAAACTGATCACGCGCGCGATGTTGAGGGCGATGAAAGCGGGCAGCGTCCTCGTGGACATTGCCATCGATCAAGGCGGCTGCGCCGAAACATCGCGGCCAACAACGCATTTGCAGCCGACGTATGTTGAAGAGCGCGTCACGCACTATTGCGTCGCCAACATGCCGGCGGCGTACGCGCGCACGGCAACGCAAGCGTTGACCAATATCACCTATCGTTACGTCGAATTACTTGCGGATCTCGGATTGGACGAGGCGTGTAAAAAACAGCCCGCGCTGATTGGCGGTATCAACACCCGAGACGGCAAGCTGACGTGTCGGGCAGTGGCCGAGGCGCATGGACTGAAATACGAGGCGCCTTTGTAAATCGCACAGCCGAATTGCATTCTTGCCGCGAAACATTATGTGACGGAGTTTTTCCAACTATGAAGAAATACCTTTGCATCCTGGTGGGCGCCGCACTTCTCGCGGCTTGCGAACAGAAAACTGAAACCGCCGCGCCGGCGACAAGCGCTTCCCCCGAAGCGACCACTGGCACGACGACTGCGAGTCCTTCGCCGACCCCTTAAATAACTAGCATCCAAATACGTCCAACACTTACATGAACAAATACATCTGCCTCTTAATGGGTGCCGTGTTTTTGGCGGCTTGTGAGCAAAAGGAGACGACGGTAACCAATCCGCCTGCCGAAAAGACGGAGAAGAAGGAGACGAACACGACAATCGTCAATCCGTCGCCCGCCACCAAGACCGAGACGAAGACGGACATCAACGTCAACACTTCTCCTTCTCCGTAAACGGCGGATCTGATCATTTGTGAAGTCTTTTGTTCCGCGCCTGCGGGACGAAAGACTTTTGATGTGCCGATGATGACTCGCCGCTTTTCTTGATAGATCGACAACGCTAAGATCGACAATCGTGATGCCGGCGAGGCAGTTTGCATTCCCCGAAAATCGCAGACTGACGCGACCAGCAGAGTTCGAGCACGTCAAAAAGAACGGCCGCGTGCATCGCGGCCGGCTACTCGTGATTAGCGTCGTTTTATTGAACGATGGCGGTCCTTTTCGGGCGGGATTTGTTACCTCGCGTGCGCTCGGCTCCGCGGTTGTGCGCAACCGCGTGCGCCGTCGCCTGCGTGAAATCGTTCGCAAACGTCAGCGCGAGATCGCTCCGGCGACATGGATCGTGACGATCGGGCGAGCGAGTGCTGCCCACGCGAGCTATGAGCAGTTGGAAGCTGAGTGGTTGCGTCTGGCCAAGCGCGCTTCTATTCTAGCGACTCGATGCTGAAAGTTTTACGTGGGTTGATTCGGTTTTATCAACTGACAATTTCGCCCATGCTCTCCACGTTGGGCGGTCCTGGATCGGGTTGTCGCTTTGAGCCGACCTGCTCGCATTATTTTTTAGAGGCGGTCGAAACGCACGGCATTATCTCAGGGGGCTGGCTCGGTTTAAAACGTTTGGCGCGCTGTCATCCGTGGGGCGGCTCCGGACAAGATCCGGTCCCGAAACAAATTTGCGCTCGAAGGGTTGCCAACTCGCTGGTCTGTGAATAACGGGCGCCACCAATTTTATGGATCGAACCGCGTGGATCGTCGTTATACTTTGCGTCATCGGTTTACTGACGTGGACTTGGTGGACGGGCAAACACCAGCCGCCGCGTCCCGTGCCGCCCGCGTTGTCCCCAACCCCGCTGCCACTTGCAACCGCTAGCGCATCGGCGGCTCCTCTAACCCCACCTTCACCGACCGCAGCCGCGACTGCGACTCCGGCAGCTGAAGCGACTCCGGCGTTCGCTGAAAAGGCCGAAATTTTGCGAAATGACGATGTCGAACTTCGCCTAACGAATCGCGGCGGCGGCATTCGCGAAGCAACTTTGCTCAATCAGATCGGCCAGGGTGATCAGCGCGTTATCGTTAATTCTAAAGATCAGCTGCCAATCGGCGCGATGATCGAACAACCGAACGCGCCCAAACTGGATGAGTTTGCGTTGAGCCGGGAAGCGGATGGCAGTGTTAAATGTGAGCGGAACGCCGACAACGTCATCGTTCGAAAGAAATTTTTCTTTCCGCCGAGCAAGGAGAAGAAAGACAACTTTCTTGCCGAGATGGATGTTGATCTTGTGAACGGCGGTGCGCAGCCGTACACGAATCCTGGTTACTTCGTGGCGCTTGGGTCAGCGGCGCCGATTCACCCGAAAGATTATTCGTATTACACCAGACTCGTTTGGTGCCTCGACGGCAAGGCGAAGGGGGTCGATGTCAATTGGTTCGGCGGGGGAAGCGGATTTTTCGGAATTGGGCAGCGCGCGCCGCAGCCGTTTTATCAACAAGACCTCGCCAATGCCGATTGGGCGGCGGTCAGCGATCAATTTTTTACCACGCTCATCGCGCCGTTGACCGCGAAAGCCAACGGGGTTTGGGGCCGCCGTTTCGATATTTCGCCTGAACAAAAAATGTACGGACTTACCGGCGCATTGCGGATGTCCGGTTTTCAATTGCCGCCCGGCCAAACTTATAGTGCGCGCTTCGAAATTTGGGCAGGACCCAAACTCTATCATCGTCTCGCCCAGCTCGATCACAACGAAGCCGAGATCATGGATTTTGGAATATTTAAGATCGTTAGCCAGTTTCTCCTCAATTTTCTCAACTGGCTCCACGGTTTTCTCGGTTCTTATGGCGCATCCATTCTCGCGCTCACCGCCATTATTAAGATCGTGCTCTGGCCGCTCCAAAATAAAGCCAACCTTTCGATGCGACGGATGTCGCTCCTGAATCCGAAAATTCAGGAGCTGCGCGAAAAATACAAGGACGATCCGACGCGCATGAACCAGGAAGTGATGAAGCTCTACAAGGATTATGGGATCAATCCGGTCGGCGGCTGTTTGCCGATGATGATTCAAATCCCGATTTTCTTCGGGCTCTTCAAAATGCTCGGCCAG